>Ga0153915_10002807_pt1 | contig 15884 bp, 11 predicted proteins | sample Opewatmetagenome_2_FD_107003 | JGI IMG/M metagenome (GOLD analysis project Ga0153915, IMG submission 107003) | Freshwater wetland microbial communities from Ohio, USA - Open water 3 Core 3 Depth 3 metaG | ecosystem: Environmental > Aquatic > Freshwater > Wetlands | place: USA: Ohio, Lake Erie...
ATTCAGCAGGGAACAGGGGGAACTGGTCTTTCCTTTCCCTGCAATCCACTGCCGGTCAAACGGAGAGCCATGATCCGTGATCGGCGGAAAGGGATCCAGGGGGAATAACCGGGTGAGGAATCCCTTCTCCCTGAGGGAGGAGCAAACGGCCAGCAATCCATTCCACAACCGAATCCGGGCGATCTTCTGAGATACGGGATGGAGAGGCTCCCCTCATCCGGGAGGGTTACGGGGAGAGGTGCAGAACCCCCTCCTGATTCAACAGGGTATCCGATTGACCGGAGGGAGTTTTGCCATGGGACCGGGCCCGGGTTCCTTCCTGCGTATCTCTTGTATACATATTACACAGATACCGGCTTTTCCTCCCCTCCCGCACGCGTCAGCAGAAGAACCGTCCCTGGAGGGGACGCCCTGTCCGTCGCTGTTTCGTCCTGGACCCCGGGAGAAGGAATACCGACGCCATACGCCCGGGTGCGGGACCTGTCCCGCGGTGGGAGTATCCTATGTACCAAGAACCCCCTCCACAGGAGAATGTATAATTTCGCGTGGAAATATTTTGGAATCCCGCTCATCACCCCCATTTCTCCACCATCCCGCCACTCCCGGTGCCCCTCTTCCGCAGCCGCTACCATTGGATGGCGATTTTCATGTTCCGGTGGATAATCAGCCCTGTTTTCCGGCGGAAAGGGGTCCATAAACCGTAGGATGCTATATATAAGCGAAGGTTTGAGAGGCCTTCTGGCAGGCGAGAGGGACTGGAACCTGGAGGGATCCTACCTGCCGGCTTCAATCAGTACCTCTGCACCGGTCCCTGTGCATCACAGGGGAGAACCATATGACGGGGAATGACTGCGTGTGTCCTGATCTTCCTGTGCCTTCTGGCCTCGGTGAGGGAAGGGGAGGTGGGATGCAGGACCGGGGGTCGTACCACTGGCGAGGATCGGGAGGGTGCGGGTGCCGTGGCCGTCAGGGAAGAGTGCCCTGGGACCCCGGCGGAATGAAGGGGGCCTGGGGTGAGGAGGCGACCGTTCCCCACGGTCCCTCACCCTCTCTCATTCCGTTCATCACTGCCACCATGGCGGAAGGCGGAGGATGGTGCAGCTCTGTCCACCGGGTGCAGGAGAGATGAACCCCGCGAGGTCGGGGGCTCCCCATTCCCCCACCCCCCAGTCCAACCTCCTCAGCGGCGGCTTATCTTCGAAGCGACGGAGTCGGGTCAACCCAATGAAGAGGGGCTCAATTCACACTACGAACAGGAAGGAAGGAACAGCCCGGTAAAACCGGGATCCCGGCGAGGACCTTACCGCCGGGATACGGGGAGGAGGAAGAGGAGGAGGGCCCCCGCAAGAGCCACCATGCCGGTCAGGAGCGAGAGGGGAGCCGCCGTGGGCTCAGGGGTGGCTGTCGTGGCAGCCGGGGTGGTCTTCGGAGTGGAAACGGTGACCCATGTCGTGGCCGGAGACGTGGTAGCGGTTGTTGCTGTGGTCTCCACCACGTCATGGAAGACCTGGAAGGTCACATTGTCCAGGTAACCCTCCGCCGCGGAGGAGGGATTGGTGTAATCACCGATGGTGGAGATGACGAGGCGGTCCATGACGCCCAGGTTACTGATGCTGTCCAGCGTGTATCCCCAGAGGGTGCTCCGGTTCCCCAGGAACGAGACCTGGATCCCTGCCTGCTGCAGCCTGTGGTCATAGGTCAGCACGACGTGGTAGGGGGTCCCGTCCGTGAAGGAAACCGTCGGCCCGCCGTAGGACTGGAAATAGGACGAGATCTCCCTGCGCTGGTTGGTACGATCAATGGACCGCAGCCACATCAGGTTGCCATAGATGCTGTTCTCGAACTCGCTGAAGATGGTGGTCCCCTGATTGATGTACATATCCGCATCGCCGATGCCAAAGCGGAAACTGGACTGGTACTGTGTCTGGACAGGGAAGAGATCGTAGTCCAGCTGGAACGATTCTCCCTTATAGGGGACCTTTTTATAGACGAACGCGTTGGTGGAATCCTGCAGGAAATACCGGAACATTCCCAGATCGCTGTCCCACCTGTTCGTGTAGGGATTGTTGGTGGTCCAGCCCGGGTCCGACGAAAAATCAGTGGAGTAGATGACAACCCCGGTTCCCGATGCTGAGATCGGGGCGATCAACAGGGAGAATGCCACCACTGCCAGGAGAGACCCCCGGATCATCGCGTGCACCATATAACCCACCTCGCGCCCTTCTGCCGTTCCCTGGCAGGTCCCTCTCAGGGACAACGCAGTATCCCTGTTTTTTGCTGGGGGATAATAACAGTATTCTTCAGCCCGGATGGGGGAATTCCGGGGCTGTTCCGGGGTATTTCGGCGGAATAAACCACCGGCTGCAATACATTAGGTACCCCGGGTGCGGGGCCGGGGAACACCCGTACCCTTGAAGAGGGGAGGGTTCCCAGAAGGTACTGGTAATGGCAGATCCTGAGGAGATACCGGAGCAGGGAGAAACACCGGGGGTGCAGGATGTCCCGGACCAGGCGGAGGTTCCCGGGGAGGGAGCCATGCCGGTCGCCCCGGGGGAGACACCGTCACCTGTGCAGGGCGAGACGGGCGTTGCCCCGGAATCCTCGGTCCCGGGCGGGACCGGGGAGAGCCAGGATACGGGGGGCGTGCCCGACGCGGGTGCAGCACCGGAGGTCTCACCCCCGCCAGAGACCGAGAAGTACCGGAAATTCAAGAAAGTCGACGGGGCCACCTACCAGAAGGTGAACAAGTTCCTGCGGAAGCACACCTACGTGACAGCGCGGGAATGGGCCATCGCCCGGCTCTGCGCCGATTTCAAGACCACCGGGGGATCCGAGATGACCTACATCGGCGAGCATCTCCCGGAACTCGTCCCGTTCATGACCGACCCCTACACGCCCCAGGCCGTGAACCAGGCCAGGAGCGCGTTCAAAAAGAAGGTGAAGAAGGCCGGGGCCACCTTCTTCTACGGGGCCATGTGCGGGTTCTTCACGGCCGATGAGCTGGACGACATCCTTTTCGAGGCCAGCGAGGTGGCACGATTCCTCCTGGAGGTGGAGGGAACCACGCTGGACGTGGACCAGGAGATCGACGTGGAGGACCGGATCACGGACATCATGCGGAACGTGGCCGAATCCGCGGCCCGCATCCTGAGAGAACGGCCCGGCAGGGAGGAGGAGAGTGAGCCATGAAGGTGATCCAGGTCGTCGGCACCTCGGGATCCGGTAAGACCACCTTCATCGAAGCCCTGCTCCCCCGTCTCACTGCCCTCGGGAAGACCGCGGTCGTGAAGCACCTGGGGCACCACCGGTTCGCCCTCGCAGAGGGAAAGGACAGCACCCGGTTTGCCGAGGCCGGTGCGGCCGTATCGGTGGCGGTGGACGACAGCCGCTCGGTCTTCATCCACGACACCACGGACCTGGAGCAGGTGCTGGAGATCCTGTGTGACGGGGGCATCCGGTTTACTGTACTGGAAGGGTGGAAAACACGGCTCTTCTCCCGGATCGTCATCGGGGACCTCCCTTCTGAGACATGCGTGCTCCGGAACCCGTCGGTGGAGGAGGTGATGGCGGGCCTGGATCGGTTCGATGAGTATTTCACCCCGAAGGGTCTCGTGGAGGAGCTGACACGGGCCGAGGAGAGCGGGAGAACAGGCGCCATCCTCACCTTCAGCGGGGTGGTGAAGCGGCGGAACGGGGACCACCGTACCGACCACCTGGATGTGGACGGGAGCATCGAGCCGGAGCTCAGGGAGATCTGCGGGGACCTCCGGCAGATCGACGGCATCGAAGGGGTGGGATGGTACCACCACAGGGGCAGGAAGTACCCGGGAGAGGTGATCACCTGCATTGCGATCCTGGCGGACCACCGGAAGGAAGGCTTCCTTGCGCTGAGCCGGGCCCTGGATCTGCTCCGGAAGGTGGCTGCAGAGAGACACGGGGGGGTGTGAGAAGGTGGAGGGGAATCTCCCCCGGGCGAAACGCCTCTTCGGCACGAACGGGGTCCGGGGAGAGATCGGCAGGGACATGCACCCGGACCTGGTCCTCCGGATCGGCCTTGCCCTGGGATCCCTGAGGGGGGGATCCATCATCGTGGGGAGGGATACGAGGACCTCAGGACCTGCCCTCGCATCGGCCCTGCAGGCAGGTCTCATGGCAACGGGGTGCCGTGTCGCGGATGCCGGCGTCATCCCCACCCCGGCGCTCCAGTATGCCGTCGGGAAGCACTACGATGCCGGTGCCATGGTGACCGCATCCCATAATCCACCGGAATACAATGGCGTGAAGATCATCGATACCGATGGTACCGAGATGGGGGACCGGGAGATCGTGCTCCTGGAGGACAGGATCTTCTCGGACAGCATCACGACGGTGGCCTGGAACCGGGTGGGCACCGTCGTTTCGGCGCCCCACATTGCGGAGGAATACGTACAGGGGGTCTGCAGCCACTTTCCTGAAGGTGCGGGGGAGGGCATGACCGTGGTCGTGGATCCGGGATCCGGGGCGGGGTGTGCCACCACCCCCGCCCTCCTGGCGGGCCTGGGCTGCCGGGTCCACACCATCAATGCCCGGATGGATGGCACGTTCCCCGGCCGTGACCCCGAACCCACCGAGGAGGGACTCGCTCCGCTGGCCGAGATGGTGAAAGCCACCGGTGCCGCGTTCGGGGCTGCCCACGACGGGGACGCAGACCGCACGGTGTTCGTGGACGAGAAGGGCCGGTTCCTGGAAGAGAACCGGGAGTTTGCCCTGGTCGCCCGGCACCTGACCCGGAACCAGCGGGGTACCATCGTGATGCCCGTGAGCACGTCGCGGCTGGTGGAGATGGTAGGCCGCGAGGCCGGGTGCCGGGTGGATTACACCCCGGTGGGTTCCATCTACGTCGCCCGTCGGATGAGGGACCTCCGGGCAGCGGGTACCCCTGTCATGATGGGGGGGGAAGGGAACGGCGGGCTGATCTTCCCTGACCACCAGTTCTGCAGGGATGGGGGCATGACGGCAGCCATGATGGTTTCCCTCCTCGCCACCACCGGGGAATCTCTCTCGGCCCTTGCGGGAGACCTCCCGGAGATGACCATGATCAAGGAGAAGATCCGGACACCCCGGGCGAGGGACGCCGTCCTCACCCTGGAGAGGGCTTTTTCTGGTGAGGACCTGGACCGGACCGACGGGATCCGCCTGAACCGGGAGGATGCATGGGCCCTGATCCGGCCCTCGGGAACCGAGCCGCTGCTCCGGATACTCGTGGAAGCCGGGGATGCAGGACGCGCAGAGGCCCTGCACCGGGAGATACGGAACCACCTGAGGAACGCAGGAATCACGACTGGTGCCCGGAGCTGAGGGGAGCCGGGCATCCCCCCGGGAGATCCCCGGGATCCGGTCGCACCCGTTATCTTCCAAAATTATGCCCTAATATGATTTTGTATTCATTAAATGCGAAAAACCGTTTCGGAATATTTAAATAAACTATTTTGACTATATACTATTCTGAGAAAGGACCGGCCCGGACCATGAGTCTCAATACGGCGCAGATACGGAAACGAATCCAGCAGGCCATATCCACCAAGAATCTTGAGGATATTGACCAGCTCATCCAGGATATCAGGGCCGTCCAGCGGAGAAAGGAGAGGAAATCGCATCTCTCGGTCGTGCATACCGCGCTCAAGGAGGTGATGTTCGAGGAAGGTCTCCCCGAACTTCTCGTGTACCTGAACGAGGTCCCCTTCCCGGAGATCCAGGAGGTGATCAACCGCGCGGTGCAGCTGTACATCGAGACCAGGAACGAGGCGTGGCTGACCCGCACGATCCAGCTCTGCAAGTCGCTGGAACGCAAGAACTACCAGTCCAAGATCTTCTCGGTGATCGCGAAGGATCTCATCGAGGCGGGCGTGAACGAGAAGGACCGGCAGCTGATCGAGAAGGGGATGACGATCCTGCACATGATCAGCTTCCGGAAGCACCGGTCCGCTATCATGATGGACATCATCCCCATGATCATCGTCTGGTCGGTCTCCACCGAGGACGACCGCCACCTCTACACCTCCCTTCAGCTGATCGATGTCATCGGGGACGTATCGAAGCGGTCGATCCTGCACTCGGAACTGGCGAAAGCCATCGGCACCATCGGGATCCTGCAGCGGAACCTCTCCGTCGTGCGGGAAGCGGTCAGGATCGCCATCATCATCAAGCAGAAGCAGCGGCGGGTCTCCTGCGTGACCCACATCCTGGAGCGGGCCTGGTCCTCGCCGCTGGGGAAGCACCTGGAGGATATCGTTGGTGCCATCACCCTGATCGGGGAGATCCCCCAGCCGCGGCGGTATGAGATTCTCACGATCCTTCTCGAGCAGCTCCTGAACCGGATCAAGGACAAGAAGCAGATCCTGCATACCCTCACTGTGCTGGAGCAGCAGATCCCCTCCTCGGTGGAGTGCATCGTCCGCCAGCTGCTGAAGAAGGCAGAATTAAGCGGGGACAAGTGGTTCTTTGAGCGGGCGCTGGAGTTCAACGAGCGGATATCCGAGAGCACCCGCTACCCCATCCGGGAGATCGTCTCCTCGGCGAGCGTGGTCGTGGACAGGACCGGTGACATCGGGCTCCTCCTCCGGATCGTCCCCCTGCTGGACGTGGCGGCAGGGACCTCGGATGAATCCTTCCTCTCCCAGTACCTGCTCCTCTCCGATACGCTCTTAAAGAGGGGAGAGATCCGGAACGCCATTGACATCTTTGCCCGGATCGGGGGTCCCCGGGAGACCGCCAACAAGAACGCCACCGAGACGTGCGTGAGAATCCTGCGCGAGGGGGTCGTCCGCGACGAGATCCCGCAGGTGAGGGAGCAGATCCTCTCCCCGATGGAGGCAGGCCAGCGGGATCTCGTCATCTCGCGGGCGCTCGCAGACCTCTGCAGGGATGCCCAGTTCCCCGACATGGTCCGGCACCTGCCCTCCTTCCAGGAACTGGCAAAGGAACACTCTGCCCCGGGAACGCTGATCCCGGAGTGCATCCGGATCCTCATTGATCGCGGGTTCATCGAGGCCCAGGACCCGTCGGCGCTCCTCACGCTCGCAGACCGGATCCCGAACCGGGCAGACCGGGAGCAGGTCATCTCTGCCATTGTCATCGGAATTGCGAAAGTGGGGGTAGCACTGAAGAACCGCGACCTGCTGCAGCGGGCAGTCGGGCTCTCCTGCGAGATCCGGGAGCAGCGGCCCCGGTCCGAGGCCCTCGGGCACGTCATCGACCAGGCCACCATCCTCGCCGTGGAGCAGGGAGACCTGGACCTCCTGCACCGGATGATGAGGTGGACGGGATCGCTCCTGGACCGGGACTTCAAGCTCTATGCCATCGACAGCGTGATCAAGGGCATGATCACGTACGGGATCCACCACCGGTCCCCGAAGGCGCTGAACGAGGCCTACCAGATCACCCACACGGTGGAGGACCCCTCCCTCCAGCAGCAGCAGCGCGAGGCCATCATCGAGGGTCTGATCCGGGTGGGGTGCCTGAGGTTCACCGCGGCAGAAACGCCCCCCACACCCGACGCGATGGCCTTCCAGGTGGAACCCTTCGAGCAGGCGCTCCACCTCCTCGTGGAGAGTGTGAACCGGGCCCAGCTCTCCCTGAAGATCTCCAAGTACGTGGATATCATCCTGGAATACTCCCAGAAGTCCAACCGGATTGACTTCCTGATACCCCTCACCATGTTCATCCTGGAGATTGAGGAGAGCCTGGAGCGGAACGCCATGTTCTTCCGGATCGTCGGCACTTTCAGCGACGTGATGGAGAGCCTGGATTCCACGGACCCCTACGAGATCATTGCCACCGTGCTCCAGAAGCTCCAGAGCGACCACATCTCCCCCATCGTGCTGAACCTGATCCTCCGGCTGCTGGAGCAGACCCAGGACTCGTACAAGAAGTTCTCTGCGCTCTGCAACCTGGCCGACTCGTACCTGGCGATCCGGGAGAATGAGAAGGGAAGGGCCATCCTGGTCCGGGTGCATTCCTCGCTGGATGCCCTCCCGGACCCCTACGAGAAAGCCCTGATCCTCTCGGATCTCACCGGGATGCTGGCCCGCGTGGACGAAGCGATGGCCCACTCCTGCCTGGAGCAGGCCCAGCAGCTCCTGGACAGCATCCAGGGGGAGCAGGGGTCTGTCGTCCGACGGCATATCATCTTCTCGATTGTCAGCCTGAATGCCCTCACGCCCCGGGAGGAGAATGTGGAGACGGCCCTTGCTCTCGTGGGCCAGATTGAGGATCCCGTGGAGTACGTGAACGCGTTCATCTCCATCCTCAGGATGGTGATCCCGGGTCCCCGGACCAAGCAGATCCTGAAATCCATCTACGATGCCATCACCGAGATCCCCTCCACCTACGAGCGGGTGGAGATGCTGATTGGTGTCGTCCCCATGGCCGAGCAGTACGGGGAGAAGGGGGACGCACCACGCCTCCTGGAGCAGGCGAACCAGGACATAGAGTCCATCTCCATCCCGTTCATCTCCACCATGGTGAAGAAGGGCCTCGTCCAGGTGATGCTGATGGTGGCCTTCAAGCGGGGGGACGAGGCCATGACGAAGAGGGCCCGGGAGGTGACCACCCAGATCGAGGACGATGTGATCCGGGCCCAGCTCCTGGCCCAGATGGGCGTGGACCGGCGGGAATCCCCCCCGGGCCCCATCACCCAGGCCTTCAGATCCCTCCGGGAAAAGATCCGGGACGGCAAGAACACCATGGCCGAGATCTCTGCGGTCACCCACCTGATCAACAGCCTGCCGGACCGGGCCAAGCGGGCCAGGCACTATGTGGACCTCTATTCCCTGTACCTGAAGGCCAAGGACGACCGGGTGGCGGAACGGATGCTCCAGGCTGCTCTCGACGAAGCCTCCATCATCCGGCCCCTCTCCCGCCGGGCCTTTGTCCTGGGAGACCTCGCCCTCAACGTCTATTCTGCAGGGGACGAAGAGACCAGCCGCGACATCCTGGGGATGGCCGTGTACGCGGCCATGAATATCCGTGAGGATGAACTCCGGGACAGCATCTTCCACGAGCTGGACGTGGCGCTCCGCATCATCGAGGAGCATCTCGCGTGAAGACGGTGGAGATCCACGTCTCCGGGAGGGTCCAGTCTATCGGGTTCCGGGCCTGCACCCGGAAGATTGCCACGAACCTGGGGATCACCGGCGAGGTGATGAACCTCCCCGACGGCCGGGTCCGGATCTGTGCCAGTGCAGACCCCGCGGTGCTGGAGAAGTTCGTCTCCCTCCTCTACGAGTGCCCGCGGGGGGTGATCCGCTCTCTCTCCATCGCCGACAGGGAACCCCAGTCCTATCCCGACTTCTCCATCCGGCGCATGCTGGAGTGAGCGCACCCTGCGGTGCGGGTATCGCACCCCTGAAGCGGGAGTGGTTATACCATCGCGGTGAAGGGCTGCTGGGCCATCACCGATTCCAGCAGCCTGCCCGCATACGCATCGATCTCGTCCCTGCCGATGGAGGCGTGCAGCTGCTGCACCAGCCGGTGGGCCGAATCCTCCGACAGGTGGCAGCGGGGGGGGCTGCATTCATAGTCATCCGGTGAAAGGGATCGCCTGGCCATCGCAAAGACCACCTCGTCCACCATCCGCGGTTTTAGGGACTCCATCAGGTCGTAGACGAGCCCCCCGGCCCCCTCGTGGAGCATTCCCCTCTCCGGGTCCAGCCGGGCGCCGGTGAGGGAGAGGCAGCACTGGGAGTAGAGCACCGCGTACCCCAGGGAGAGCATGGCATTCACCGGGTCCTGGTGGGGACGGCGGGTCCGCCGCCGGAACCCCAGCTCCGGGGGAAGGGTCCGGGATACCACCTCGTAGTACATGTCGGAGGAGAGGGTGGCAATCCGCCGGATCTCATCCAGTTTCACCAGGAACTCCACCTCGGCCAGGGACTGCTGCAGCACCTCACGCTCTCCCTGGTAGAAGAGGGAATCCCCCTTCTCCTCCTGGAGCCGCTCCAGGCGCATGAGCCTGGCCCTCATGGCAGCCGTGGTGATGGCCACGGCATAGCGGTGGGCAGGTGCAGAGGCCTGGGCACGCCGCACCTGCTCGTCCGGGCGATCACCGTGGGGATGGAGGAAGCCCAGCGGGGTCCCATCGGCATCAAAGAAAGAGATGGAAGCCCCCCGCTTCAGCAGGTTGATAACGGCCGAGGTATGCAGATGATGGCCTCCCACGATCAGGAGATGGCTGATGCCCGCGAGGGGCAGTACCTGGACCCGGCCTTCTTTCTGGATCTGCAGCTGTGCCTGCGTGGACCGGATGTGGTGGCCGAAACCGGTGACGGTGACCCAGGGGACCTGCACGGAGCTTTCGTTGTCCATGGTGGGGAACTTCTCGTGGAGTATCTCGCCTGCCTGCCTTAAAAAGGCCGCGATTCCATGCCACGGGTGGCGGGATCAAGGCTTTGTGGGAGGAGCACCCATCTCACCCCCATGCAGGCCGGTGCACGGGCGGAGTGGCACGCGCTGCGGCACGTGATGGTCCACGAGCCCGGGATCGAGGTCTTTTTTGCCCTTCTTTCACCCTGGCACCACCTCTACGAGCGGTTCTTTGACCAGGGCCAGGCCCGGCGGGAACACCGTCAGCTCTGCGACCTCCTCCACGGATCCTTCGGGGTCCGCGTGCACCGGCTGACAGATACCGTGAGCGAGGAGGCCGTGTCACGGCCGGAGATCCGCGAGGCACTCGTGTCCCTGGCCGCCTCCCGGATCCGGGCAGAGGGTACAGGAGGGATCCGGTGCGAGGCCCGGTTCACCGGGAGCACGGACCGGGACCCCCTGGCCCTCCGCCTCCGTGACCCCGGCCACCTGATCCGGATCGTGCTCCTGGATCCAAGGCTGGATTTCTCCGGAGACCGGGTGCAGGTCTCCCTGGGGAGGCCACTCCATAACCTCTACTTCATGCGGGATCAGCAGGCGGCCACCGACCGGGGCATCTGCACCGGCCGGATGGCCACCACGGAACGGGAGGGAGAGGTCTCCCTCTGCACCCTGGGCCTCTCGGCCCTGGGGATCACCCCTGCAGCCCGTGTCCCGTCAGGCAGGTTCGAGGGCGGGGATTTCCTCCCGGCCGGGGACGTGGCCTTCATCGGCCGGGGATCCCGCACGGACGCACGGGGCGTGGACGAGGTCCTGCAGAGCGGGGTCGGGGTGGACGAGGTGGTCGTGGTGGATGAACCGGTTCATCCCCTGATCAACGGACGGGATCCCATGGTCTGCATGCACCTGGACACGTACCTGAACTTCCCTGCAGAAGGTGTAGCGGTGGGGTGCCCCCTGCTGCTCCGGGCGGCAAAGGTCACGATCCTGCACCGCAGCGCAGACGGGTATGTCCCGGCCGGGGGACCGGAGCACCTGGAGGCGTACCTGCGGGAGCGGGGCATGGATCTCGTGGAGATCTCGACCCTGGAGCAGCTCTGCTTTGCCACCAACTTCCTCTGTATCAGGAGCGGCACCTGCATCACCCCGGATACCGAGCAGCTGGCTCCCCTCGTGCTCTCCCGGCTCCGGGAGAAGGCCGCGTGCTCCCCGGAGAAGTACGGGGCGCTCCGGCGGCAGGCCGAGCACGAGTACGGGAGCCTCTCGGCGGATGCCGAATTCTTCCCCCACTCCCGCGCCGTCCACCGCCAGGGCCTGGAGATGACACCGCTCCTCCTCACCCATGCCACCGGGGGGTACGGCGGCGCCCACTGCATGACCTGCACGCTGTCCCGCTGAATCACAGGGTGATGCAGGTACCGGTGAGGCCCTGCAGGGCCCGGGGAGCTTCTTCCAGGGACGTGATGATCCCGGCCTTCCCCCCGGCCCGGGCGAACCGGATGCAGGCCTTCACTTTCGGGCCCATGGAGCCCTCCGGGAAATGTCCCTCCTGCAGGTACCGCTCCGCCTCCGCCGCGGTGATACGCCCCAGGGGCTCCTCCTGCGGGGTGCCATGGTGGAGGGATGCGTGGGAAACGTCGGTGAGGATCAGGAGGACGTCGGCACCCAGGGTGACGGCCATGAGCATGGCGGTCAGGTCCTTGTCGATCACCGCCTCCACCCCCCTGAGGGTCCCGTCCGCGTCCGCCGTGACAGGGATCCCGCCGCCACCGGCGGCTACCACGATGAACTCCCCGTCGCAGAGGATCCGGAGGGAGTTCTGCTCCACGATACGCACCGGCTCGGGGGAGGGGACCACCCGCCGGAACCTGCCGGGTTCCACTTCGTGGATGGCCCAGTTCGGGCGGCCGGTGTGGGTCATTGCCTCCTCCCTGGTATAGAACGGCCCGATGGGCTTCTCCGGCCGGCTGAAGGCCGGGTCGGCAGGATCGACAACGGTCTGGGTGATGAGCGTGATGACCCGGCGGTGCACGCCGGCCCGCCGGAGTGCATTCTCCAGTGCCTGCTGGATCAGGTACCCGATCAGGCCCTGGCTCTCTCCCCCGCAGATATCCAGGGGCATCAGGGGGAGGATCTCCTTCGCACACTCGTTCCGGAGCAGGATATCCCCCACCTGCGGCCCGTTGCCGTGGGTGATGGCCACCCGGTGCCCCAGGGCCACGAGCCCTGCGATGTGGACTGCCGCGTACTCCACATGGGCCCGCTGCTCCTCTGCGGTTCCCTGCTCCCCCCGCCGCAGGATGGCGTTTCCACCAAGGGCGACGACCAGCTTCATAACCCTCTGTACTGCCAGAGGGAAGATAAAAGGAGAGGGGGAGCGATCCGTTCACCGGGATTCAGGGTTCTCCCGGGAGATCCGGATCAGGTTCTCGCGGCCCTTCTTCACCTTGACGATGGCCTTCCGCTCGTGGAGGGCCGCAAGGGCGGCCGAGACGGTGGACTTGGGCATGCCCAGCCGCTGGGTCATGTCAGACTGGTACATCTCCCCGCCGCCCGCCTCCAGGAGGAGGAGGATCCGGTCCTCCAGGTTCTTCACCTCGATCCCGGTGGGGAGCGCGTCGGCCGGCGGGGAGGTTCCCGGTGCCGGGGGCTTACCGGGGCGTCTCCGGCGCCAGAAGAGGAGGCCCAGGATCACCAGAGCGCCGGCCACAACGGCGACTCCGATCAGGAGCACTGAGAATCCTTCCTTTGCAAGGACCACCTCCGGTTCACCCGGGCCAAAGGACCGCATCCCGTACCAGACCAGGCCGTCCTGGATCCGGTCCGGGGCGGGATCCACCTGCTGGACAAAGTAGCCGGAGGGCGGGCGGATGATCAGTGTATGGTCCCGGGTCAGGTAGAGTCCCCCCACAAAGGCATCCCCCACCTCCAGGCCTTCCTCTTTGTTCGCAAAGCCATCCCAGGTGAACGTGTACCGGACCACCCCGAAGGTGCCGGTCGGCACCGACTGGATGGCGGAATCTGAGGTGAAATCCCGGGCCTGCATGGGCCGGCCGGTGGTCACTGCTGCCTGGCTGGCCGACTGTTCCATGAGTGTCTGGAACTCTGGCAGGTACACCGACGTCAGTTCCCTGGAATAGTTGCCAAAGGCTGTCTGTTCATCGGCCCCGGCAAGGGGTGTCCGGTACTCAACGGTCCAGAGGGCGGAACCGTCCTCCTGGATCTGGAGGCTGTAGGTGGTCATCTCGCGGGATTCGGGCTGGCCGGCTGCCGGGGCCATGAGGAGGAGCACAAGACCGGTGAGGAGGATGCCTGCCTGTAACGGTCCGACAGCCCGTTTCATGCACACGCTCCCGCAGACGACGGAATCATCAAGGAGAGGATGGAGGTGAAAATACGGAGACAGGGGGATGGGGGGGGCAGGTTATTCCTTCTTATCAGAATTGCCAGATCCCTCGCCGTTCCCATCAGTGTCCGCGTCCTTGTCCCGGCCCAGTCCCTTCCCGGGCTTCTGGTCGTCAGGGGTCTCCGTGGACTGGACGGTGGATTCAGCCGTCTCAGTCTCCGTGGGGGAGGGGGTTGCCGTCGGGGTTTCTGTTATTGATCCATTCGTTCCCTTCGGCTTATTCTTTTCCTTCACCTGGACTTTGACCATCACCATCTCGTGGCTGCCCGCGTCCTTCAGCTGGATCTTCACCTGGGTCCTCTCGGTGAACTGATCCTGGACGGCCGTGCTGCCCTTCAGGATCTCGGCGAGGGTGGAGCTGTCCGGGTAGGCGGAGTGCAGATCCTGGATGATGGCATGGTACTTGAACATGGTCTTCTGCACCGGTACCAGGTCGGTCTCATCCACCGTGGGGCGGTTCAGCTCCCCTGAGGCCTGGTTCAGCTTCTCCTGGTAAGCCTCCATGGCCCGATTGGCAGAGGTGAACTCCTGGTATTTCAGCATCGTCTTGGTCTCCGAGATCCGGATCTGCGCGTGGACCATCATCTTCTCCATCCGGGCGGTTTCATCAGGTGTGAAAGCCTCGTCCAGGTTCTCCATCGCCAGCTTCAGGCCGTAGAAGATGCTATCCGGGCCCATGGTCCCCTGGTACTCAGGGATGTCATCCACCAGCTGGTCATCGGTGCTGGCGATTGTCTGGGCTCCCGCGCTGCAGATCAGTACGGAGAAGACCAGGGCCACGAGGCCCAGGACCTGTGGCATTGTGCGGTTGTGATTCATGGGTATCCACCTGTGTATCCGGTTGTTTCCGCTACCCCAGTCTTGCATCCGGGGCAAGATAATGCTGGCCAGAGTCCAGCGGTCCGGGGACCGTCCGCATCCTGCGCAGCCGGGGAAAAACCGTTCAGAACTGTTCAAAGATCCAATCGGGGCGAGAACCACTATTTTTCCGGAGCATGCCGGTTCCGGGGCTGATACGGGGCCTGGCACCCCCTCTTCCCTGCGGGGGCGCTAAAGCCGGGCGGTGTTTCCTGAGCGGGAAAAGGGGGGGGTGCCGCAGGGGGGATTGGTCCGTCGGTGCCCGCGAAAATCAGGACGACATGGTCCAGGACTTCTCAGACGACCCAACCCCATGGCACAGGGGAAGGATCCAGGAAGAACCGCTCCGGATCGAAGGTATCTGGCGCCGAAGAGGGGTGGGAGGGGGAGAGGCTCTCCGTTCGGGAGGACAGGACGGAGGGGAAAAAAGGGGGAGAAGTTATCCCGCCACCAGGGCCACGTCGTCGAGGGTGAGAGGGACCCCGGCAGAATTCCCGTTCAGGGAGATGCTGAGGTACCGGGTCCCTGCCGTCGTCGTAAGCGGGACCGAGAGCTGCACCCAGCCGTCGCTCTCCTTCACACTTCTCCTGGCGAGTGCGTCGTACGCGAAGGCATCCGTCGAGGATTTGATCTTCTCCGCGTACGTGAGGCCGGAGAACTGCTGGACATAGATCATGGCCTCCCCGGGCATGGCAGATCCCCTGACCCACATCGATGCAGTGTATCTGGTGCTCCCTGCCACCGCAATAAAGGGCACGGTGTTGAACCCGCCGCTGCAGCTGACACCCCCCTTCACCGGGTAGGCGGGCCCGGTGGCGGTGAGGGCGAGTGCCCTGCTTCCCGAATGGACAGGCAATCCCACCGCCGATGCGGTGGCGCGGTAGCCTGACCATCCGGTGGTCCCCTGCTCGAAGCCGGCGTTCGGGATCGTCACGGTCCGGGGGAGGACCTGCACGGAAACATCGGGTGAGGAGTCCCCGAACCATGCCACCGATTCCCGGAGCATCTTCCACTGGAAGTGGTACGTGCCGGGGGTGGACGGTGCGGTGACGGTGAAGTCAAACTGTTTCTGCTCCCCCGGCGCAATCGAATCGCTGCTCCCCAGGTTCACCCGGTTCGTGGTACCCAGCCAGACATGGTTGTCCTGCGGGTTCTGGGAGCCCAGCCGGTAGTTGTTTGCTGCCGTCCATGTGGTGGACCCGGTGTTCTTCATGTTCACCGAGACAGTATACTTCTGGCCGGCCGCCATCGTGGACGGCACGCTCTGGGTGACAAACTG
>Ga0153915_10002809_pt1 | contig 15881 bp, 15 predicted proteins | sample Opewatmetagenome_2_FD_107003 | JGI IMG/M metagenome (GOLD analysis project Ga0153915, IMG submission 107003) | Freshwater wetland microbial communities from Ohio, USA - Open water 3 Core 3 Depth 3 metaG | ecosystem: Environmental > Aquatic > Freshwater > Wetlands | place: USA: Ohio, Lake Erie...
CCGTGAACAGCACCGTTACCGCGACTAAGGTCGATGCCACTATGATGCGATTGACGCGATCGAGCGATCCCACGTTTTCCACTTTAGAAAGATTTATGTCTTGATAAGTCATGATAGTCATCTCCTTTGTTTAACCATTCCTGTCCTCCAGGCTTGAGCACATTTAAACAAAGGGGGATTAAACCAGACTGAAGTAAAGATGAATTGATTATTAATAAAATACCCAACGCGCGCGCGGTCTTTCTGCAACGCCGCGGAACATCGGAATCTCACCGGCGTATTCCAGACACGGCGCAAATGTTGTTCGATACCGGCGGAGATAGGTGCCAGAGACGGGACTCAATGGCTGATCGTGCGGTCCGTCAATAACTCTGCTCTTAATATGTATACCCTGCTAATAGGGAAAGTTACAGGGAATTTCCACTTTTTCAGCCATCAAGATGCTAAATTGCCTGTGTCACTCGCTGTTAGATCAATATATTCTCAGACATTCCCCAATAATCGCAACAGGGAATTAAATTAGTTGATCAGGGAATCGCTTTCTCTGATCAGGCAACGACAGGGACGCGGTTAATATCGCTCTTGCAAACCTGTTACGTCACTGACATTTATTGCGGCGTCAGTTCGCTGCTATTTTTGGACAACATGAGAATTCGCGCATGGGGCCAACGATACCACTCCCGCCGATCTGGGCAAGACTGCACGGCACCGCCGACTTGCGGCATACTGCGAATTCGCCACCCACAACATAAATCGTTGGCGTTCGAAATGACAACTTAAATACCGCTTCCCGTCATAAATAAGGATGCGGTCAACGGTAGCTATGCGATTACGGCGCACAGCCGCCTTAACATCAAGTTCTGAACAACAGATCCAGCAAGGGCACGATCCCGAACCACAGCACGAAGGTGAGCGACTTGGCCATCAAGCCGTCGATCCGGTGACAGGCCTCGCCCTGATTGATATAGCGGCGGATGCCCAAGACCAACCACGCGGCATGAAGCAAGGTGAGATAAATTAAATTGCCCACCGGCAATGGTATCAATCCCCGTTGCCGCAGCAATACGGCCGAAGCGGCCGCCAGCACGGCGCACACACCGGCGACCACCGCCGCCGTGTGCGGACCGAGCAGCACCGCCAAGGTACGTTTACCGACAGCCTGGTCGGCATCATGATCGGGAATGGCGGACAGGATGATGGCGGGCAGGGTCGCCAGGCACAGCGGGATGGAAATAAGCCAGGGATAAGAGGCCGTCCACACACCGGATTGAAAGGCATAGCCGCAGAGGATCACCAGAAAGCTGTGGGTGATACCGACGTTGATCTCGCCCAGCCCGCGGTACACCAGCTTGATCGGCGGGACGGTATAGCCCAGGGTCATAACCGCCGCGACCAGCAACAACACCATCATCTCCGACACCGACAGCGTACTCACCACCTGAAACAGCGACACACCGGCGGCGAGCAGCAGCAGGGCGGTGATCGCGGCTCCGGTACGCAGTTCGGTAAAATTCAGCCTGCCATCCACCAGCACCCGCGACCCTCCCGTAAACGGCCCGGCGTTCTTATTGACGCAGTCCGATGCGAAATCGAAATATTCGTTACTGAAGACCGTGAGGGCCTCCATTAGAAAGATGCACACATAACAGAGCCAGAACACCGCATAGTTGAAGATGCCGGTGTGGGCCGCCGCGGCCAGTGCGCCGATGGTATAAGCGATAAAGGTCATTGGATAAAACTGCAAACGCAGCATGGCGAGCCAGGCGGACAGCTTGCGCCTGATCGCCACCGTCTCCAACCAGCGTGGCAGGTCCGCGCCCGCCTGCCGCGCTTGCTGCAACCAGTGTTCGCGGGTCTCTGCCGCGGAACCTTTCACCGGGCCGAAGGTGGAGACGCGCACCGGACCGATACCGCAGAAACCCAGCGTCGAGCGCTTCATGGCGTTATGGCCGGGCTGGCGATAAATCAGGCGATATACCCACGACGGCGTATCCATGGTCACCAGCAAATGCGCGGTGCGGCCGCGCAATAATTGTTCGTACTGGCCGGGGTGTTCGGTTTCATTGAAGGCATAGCCCGGCATGAACACGCGGTCAAAAAAGCCCTTCAAAAGGGCGGGCATGGTGCCCCACCAGCCCGGGTAGACGAACACCAAATGTTCCGCCCAGTTGATGAGTTCCTGTGCCTTCCTGATACAGTCTTCGGTGGGTTGGTCGCGCGGCGAGATGCCGGTGACATTGGGATCGAAGTGCTCGTCGGCGAGAACCAGTTCCCTAATCTGTGCGCCGCTCTGCGCCGCGCCTTGTTTATAGGCGTCGGCCAGCGCGCCACAGTAGCTGTCCTTGCGCGGATGGGCCATCACTATGAGTAGGCGCGTGCTCATGTCGACTGCATCGGACAACCGGGGAGTGACCAGCGAAATACTATATCGTTATCCCGCCGGGATGGCGACCTCGCCGCGGCGTATAGGAAGAATAAGCGTGTCCGTGGCGATTTCTCAATCACGCGGCAACGGGGAGCTGAAACTCACCGCGGCAGTGCCGCATCCAAGCAGGGCGGCTGAAGGTTCGCCTGGTCGGGCGCGACGACGCACCGGCGCGTATCGCTGGGTGGTGCCTTTGAGCGAGCGGTGCACTCGATGCGGGTTGTTGTAATAATCCCTGTATTCGTTCAGCTTGCGTATCAGGTCCACAGCGTTCCAGAAGAATATGTGATCAAGATGCGCGGGCGGGCCGAGGCCGACAATGCGACGCGTAAATACTTCAATGACTACCATCACCCAGTAGCTGCGCAAGCAAATTGATCCGCAGCGGAAGAGATCCACGCTCCAAAGACTGTCCTTCCCGTGAACAATGAGAATGCGCCAGGACGCGGACCATCATTCCCGCACTTTTCGGAACCCGAATAGGATTGCCGGCTTGAGGATCACCGACAGTTTCGAGATGCGGCAAGATCTCACAAATAGCGTAGTCAGCCCGAGCGGAATGCGATCCTGGGAGGTGAGATTCGGAGCTCGTTGTCGAGATCGGTTACTGATCAGCAATTGATGCTTCAGCAACAACGATTCTGGGGCGACGGCACGTACACCAAGTGAGTGGAACAATCTCGCGAAGGTGGCCAGTAAGTGAAGAGCAAGGATGAAGAATTCGCGCAGACGACGAACGATACAATTCCCGTCGCCTTGTGCAAGACTGCACTGTACCGTCGACTTGAGTCATACTACGAATTCGCCACCCACAGGAAGCAGAGACGGGACTCAATGGCTGATGGTGCAGTCCTTTACTAACTCTGCTCTGGATGATTCCCTGCTAACAGGGAAAATTACAAGGAATATCCGCTTTTTTAGCCTTCTCGATACTTAATTTCCTCTGTAACTCGCCGTTAGATTGGTAAATTTTACGAAATTCCCTAAAAAATCGTAACAGGGAATTAAATCCAATAATCAGGACATTGTTTTCTCTGATCAGGCGAGAACAGGGATACGGTTATTCAACTGTTGCTTATGTGATCAGCTCACCGCTGCGGCACATTTCTGTCTATATATATAGTGTGTGGCATCAACTCGTAGCGATACATGGACAGCACGCGCTTGACTTCGTCCTGCGCACGAGGGCACAGCTCAGACAGCGCATAGCACATCAAACTCATTGACCAACATGAACGCGGAAAACAGTTACCCCCAATTTAAGCCAAACCAGAAAGTCAAAAATTGCCTTGGCGATCGTTTAACCGTACTTTTTCAGCGGGGCTGTCAGGTCTTTGTCGTTGAAGAGCCCAGCCGCCACTATCACCCAACTAAGATTTTTCCTTACTCACAAACAGAAGACTCGATAATTCCATAGTCTAATGTCACAACGAGCGCATTAACAGGCGATCGTATTTTTGGACACTACGGGTTTTCGGCCATGAGGTATTCGTTTCGGGTCAAAAGCTCCTGGTCAATCGTCCCCGTGATATAAGCCAGGATCCGCATCCAGTCCATTGGTCTCCCCCCACCACGTGATAAATCACTGGATCACAGTCTAGACATCAATCCTGGCCCGAGCCAACCCCCCCTTTTTTAATCATGCATAGCTGTGTTTCAATTACATTGATCGTGTTGCCGTTTTGATTTTTTGACCACACAAGATCCGCCATTGGAAGTATGGTGCAACCAACGCAGAAAAACCGGCGTCAACCGGGCAGGCGCCGGAGAGGAGGTTCACTATGCGAACGACCCTAAATAAATCCGAAGCCGAGCCGGCGCCCTTGAAGCCGGCAAACGCTACGCCCCCTGACATCGCCTCCGCGTCGGTTCCCGACACGCTCACGGCGCTCCGTGTCAACCCCGCCACCGGGCTCGCGCACGAGGAGGTGGATGTCCGCAGGAAAGAGCACGGTTACAACGAAGTGGCCGAAAAAAAAGGCCACCCGGTCCTCATGTTTCTTGGCAAGTTCTGGGGCCTGTCGGCGTGGATGCTCGAGCTGATCATGGTGTTATCGGCGGTGCTCGGAAAATATTCGGATCTCGTCGTGGTGGGCGCGCTGCTGGTCGTCAATGCCGTGTTGAGTTTTATGCAGGAGCATCGGGCCGCCGGCGTCGTCGAGACGCTGCGGCGACGGTTGCAGGTGAGTGCGCGCGTTCGGCGCGCTTCGAGCTGGCAAGTCATCCCCGCTCGTGAACTGGTCCCCGGCGATATCGTTCGCTTGCGACCCGGCGATATTATCCCGGGGGACGTGAAACTCCTCACTGAAGCATTGACCGTGGACCAGTCGGCGCTCACCGGCGAGTCGAAGGACGCCGACAAGGCGCCTGGCGACGTGCTCTCGTCGGGGTCCGTCGTCCGCCGCGGCGAGGGCAACGGCGTGGTGATGCTGACCGGGGCGAAGACCTATTTTGGCCGCACCACCGAGCTGGTGCAGGAGGCGCGTCCGAAACTTCACATCGAAGCGGTCGTGGCCAAGGTCGTCCGCTGGCTCTTCGTCATCGTCGGTGCGCTGCTTTGCGTGGTGGTTGTGCTGTCGCTGATCCGCGGCGCGCCGCTCATCGAAATGGTCCCGCTCATGCTCGTCCTATTGATGAGCGCGGTACCGGTCGCTCTGCCGGTCATGTTCACGGTCAGCATGGCCGTCGGGGCGAAAGAGCTGGCGAAGCGCGGCGTGCTGGTCACACGGCTCAGCGCCGCGGAGGATGCCGCGACCATGGATGTGTTGTGCGTGGACAAGACGGGCACGATTACCATGAATCAATTGGCCGTCACCGGCGTGATTCCGCTGGAGCACGCGACCGAATCCGGCGTGCTGTTTGCCGCCGCACTCGCATCCCAGGAGTCCAACCAGGATCCGATAGACGTGGCATTCCTTGCCGCAGCAAAAGAGCGGCGCGTGTTTGCTAATTCAGCGGCGGTCACGCCTATCTCCTTCGTGCCGTTCGATGCGAAAAACCGGCGCACGGAAGCTGTGGTCGAACAGAACGGGCAGCGGCTGCGCGTGATGAAAGGCGCCGTGCGCACTGTCGCCGAAACCTGCGGGTTCCAGCGCCCGGCGATCGAGGCGTTGGAAGCGCGGGTCGGCGAATCGGCACTGAAGGGTTATCGGACTCTGGCGGTGGCGCGCGGCTCCGAAACGGGAACCCCCGCATTGCTTGGATTGGTGACCTTGTATGATCCGCCACGACCAGATGCCAATCAGCTCATCGCCACACTCCACGGCCTCGGCGTTTCGGTGAAGATGCTCACTGGTGATGCGCTGGCGGTCGCGCGTGAGATCGCGCAAGGTGTGGGGCTGCCCAACATTCAGCGCGTGGCGGATCTGAAGGCAGCGAGCGCTCAGGCCGGTAATGAGGCGGTGGATTTACTGGCGGGCGCCGATGGTTACGCCGAAGTGTACCCGGAGGACAAATATATCGTGGTGCAGAACCTGCAAGCCGCAGGGCATGTGACCGGCATGACGGGCGACGGCGTCAACGATGCGCCCGCGCTGCGCCAGGCTGAAGTGGGCATCGCGGTCAGTACCGCGACCGATGTCGCCAAAGGTGCGGCGAGTGTGGTGCTGACCGAACCGGGGCTGACTAACATCGTGGCATTGGTCGAGCAGGGACGGACGATTTACCAGCGCATACTGACCTGGATCATCAACAAGATCAGCCGGACGATCCTGAAGGCGGCCTTCGTGGCTATCGCATTCGTGGTGACCGGCAAGTTCGTCGTCTCCGCCATCGCGATGCTGCTGCTGGTGTTCATGACGGACTTCGCCAAGATCGCGCTGGCCACCGACCACGTCCGGCCATCCAACAAACCGGAGACGTGGAACATCGGCGGCTTCATCATGGTGTCGGTGGTGCTGGGTATCACGATGGTCGCCGAGGCACTCCTGCTGTTGTGGATAGGCTGGTCGCGGTTTGGTTTGGCGGCCAACGATAACGCCCTCTACACCTTCAGCTTTCTGACGCTGCTCTACATGGCGGTGTTTTCCATCGTGTCAGCGCGCGAACGCCGCTGGTTCTGGGCGACGATGCCCGGCAAGACGCTTATCGCGGCTCTCGCGGCGGATGCGCTGATAGGCACCGCGCTGACCTTCGCGGGCATTCCTGGACTGATGCCATTACCCTGGTGGCTAACGCTCGCAATTTTCGTTTATGCGATGGTGGCGTGTCTCGGCGTGAACGACGCCGTGAAGGTAGCGATGATCAAATGGCGCATTCTTAACGCCGTAGCCACGAAACCTGCCGATGTGACCCCGCAAATCGCCAAGCGCGCTTATGAAATCTATGAGCGGCAAGGCCGCCGGGAAGGCCACGCGGTTCAGGACTGGCTCCGGGCGGAGCGCGAGATTCGAAAAGAGGACCCACCAAATAAACCGACGTGAACCGCGTGGCGAGCGTTGCCGAAAGAATGAAGATGAAAACAATTTCACCGACAATCTGGGTTCGCTGGTTCGAAGTGCTTAACTGATGAAACCCAAGACCGTGGTCTGTTGATGCGGAGAGACCTTCCTGCGTTACCGGGCAGGTAACAGCAGGGTGCCCGACTCGGGAAAACCCCTATGCAGTGTCCAACCCGGAATAAATCTGAAGGAGAAATTATGAGCCACAAAAAGATTAAAATGAACATAGATTCTGATGACTTCTGTGTGCAGGAAGGCAAAAAAGTCACATTGAAAAAGTGGCCTACACTGGTGAAGCCCGTGTACCAGTCGAAGGAGCAGTATCAAATGCTCCTGGAGGAACAGATAGCGCACTTGAGCGCGCTGCAACACCTTCTCTACGCCTCAAACCGCTACTCGGTGCTGCTGATTTTTCAGGCGATGGATGCTGCCGGGAAAGACGGTGTCATCAAGCATGTGATGTCTGGCGTCAATCCCCAAGGCTGCCAGGTTTTCAGTTTCAAACACCCAAGTGCATCGGAACTGGAGCACGATTTTCTATGGCGCACCACTCAGTGTCTGCCGGAACGCGGTCGGATCGGCATCTTTAACCGGTCCTATTACGAGGAGGTGCTGATTGTTCGAGTGCATCCTGAGATTCTGGGCGGCGAAGGATTGCCGGATGAATTGCTCAATCAGAAGACAGTTTGGGATAAGCGGTATCGTTCCATCGTAGACCTGGAGAACCATCTCTACCGCAACGGAACGCGGATCATCAAGTTCTTTCTTCACCTTTCGAAGGAGGAACAGCGCAAGCGCTTCATCGCTCGCATCGATGAACCGGAAAAGAACTGGAAATTCAGCCTTGCCGACATCGAGGAACGTAAATTCTGGAAACAGTATATGAAGGCCTACGAGGAATGTCTAAGTGCAACAAGCACGCGCGATGCCCCCTGGTATGTCGTCCCGGCCGACGACAAGGAGAACGCCAGACTGATCGTTTCTCAAATTATTCTCGATACCTTTAGGTCACTCCAAATGCGCTACCCCAAAACCGATGCAAAGCGTCAAAAGGAATTGCTGTCGATCCGCCGCCGACTGATGAAGGAAGGCCAGAGTGGCAACTGAGTTCGGTATATCGATCTGCACTGGAACATTGATGGGTGCTACGCTGTAAATGGTATTGTCAACTTGTTGGAGGCAGGCTGAAATTGACCCCCTGCCTAGGAGCAACGTTGTAATTATGCCGCTTTCTGGACATAGCTCACCTCGTTCCAGCTTGTAAACGATCGTTCACGCAATTCCCGATAATGGGTCGCTTTGAGGAGATGCCGCCCAATCCGAAACAGATTGTTAATCGGGCCATGGGCGGAAAGAAATTGTTGCGCATGCCGATGCGACTTGAAACGACGCATCTGTCGTTCCCGTTGTCGGGTCGGCTGGCGCGACACCTCGGCCCGGTTGTTTTCCCGTTTCCCTTGCGTGTATTCGACTCCGGGCGTAATCTCCCGGCGGGCTGCGCCAAAGCTGCCCAGCTTATCGGTAACCATCTTGTGTGGGCACTAACGCAGACCCTTTAGCAGCTTCCTGAAGAAACGCTTGGCAGCGCACTTGTCACGCCGCTTTTGGACCAGGATGTCCAGAACGCCACCGCCCTGATCGACTGCGCGCCAAAGGTGATGTTGCACCCCGCTCATCGTGATATAAACTTAATCAAGATACCAAGCGTCACCTGGCCGCCCTTGGCGGCACCGAATTGTGTTGGCGAAATCCTGGCCAAACTTAAGACACCACTGGCGAACCGATTCGTAGGTAACAGTGATACCTCTTGCAGCGAGCAATTCGTCGACGTCGCGGAAGCTTAAGGTAAACCGAAAATACAGCCAGACCGCGTGGCTGATAATCTCAGCAGGGTAGCGATGCCCGATATACGGACGCTTGGATGTTTTCATGGAGGCATTATGACCCCAAGCTGTAAGCCTTCGTCAACTTGACAGTACCGTAACGATCTCCTGAGACTCTCCCTGGCGCCCTTGCCATTACCACGGCGCTGCAACACAAATAGCGCGGCCTCAGCTCGTTTCTATAAATGGATTCCACGGGATCAATGGTGCAAAAATCGCAAAACCAACATCAGAATTCAAATTCCAACCGCGTAAGCAGTGTTTGATTCGGTGCACGTGAATTGACGCCGAATACCACTCCGACGCTGTACTCTAGTTCGCGTCCTGCCGATGAACGTAATTCACCGCTGACTACTGGCCCAATATATGACGCGTTGTCGTCGGGTCGATAGTAGGCTTCAATACCCGGTTTGAAGGCGGGCATGACCTGATAGCAAATGCTGTAAGCGGAGCGAAACGCGTACTTACCGCTTGCCCCGCCGCCGATTTGCTTTTCCCAGATCAGGTTCAGTCGTTGGTCAACTCGGCCAATTTTTTTCTCAAACAGCGGACCGAATTCGAGCTCATCGGGCTGACCTCCTGTCTTCATATGCTCATAAGAAAAGACAAAACCTGGGTCGATCCAATATTCACCCATCGGCGCTAGCTGGAACGTGTTCTCGAATTCACTTCCGGTGAGCTTGGCGCTACCACCCGGCTCGCGGCCATATTGCGCAAAATAGACCTCCGGCTTCCACCAATTGGTTACCCCATATGCAACCGAGAAGTCATAACCGCGGGTACCATCGAGAGTTGCATCGCTGTCCTGAAAACTGTATCCGCGGAATTCAATTTCGCTACGATCACGACTCACGTAGGGCGAATACACGGTGAAATCATTAGCGTACACGGCATGAGTCGCCAGTGATCCCGCAAACATATACGCACCAATTACAACGACCAAAGCGCCACGCGGACTGGGCAGACAGGCTTGTTCGTTTATGACGCTCATTGAAGATTATCCGCCAATCTACGCTTCTAGCCCGTGCGTGCCGCGTTATCTGAACGATTACGAGACAGAACAGTGTTATAAGACAAGTCGAAATCAGGATGTTACTTATTGACTACTGGCCTGTTGATGTCGCAATGGGTGAGGACTTGGCGCACCAAACATCCGCATCAGAAGAAGCACTATTAGAATCGTGCCCCCATAAAATACCACTTCAATGCCGGATGGCCGTGCAACGTAGCCGATGAGAGTATGCAGAAGCTGACCAAGGAGACTCACCTGGCTCAACAAAGAGGAGGTATCCCATAGTGCAGTGCCAAGCGACGGCAGCAGGTCTGCTTGATTGAGAAAACCCGCCGCTTGCGCAGAAAGCCCGGCAGTTACCAGCAGAATGAGCCAACTTGTGAATGAAAAAAAATAACGGAGTGGAATCCCCAGCAAACCACGATAAAGCAACGTGCCTACAAAGACGCCCGCAACGACACCGCTTAACCCGCCCAAGGTCATGCTGAGTCCTTCGTTTCCGCTCGTCGCGATTGCCCAAATGAACAAAACTGCTTCGGATCCTTCACGCATCACTGCAGCGAACGTAAGCAACATTAACGCCGTGAGCGGCTGTCTACCTGTTTGCACATCTTCCCCAACCGTTGAAATCTCTGCCGCCAGCTTGCGGCCGTGAGATTTCATCCAGACGTTATGCCAAGTAAGAACTGCGACGGCGCTGAGAAGAATAATGGCATTCAATATTGCCGAAAGCTTACCCTGAAATCTCAACGCGAGATCCGAGGCGAGTAGCGCCACGAGAGATGCGCCCAAAACGCCCAGTACGATTCCACCCGCAACCCAGCGTCCGCGCCGTGCAATGCCTCGGCTTGCACCCATGACAATAGCGATGATGAGAGAAGCCTCTAAAACTTCCCTGAACAAAATAATTGCTGTGGCAAGCATGATCAGTTCCTCTCCCCATTTCGGGGCTTTACGATGATTGTTCCCCGCATAACAGGGTTGAAGTCATTAAAGAACTCATACTGACCGGCACTGAGTGGGCCCACAAAAACTGTTACTGCGTGATTGACTGGGACGATGATTTCGCGAGAGAGATCGTAGCTCTCAAACTCGGCGGGGAGAGCATCTTCGTTGGCAATCGTAAGCTTCACTTTAACCCCCGACGGCAGTACCAGTTGCTCAGGCACGAACTGTTGGTTCCGAATTGCAATTGATTGAACTGGTTCGGCAGCCAACCTCGTGCTGGATGTCGCCATGGCGGTAGAAAGCAAGGCAATTGCAGCAGTACGTCCTAACACTTTTTCTTCTCAGTTAAATGTCAAATGACGGCTGATAATATAACTAATAATCATTCTCATTAGCAATGAGAATTTGAAAGCAGTGTCTATATTATATAATATTTTGATATTACTTATAATTTTATATGGGATAGTCCGGCAAGGGATTCTCTAGGAGCTGGGCCAGTCGGCATGCAAATCAGTAGCTCGACGCTTTTAAGCATAGTAAGCAGAACTCAAAGGAATACCAGGCTTGTTAAACGTGGCGATCGCCCCCAAATTGGATCGTCGCTGCGTCAAACACTTCAAATATAAAGAGGTTGGAAATGTCAGAAAACGGATTCCATGTTCATGGCGCTCATGAACATGCTGTTGAACACGCCGCCCACCCCAGTAAGGGATTGGCGCAATACGTTGCGATTTTCACCGCAATCCTGTCCACATGCGGTGCAATCGTCAGCTACCAAGGAGGCGAGACTCAAACGGAGGCGATGCTCCTAAAAAATGAAGCAGTCTTAAAAAAGGCGGAAGCCTCGGATCAATGGGCATTCTATCAATCCAAAAGCAATAAAGGACACTTGATGGAATTAGCCATGGAGCTCGAGCCTGCCGAGGCAAACGAGTATCGCGAAAAGCTCAACAAATATGAGCAGGACAAGGCGGAAATTAAGGCAAAAGCGGAAGAGCTAGACCGAGCCGCAAAAGAAGCGAATGATCACAGCGAGAAAATCCTGGGTCCGCACTATCGATTGTCACAAGCCATGACTTTTATCCAGATTGCCATCTCTCTGGCGTCCATCACCATATTAACGCGCAAAAAATGGTTGTTCTCCTTGGCGGGCATTGCCGCATTTGCAGGAGTAGGTTTATGGGGCTTTGCCCAGTTAAGTTGAACCGAATATCTTATTCTTCAGATTATTGGTTGCAGATCAGACTGATTCTCTCCATTAGTATTCCGATAGCTCCTCCAATAGGGAAAAATCCAACACTACAGAACGATCTTTCTCCTAGGGAATCGGTCTATGTCTATGTGCAACACAAGACCCCTGCAGGGTGGGTCCGTCTAGCGTAAGTTAACATTTTTACCCCAGGTGGGGGCGTATGAAGATTGCTTTATTGAACGCTGATAGGAGAACGACACATGAAACCCCGTATCAAACTCGCTGTGCTCGCAGTGGTCACCATTGGAACCCTAAACGTTATCACCGGCTGCGCTTATTCCTTCATGCATAAAAGTCCGCAAGAACGCGCAGAATGGATGGTCAAGGACCTAACCAAAGAACTGACGTTGAACGAGGCGCAGGTGGGCAAACTCAACGCGCTCAAGGACGAACTGCTGGCCGTGCGCAGTGACTACCAGAAGAAACGCAGCGCTACACAAGAAACGATCGGCGAGCTGCTTTCGCAACCCACCTTAGACCAGACGCGGGCGTTGGCGCTTATCAAGGAGCGCACTCAAGAGGTGAACGATAAAGCGCCGCCAGTCGTTGCCGACTTCGCAGGTTTGTACGACAGCCTCACGCCGGAGCAGCAGAAGAAGCTGCATGATGAGGTCATTAAACGGATAGAGCAGCATCACCGCTATTGGCGAGACTAATAACCACCGATTGGCGATTCGGTAAATCGGGATTCCGAGCACTACCGTATTGTCCAAATATCCAAACCAATGTCATTAGGCAGCTACTCGATGGTAACGCAACGTTATATCGCTCAGATGATCCGTCTTGCTTATTTGGCCCCTGATATCCAGGAGGCCATTCTCCAGGGCAAGGTGCCACCCACCTGGACGGTGGACCAGTTTCGGGAGGTCATTCCTCTGAACTGGGAGCAGCAGCGCAAGCGTTTCCCGACAAACCTACGCATTTTGGCGTAAACCCCCTCCTAAGGGGATGGTCCTAGGTCCTAAATATCCACCAAACCGAACCCCGAAAAGACCTCGCGGAGCAAATTGGCGGTTTGGGCCATTAGTTCGGGGCAAGACGTTCGGTTTGAGGCCCCATTCCAGGGCCCGAATACCCCACAACCGACTGACTAATAAAAGGTATTATGAATGCTGGCAGAGACGCTGTGCGGAGACGGGACTGGATGGCTGATGGTGGAGTCCGTCGCTAACCCTGCTCTGTATATATTCCCTGCTAACAGGGAAAGTTACAGGGAATTTCCGCGTTTCCAGCCATATTGATGCTAAATCGCCTGTGTAATCCGCTGTTAGAGCGCTAAATTTTCCGTTATTCCCTAATAATCGTAACAGGGAATTATATGCGATGATCAGGGAATCGTTTTCTCTGCTAAGGCAAGAACAGGGACACGGTGATGATGCGGCTGCTGTTCTGGTGAACAGCTTACCGCCGCGTCACATTCTTCTTATATATATATAGTGTGACGTCAGCTCGCTGCTAGTTCTGGACGGCCCGCGGTTGACTTCGTCCCCTCACGAAGGCACAGTTCAGACGTCGCATAGGACTGTAGCCTCACTGACCACCATGAACGCGGAAACCAGTTACCCTCAATTCAAGCCGCACCAGAAAGTCACGAGCAACTTTGGCGATCGCTTGACCGTCCTCTTTCAGCGTGGCTGCCAAGTCTTCGTGGTCGAAGAGCCGTATGGCCACTATCATCCCACCAAGATTTTCCCTGACCTGTTGGCGCCGATTGGGGATTGATCAAATATTGGGCTTTATACCGATTTGCGACTGACCTAGGTCAAACCGATATAAATCAAATAACAGCAAACTGTTATCGCGCTATTAGCTCGTCAATGCTTTCCTGGCACAGGTGGTCAATTTTCACTCGGCGCCAACAACCTGACCTCACGAAGTTTCATTCGCGGTCGGCTTGATCGGGCATGACGCCGATAAGACCACGGAAGTACGAGTCCGTATGCTACCTTCGCGCAAGATTCGACTGCACAAACAGCAAGCCCCGATAAAGCGGGGCTGCCCTGAAGCAAATGCTGATTAATGCCTGCGACGACGCGAGGCTCCCAGACCAGCGAGGCCGAGGCCGAGCAAAGCGAGCGTGGTCGGCTCCGGCACCCGCCCCGGTCCGGGGCCCGGGCCTGGCCCGGAAACGAACTCAACGTCGACATTGTCGAGGCCAATGTAGTTGATGCCGCTCGCGCCCTGCAAAAGCACCGTAGTGGAAGCAGATGTAGCAAGGAATAGCATCGAGACACTCTGCCAGTCGTTGTTGCCACCGGTCAATGGCGCGGTGAAGGTCTGCGATGTACTGGCCGCGCTGGCGGTAATCGAGTCAGGGCGGCCCCAGAACGTCGAACTCCCCAAATCAAACGACAACGAATAGGTTGCACCCACGGTCGTTGCAATGGTCTGCGACATGCCTGCGAACGGGGCTCCCGGCTGATAGTTGGTCAGGTCGAGAAAGAAGCTGCCGTCGCTGGCGCTCAATCCGAAGGGGTTGGTCGCGCCGATCCAAGCCGTGGTGTCAGTGACGACGGTCCAGCCTGTGATCACGGTCGAACCGGCTAGCAGCGACATCGTGTCGCTGCCCTGGTTGACGAAGGCGCCCGACTCTAAGCTGCCGTTTGCAATAAGGTTGGCGTGGGCACTGCTAGCCATCAGGGCCGCCACTGCCAGAACGCTGAATCGAATGTTCATGGTGAATTCCTCCCTGGAAAGCCGCCAAGTTCAAAGATTATCCGCACGTCATCACTTACCTGGCAAAACTCGTACCATGAAATTAAAGGCAATTAGAAACCAGACGTTAAGTCGCTACGCCAATTTGCACCACAGTGCAACTGTAAAGTCACCCGACATTCCGTCGCCTTGTCCTCGCCTCCAATCGCTCGTTGAAAGGCGATCGTGTAGTAACGCCGAACGGACTCATAATCCGAAGCTTTCCTTGCCTAACTGAACGTCTGCTAATCGTGTGGAACCGAGGGCCGGTCTGCACAAGAATCACGGACGACTTTGGGTCGACTCCGGTCCCACGGCCAAATCACTCATGAGTCGCGGCTATGAGTTCATGCCTCAAAACCCACAATTCCACCGGAGCCTAGACTCCAAGCAGAACCTTCTTCCCCATCTCATGAACTTTTGATATCTCGATACAGATCGGTCCATCCTTAAATAGCTCGGCGACGGCCATCGTCGGGTCCAAACCCTCTTTGGGGTCAATGATGATTGTTTCACGGTGCTTCAGGGCGAGATAAAGCATGCGGCACCTCCTTGTGCCGTTAGTCGGCTCAGGGCATGAATTCCCTGTGCCTACGGGATGATATTTTCTCGTGATCCAAAAATAATGTCTTTCACCTCTGAGAGCGAGCCCTTAACAAGCAAATGGTGATCATCTCCGAAGGTAAACTGGGTATGCTTATCATCATGCGATTGCAGATACTGCACTAGATCCATATTTACCGTAACAGCATTCCCGCCGGGTTCAGTAAAAGTAACTAAGTTCATGCTCGTACCCTTTTAAATCGAATTGGGGATAATATTGGACGGATCGTCTGCATAAAGAATAATTGCTTCGCCTTCCTGGTGCCTAATTCGGACGATGCAGCACCTTCTTCAATTACCAATTATAGCCTCCCGAAGCTCGCGAATGCGCCGTAACAGGAAGTACCAGAACCAAGGGAGTGTTGGCGCCGATTGGGGATTGATCAAATATTGGGCTTTATACCGATTTGCGACTGACCTAGGTCAAACCGACATAAATCAAATAACAGCAAACTGTTATGGCGCTATTAGCTGGTCAATGCTTTCCTGGCACAGGTGGTCAATTTTCACTCGGCGCCAACACCTACACGACTGGGGAGGCGCGAAGCGCTCATCTAAGTCCCGACAGCCGGGGTGGGTCTGCCATCCTGAAATTTCTTCTCAATGCGTATGGTAAGCGCATCCC
>Ga0153915_10002810_pt1 | contig 15880 bp, 12 predicted proteins | sample Opewatmetagenome_2_FD_107003 | JGI IMG/M metagenome (GOLD analysis project Ga0153915, IMG submission 107003) | Freshwater wetland microbial communities from Ohio, USA - Open water 3 Core 3 Depth 3 metaG | ecosystem: Environmental > Aquatic > Freshwater > Wetlands | place: USA: Ohio, Lake Erie...
CAAACCCGGCAATCTCAAAGCGCACTTGAACCCCAGCAGAGCTGGCGTTGGTAACGGCACGCTCGATCATCCCGCGGCTAATGTCAGCCCCTGAAGCATCAAGGCCGCGCTGAGCCAGGGCGATGGCATGCATCCCTGTTCCGGTAGCCGCATCCAGAATAAACTTAGCGTTTATCTCATGCAATTTTTCAAGGATAAATGGAAGCTCAACTGCCAACCTGCCCTGCCAATTCACAAACCGGTCATAATCTGAGCTCAGGTCATCGTACATAAGGTTCTCCAAGGTTGATCCTTTGGGTGCAAGAGACTGTGGATGAATTATAGTTCATACGAATAGATATGGCGGTTAAGCTGGCGATCCTTGATCCTTTTATGGAAAAGCTTAAACTAAGCTTAAACTTATCTCAATATGATCTTCACAAATTCTTCACAGGGGAGTGGTATGCTTAGGAAAATGACGGATTTATGGAGGTTTGAAAATGAATAAGGTATTGAAATGGATCTTATATATCCTGCTTGGATTGGTGATTCTGGCAGTTATTGCGGGGATCGTATTTGCGATTTTCGGTGGATATGGATATACCATGATGAGACCAGGTTTTCGCACGATGGAGCCTCAGCGATTTTACTTCAGCCCGATGCGCTCGATCTTTGGCGGGCTACTCGGTTTGGGAGTGTTCGTGCTGGTTATCGTGGGTATCGTGGCACTAGTTAACGCGCTGGTAAGAGGTAACCGCCCGGCGCAAACACCTCCACCGGCTCAAATGAGTGCGCCAACACGCACCTGTTCAAATTGTGGAAGGCCTGCACAGGAAGATTGGAAGACCTGCCCCTACTGTGGGAACCCGCTAACATAAGATAGCAGTTGTATACGGATGCAACATCTCCAATTGCCATCACAACCTGACACCCTAATCACTATACATGCTGCGGAGAGACTCAAGAAAATGGTATCTCCGCAGCTTGTGGTATGTCGGGTATATCGTTATTGGTATAAGCCTGATTTTTCTTGATACCCACACTGTGGGGTTTCTTTTTTTGCCTGGCTATGCTGCGTGTCCATCAAAGGGATTACGAGGCGATGGGCAATGCGATTTTTATGGGGCACAAGCTTAACTACAATGTCAACCAGGTACCGATCCCCATTGCCTTTGCCCGACGGTAGATTTCGGGCGCGACAGCCATATCATCCATTGCCAGACCAAGGTTGATCGCCAAGGTCCGTTCTTTCGGATTCTGGCGACCCGGTTTTAGACCAGCAACGATCTCACCCAGGTCCGCGTATGGGTCTGGAGTGGTCTGGAAATAGCCGCTTGATTTATAGTACTGGAACTGGGCGTGGTCATCCGTGCTGATGCGATCCATCTGGGATAACGCGCCTGCATCCCAATAACTGTCAAAATCCACCGCACTACCAAATGCGCCGGGCTGGAGCCAATCCTTTTGAATGGTGGGGGTGGGGTGTTTGAGGATTGGACCAGAAGTGACAACCAGATCACTTTCGATGACAGCCTGCTTAGGTTCTTTCACTGCAATCACTTCAACGTTTAATTTGGTGGACATTTCATCCGCGTAGCGCTGCTGCCGATCAGGATGAATATCATATGCATAAACACGCTCTATCGGAAAGAGGACCTTCAACGCCTCCAGGTTGGTGCGACCCTGGACCCCGCATGCCAGGATGCCAGCAACCTTACTCTCCGGACGGGCGAGATACCTGGCAGCCAAGGCACTGGCAGCACCGGTGCGGTAAGCAGTGATCCAGGCGCAATCCATCACTGAGTAGGGGATACCTGTCTCGACATCGTTCAAGATGAGGAGCCCGGTAATATAAGGCAAACCAAGTTTTTGGTTTTCGGGGTAACCACTGACCCACTTGATGCCAGCGGATTGCAAGGCGGGGATATATGCCGGCATAGCATGAATGAATGCATCCGGCATGGTGTGGATACCCGGTTTGGGGGGCATCTCGACTTTTCCGGCACCCTTTTCGTGGAAAGCAGTCTCGAGTAGATTAATCACCGTGGCCATATCAAGATTGACTTTCGCCACATCTGCCTGGGATAAATAAAGGATTTGGTGGTTGCTCATGAATATTCTCCAGAGGAAGGAATGAGATTAGTTACTTCGCAATGACGATTTTATATATTATAAATGCCTATTCGGTTACCAGGTGAATTACCAGATGAATGGGACTAAGCGTTTAGTATTGCGGACATAACGAATGTACTGCTCACCAAACTCAGCGCGTAACATTTCTTCCTCAACATTTATTCTGTAGATAAATCCAGGAATCAACAGCAAGGGAACCGCGACAAGACCGATCAGGCTGGAAAACCCAATCGCAATCCCCAGACACATAATGATATATGATGCATAAGCGGGGTGCCGGATAAGAGAGTACGGTCCGTTCTGGATCAAAATGTGGCCAGCCTGGACTTGAATTCGTCCTGAATACATATCTTTCAATGTGATACGAGCCCAACCAAATAAAAGCAGGCTGGCAACAATCAATGCCAAGCCGGCAAATTGTATCCAGGTAGTGCGACAGCCTTGCAGTATTTCAGGGATGTACAGGTATTCGAGTGGAGAGGCATAAAAAACTACTAAAAAACCTGGAAGGATCAGCCAAAAAGACCGATCCTGCCTTTCCTGGTGTATGACTCCATTTCTTTTCAAATTACTCCATAGCAAGTAAGGTCCGCCTAATCCAAACAATAAAGCGGTCAGGATGAGAAACCAGCCGATAAGATTGTATTTATAAGTGGAAAACCCCAAATAACCCAAAGCGCATACCAGCAGGTATGCGCTGAATATTAGCAATATGCGAATTCCATACTTCATCATGATGGTATCCGCAGGATAAGCATCAGGTTTGATTATCTTTTAAGGGCACGGATTCTCCGTATCACAATATTCCTGACCCATTTACCGATTTCCACCACCATCAACATCCCGATTGCAATGGCTGCTATCAAGCTCCATTGTTGCAGTGTGAGAGGCATAATCCCCAATAAGGTTCGGATGCCAGGAAAGGCAAAGGCAATCACCACCATTAATAACCCGGCGATCACTGCTAATACGAGCGGTTTATTGTGGGCAAGCGGACTGGCCCGAAATAGGGGAAGGCGCATTGACCGATAGGCAAAGATATATATCATTGAATTGACTGCAAAACTAGCGAAAACCAGGCTGCGACCTTCCACCTGACTACCGTGGGATAAGAAAAAATGACCGAACAGAGACAGGGCTGCAATGGCACTGCCAAAGCTGATTACGCCGATCAAAGTCAATCCGAGGGGTGCCAGAACCGGTTCCTTGACTGATTTGGGTTTTTCATCCATGATGCCTCCTTCTTCTGGCTCGAAACCAAGCACAATGTCGGAGGGACCGTCGCAGATCAGGTGGATCCAAAGGATTTGGGCAACCGCCAGGGGTGCAGGCCAGCGGAACATCATGGCGACGAAGATCGTCATAACTTCCGCAAAGGAGTTCGAAAGGGTGTAGGCGACGACCTTACGGATGTTTTCGAATATTACGCGTCCTTCTTCGATGGCAGCCACGATGGTGCGGAAATTGCTATCCAACAGGATCAAGTCAGCGGTCTCCTTGGCAACATCTGATGCAGAGCCAACGACAACACCAATGTTAGCACGCTGCAAGGCGGGGGCATCGTTCACACCATCTCCAATCATGGCGGTTATATCCCCATTGGTCTGTAAAGCGCGCACGATACGCAGCTTATCTTGCGGTCTGATGCGGGAAAAGACTGCCACCTGTTTCACTTCCTGTTGAAGCTGTTGGTCACTCATGGCGGCCAACTCTGTACCTTCAAGACTGTGATCTTCTGGTTTCATCAAACCAATGGTATGGGCGATTTTTTCCGCAGTTTTGGGATAGTCACCGGTGATCATCTTGACTTGGATGCCAGCTTTTTGAGCAACATTCACGGCTTCATGGACGCCATCGCGGATTGGGTCCTGCATCCCCACTAAACCAGCCCAGGTATAACCTGAATAATCATCCAGCTCACCCATTTGGCGGTAGGCAAGACCCAGCAAGCGTAAACCATCACCTGCCCACTCGTCCACCTTGGCAAGAATCTGAACACCCTCATCATGACTAATTTGGCACATTCCAAGAACGATCTCTGGGGCACCTTTAAGGTAGTTGAAGTGGCTTCCAGCGTGCGTGTTGCTTGCGACTGCGGTGATCATATACTTAGTTTCGCTGGTGAAAAGTTCCTCAGCTAGCCTCTCGGAACCATCCACCATGTCTTGAGGGGAAATACTCAAATTGGCTTTAGCGTACTCCCATAAGGCAATGTCTACTGGCCCTTCCAAGTCATTGCACAGAACCATCGTTTCTAGAGCGCGTTCCTGGTCAGTCAGCTCGACACGCGCCACACGCATGCGCCCTTCAGTGAGGGTGCCGGTTTTATCGGTACAAATGACAGTTACAGAACCAAGCGTCTCGACCGCGAGAAGTTTCTTCACCAAGCCATGGCGCTTTAAGATTTTACGCATTCCTAAAACTAATATTACGGTAACAGCGATGAGCAATCCTTCAGGCACTGCAGCAATTGCCAAGATAATAGAAACGCGCAGCATCTCCAGGAATTCCCTGCCCATCAACAATCCCGTGATGAGGATCGCCAATGTGAAACCGATGACGATATAGGTCAGGGTTTTACTAAATGATTTGAGTCGCACCTGAAGTGGGGTATCTTCCTCGACATGCTCCTGCAAACTGGTGGCAATCTGACCCAACTCGGTACTGGACCCAATTTTGGTTACAAGCATTGTCCCCCGCCCGGTAATGGTGGTAGTGCCCATAAAGACCAAATTATGACCATCAACTTCATTCTTGTTTACCGGTTCGCTTTCACCGGTCAGTATAGCTTCATCTACTGCCAGCTTGGTGCTTTCAGTGATTTTGCCATCAGCTGGAACATGCTCTCCAGAATTCAATAAGACCACATCTCCTGGCACAAGCTCCCAAACTTCCACTTCCTGACGCTCACCTGCGCGGATAACAGTTGTGGTGGGTTTAAGCAAACCTTTGAGGGCAGTATATGTTTGCTGAGCTTGATATTCTTGAATGAACCCCAGGATGACATCAATTACAACCACTGCCATAATGATCGCAAAGTCGTTGTACTCGCGTACCGCGAGTGATACCCCGGCTGCGACTAAAATGATATAGACGAGGGGGCTTTTAATCTGGTTAAGAAGGATAGTCCATACCGTAGTCCCTTTTTCTACAGGTAGACGGTTCTCACCATACTGCTGCCGCAAACTAAGGACTTCAGCTTGGGTCAGGCCAGAACCGTTGATATGGTTCGTGGTGTTTACTTTAATTTCATTGATGTTGTTTGCGATGCTCATCATTTACCTCTAAAAAGGTTATTTTTTAGTGATCATCTGTAAAATCGAAGGGAATTCCTGTTCAATGTTAGAAAAAAGGTCATGAGCCTCTTGAAGGCGCTGTTTTAGTGGGTCAGGTTTACCTGCCATAAGAGCCAAGCCACGCTCGGTGATCTGATGAAGTCCAGCCATTAACGCCAACCATTGGCGCATATATATGCTCCAACCGCCGGGTTTAAAGCGGTAATAATCCCTGCGCGGGATCGGAGAAGCAACGCGTTCAATCAAGCCGCGTTCCATCAGCAAGCGTGCCATGATGCTGATCGAACTTTTACTTGCGTGCAGCCTATCTCCCAAATCAGTGATGGATTGAGAGGGTGGATCGGATATGAGGAGAGCTCCGAGGATGCGCCCAGCCATCCGGGGCAGGCCCATTTGCTCAAAATATAGGCCGATGTCTTCGATAAAGTGGAGATCTTCAATGGGTTGGTGGTTGTTCATAACATATTTCCAAATTTAATCAGTTTTATGAGGTTTTCGGAATTCCAGGCAATACATGAAATCCTTCCAGATATTTCCCAGCTTTATATCAAGCATGGTACTTGGAATAAGGTCGACCGGTGCAGTGACGACTTCCCGCTGACCATGAAAGGCGTTTTTGAAACCAGGTAGGAACTTTTCATACCACACGGCGCCACTTTCGTTCTCATCACAGATGATGATCTTGGCGCCCGGTTTCGCCACGCGAATCATTTCGTCAATGGCCTGCTTCTTATTGCTGAAAAAGTTGATCCCCCCGATGTGAAAAACTGAATCAAAGCTATTGTCGGTGAATGGAAGCTGCTCACCATTTCCTAAGAACAGCTCGACTGACCAACCTTTACGCCGAACCAGAGCATTGCAGCGGTTTAGCTGCCCAATCGAGATATCGAGCCCATAGACTTCTCCGACCGTGGGCGAGTTGAGCAAGAAAGGCAAGTTAACCCCCGGACCAATAGAGACTTCCAATACTTTTCCGCCGTTCGGCTCAAGACGATCCAATACATCATGGCGGGCGCGCGATTCAGTAGTACCAAGAAAAAATAATCCGATTTTGGAGAAAGCCGAATAAATCCAGGAGAACCAATCATACAAGTGAGCGATAGATTTGTTGAGCCCGATAAGATCTTCTTCCCTGATGAAGTGAGGAATGCCCCGCTTAATTGGATAGACTTTTTGGCATGAGAGACAAGTCAGGAAGCCATTTTCGACTGATGCATTCGCGATGGATGTTTGAAGCTTTAATTCTCCATGACAATTGGGGCATAAAAGCAGATCGAGGGTTGTACGTATCATATACTTGTTCTTTGGCAATTAGCGGAGAAGTATACAACGTTTCCAACGTTTTGTAAATACTAAACGTAACTACTATATAATAACGCTCGGATCGCTTTATTATCCATTCTTATAGTGTGAAATCTATTTTTCAGGTTGATGGAATCTAATCTGAGGTAGCTAAATCGAGCGTAAACCAGTTTACGGCTTTTCCTCCACGGATGTGGTTTAAAGAGCTGTGATTCATATATCTCTGTTGAATTTTAGGTTATTTCAACCAATTTGACGATGAAATTATTTCATGATATCATGAACATTAATACAATATGAATACAAGGTTATCCCTCCAACGGGACAACCCAGCAAGAATTACCTATTTTTTGCTCCGACAGATCTATAAGGAGAGTATTGTTTCATTAACTAATTTCTGCAGGACATCATCTACCTGCAGAACGGTTCATTTGCCATTTCCAGGAGGAATAATTGCAGTTGCATTCCGATAAAGGAGAAGAGCGATGAAGGTTTTACTGATCGGGGTAGGGGGTGTTGGTGAAGCGATCGCGGTCGTGGCGCATGATCGACCCTGGCTAGAGAAGATGGTTTTAGCGGACTACGACCTGGAGCGGGCGAAATATGTTCAAAAACGCTTAGGGCCGACAGATAAATTCCCTGTTGAACAAATTGATGCGCGGGATATTAGGCAAGTTGTGCAGATGGCACGTAAACACAACATCGATCTGATCATGAACGCGGTAAGCAATTTCTATAATAACACGATCTTCGATGCTGCATATGAAGCTGGATGTAATTATCTGGATATGGCCATGTCGGATGATGGTGCGAACATGGGCAGCCATCAGTGGAATCAAACCGAAAAATGGGAGGATAAAGGTCTACTGGCAATCCTGGGAAATGGCATGGACCCAGGTGTAAGTGATATCTTTGCCAAGTATGCTTCTGTTGAGCTGTTTGATGAGATTGACGAGATAGGCATCCGCGATGGAGCAGCCCTGGAAGTGAGCGGTTATGAATTCGCTCCGACATTCTCGCTCCTGGATGTCATTGAGGAATGTACCAACCCACCAGTGGTTTGGGAGAAAGAACGAGGTTGGTATACAATCGCACCATTTGAAAAAATAGAGATATTTAATTTCCCAGAGGGAATTGGCTTGCTAGAAGTGGTGGATATCGAGCACGAAGAGCTGGTAATGATCCCGCGTTACATCCCATGCAAGCGAGTGACCTTTATGTATGGTTTGGGCGAAAAGTTCATCAACGTAATCAAAGTGATCAAAATGCTTGGTCTGCACCAGAAAGAACCGATAGACATCAAAGGTGTAAGAGTAGCGCCAATTGAAGTATTGGCTGCCTGCCTGCCAGCCCCCGCCTCGCTTGGAGATAAGATGAGCGGTAAAACCTGTGTAGGTACCTGGGTGACGGGAGTGAAAAACAGCAAGCAGCGCGAAATCTATATTTACCAGACTACGGATAATCAGGATAGTATGAAAAGATACGGATGCCAGGCAGTGTCCTTGCAGACCGCTACCGGACCTGTGATCACCATGGAACTACTGGCAGAGGGCATCTGGAAAGGGAGGGGTGTGCATGGACCCGAAGCTTTTGATCCTCGACCCTTCCTTGCGCGTATGCAGGAATATAACTTCCCATATAAAATACGAGAAGAAGAAAGCCAATATACAAAAAGCAAGTGATGTGACCCAATTTATCCACCCATAAATGTAGATTGAAAGGAGAAGAATGCGATGTACAAGAAATCCAAGTGGTTAACATTGTTGGTTATTTTGGTATTGGTTGGGCTTATATCGTCGGCCTGTGCAAAAGCGACGACTGCCCCGGTGGTACAACCGACGAACGCTGAAGTGCCAGCTGTTGAACCTCCGGTCGGTGAAGCGACCACGGCACCAGAACCCACCACGGTGCCTGAGCCAACCACACCGCCACAAAAGAGTCAGATCGTGTTCGTCATATCGGAAGATCCGCCATCCTTTAATCCAATCATGATGGCTACCGGATATGATTCACTCGTTATGGAGCTGGTTATGTTAGGGTTGGCTGATATGGATGTGGATGGGAAAGTGTTTCCAGAATTAGCCGCAGAGCTACCGACATTGGAAAATGGTGGTGTGGTCATCGATGAAGAAAATGGAACGATGGATGTGACCTGGAAGATGCGGCAGGATATTCAATGGGCAGATGGTATTCCAGTCACTGCGGAGGATGTGGTCTTCACATATAATGCGGTAGTTGATCCTGAAAAGGGCTTATGGATCCCGGGAATCGATTATGTGGAGGGCGTGGAAAAAATAGATGACTATACGGCTGTGGTGCATTACAACACCATCTACCCAGGATATCTCACCCAATTTGGAGGATACCAGGTAGCCATATGGCCAGCCCATTTCTGTGATCCCGAGCAGGGATTCTCCTCGTGGGACTGCGCCACGAATCCCCTGAGCAATGGTCCATATAATCTGACAGAATGGGTGGTCGGTGACCACATGACCTTTGACCGCAATCCCAATTATTACGAGAAGGGTAAACCAGCAATCGATCAGGTTGTTGTTCAGATCGTACCTGATGAGACCGTCCGTAAAAATATGTTATTGGGCGGAGATGCTGATCTGGACATGTGGACAACTGAGCCGATTATTGCTGAAATAAAAGACAATCCAAAGGTAGGAGTTAGTTTCAGCCCATACAACCGATGGGTCATGAGGATCTTCTTTAACCTAGCTGCCAAAGGGACGACCGATCCGGCGGCTACACCTCATCCGATAGTATCAGATGTGCGTGTGCGCCGGGCGATTCGGATGGCTGTTGATGTAGAAACAATCTCAAAGGAATTTTTCGTTGGTTACGCCCAACCGGTCTGGACGGAGTTATTCCGACCTCCCTATAACACCTGTGATATTCCTAAGCCGGTGTACGATCCTGAAGTTGCGAAAGCTTTGTTAGAAGAAGCTGGCTGGGTTGACAAGGATGGGGATGGTGTGCGCGAATGTCATGGTTGTCAAACCGCCGAAGAAGGCTATAAGATGGAAATGGAGTTTATCACCTACTCAGAATATGGCGAGGCGCTGAATTTGACCCAGCAATTTATTGCTGAGGAGCTGGATGCCATCGGCATAGAGCTGAAACAGTCGCAAGTTGAGGGGAGCGTACTGTGGGCTGCGTCAACGGATGGTGGGATTGAACAATCGGGTAACTTTGATATGGACATTTGGGACGATGGTTATGCTGGCAGTGATCCGACCGATTTCCTGTGGCTCTACTATACTTCTGATGCAGCCGTACCTGATGCTGGATATAACTACGGGCGTTATATCAACCCAAAGGTGGATGATTTAATCAACCAGGCGTATACACTGGATGAGGATTTGCGTAAGGACCTGTTCTGCCAGATGGCAAAAATCCTGGATGAAGACCTGCCAGAGCTTTTACTCTTCACAACGATTGACGCCAATACTCATTCTGCACGGCTACTAGGTGTACAGTCCAACCCCAATGATATCGTAACCTGGAATGTGGCGGATTGGACGCTGGGGGCGCCGTAGAGCTAGCACAGATCTCAAACTAATGTATTGGAGGTAAAGTGGGCCACTATGTAGTCAGGAGGCTACTGCAGGCAATCCCGCTAATGTTTATTATTAGCATCATCTTGTTTGCATTGGTCAATCTGGCACCTGGTGGCCCACTGGCTGGAAGGGGGCAATCGCGTACCCTTCGTCCTGAACAGCTAGCACTTCTGAAACGTCAGCTTGGATTGGATAAGCCTGTCTGTGTTCAATATGTATATTGGTTGATCGGTAATGATTGGACTCGGCCGGTTGAGCAAATTACCAAACCTAAAGCCGGAATTTTTACCCCAATAATTGAATGTGTGGATCCTCGTAGTTATTTGAATGCTGAAAGCCCGGGAATAAGGAAAGGCGTATTGCGCGGTGATTTTGGTTTGTCTTACCGGACCCGAAAGCCAGTCATCGATTCAATCCGAGATAAATTTATAAACACTGCGTATCTGATGTCAGTGACATTGATAGTCGTGGCAATCATTGCCATACCTGTCGGGGTGATATCCGCAGTAAAGCAATACTCGATTTTTGATATCGCTGTCACAACGATGTCTTTTATCGGGCAGGCAATACCTGAGTTTTGGTTGGGTTTGATCTTGATATTGGTCTTTTATGTATGGCTAAAAAATCCTCTGACAGGAGAACCTCTTCTTCCGCCTGGTGGTATGTCCACGCTGGGAGTCGGCTTCTCGCTCCTAGACTGGGCCAAGCATTTGATACTACCTGTCACTATGGGGGTGGTGGGCTGGGTGACCTGGTATTCGCGTTTTTTACGTTCAAGCATGTTGGATGTCATCCATCAAGATTATGTACGTACAGCACGGGCAAAGGGATTAAGGTTGAATAAAGTGTATTACAAACATGCATTGCGAAATGCCCTGCTACCACTAGTGACCATATTTGCTCTGGATCTACCTTATATATTTGCCGGTTCTCTGTATGTAGAGATTCTCTTTTCCTGGCCAGGGATGGGTCGTTTATATTACCAGGCTGCTTTGGATCGTGATTATCCACTACTCATGGCAATCCTGACGATTGGAACACTCGTAGTAATATTATCGAACCTACTAGCCGATATCGTCTACGCTAAACTCGACCCCCGCATTCATTATGACTGAAACGCAATATCATCTACTAAAAGCTGAAAGTATGCGAGGGTTGATCTGGAAACGCTTTCGCAGGCATCCAGGTGCAATCATGGGCTGCATTGTGTTAAGCATCATCATCCTGGCAGTGGCGCTGGCGGGTGTTTTACCTTACGATCCGGAGAAGTCAGATATGACAGCACGTTACAAACCACCTTCAGTGGCTCACCCGATGGGAACGGATGCATTGGGGCGCGACTTGATGACGCGTGTTTTATATGGAGGCAGGATTTCGCTTTCGGTGGGGTTATCGGTGATGGCCATCACGTTGCTGATCGGAGTGCCGGTGGGGGCGATTGCAGGTTTCTTTGGTGGTAGGGTGGATAATGTCTTAATGCGTATCACGGATGCAGCCTTATCCCTGCCGTCATTATTGGTATTGATCTTGTTAAGTGCCATCTTACGCGAGGTGGATGCGCCTTTTTTAAAGGACAACCCGGTGTTGACTATTGCATCTGTGATTGGATTGCTGGCGTGGATGTTTACAGCTCGTCTGGTGCGAGCATCTTATCTAGCTATCCGGGAAATGGATTATGTGACTGCCACGCGCGCTCTGGGCGCCTCGAATATGCGCATTATAGCGGTGCACATCTTCCCAAATGCCATTGGACCAGTTATCGTCGAAAGCACGCTTGAAGTGGCATATGCCATTTTGGAAGAATCGGGGCTTAGTTATCTAGGATTTGGCATCCAACCACCCACACCCTCTTGGGGTAACCTGCTCAGTAATGCACAGGAATACCTGGTAAAGTACCCATGGCTGGCAATCTTTCCAGGTGTGATGATCTTCTTATCCGTCATCTCGATCAATTATATCGGCGATGGACTACGAGATGCGTTTGACCCGTATAAAGTGCTACAAAAAATTGGTGAAGTGTAATGGAAACAACATTGCAGGTATTATCGGCTGACGAATGCAGCCGGATTCATGAAGAGACGCTGAAGATTCTATCTGAAACTGGTGTGCGAGTTGATACAGCAAATGGTCGGGGGTACCTTAAGCAGGCTGGTGCAGCAGTTGATGAGGGAACGCATATCGTTCGCATCCCTCACAAGCTTGTAGAGGAATGTCTTAGGCTAGCGCCAAAAGATTTCAGCCTGGGAGGGCGTCGACCAGACAAGTCAATACCCATGAATCGGGGTCAATGTAGCGTGATCCTGGATGGAGGGGCAATCTACACCTACAATGCTGAAACAGGAGCAAGACGACCTGCAACGAAGGATGATTGGTACTTGGCGACCCGCCTTGGAGATTGTCTGGACGAGATTGATGTGTACTGGAGTGTGATCGAGGGATGTTGGGGGAATTCGCCTGGAGATACGGTTGCATATTGGAGAGCTATCTTCCAGAATTTCTCAAAGCACGTACAGGATGCGACCATGACCCCGGAACAAAGCCGGTGGATGCTGGAGGTTCTCCAGGTGGTGTTTGGCAGTCGGGAGGAGTTCAAGAAGACCCTCCCGGTATCGTTTGTACTTTGCCCAGCTTCTCCGCTTATTATTGAGGCAGGTTATACGGATGCGTACCTGGAAACACTGGAATGGGGTATTCCAGCTGCTGTTATGACCATGCCACTGTTTGGATTGACAGGTCCTGCAACGTTGATCTCGGAGCTCTTATTGGCCAATTGTGAGACAATCGCCATGCTCTGCCTGATTCAATCAGCTGCACCGGGCACACCATTCATTTATGCTGCAGCACCGGGGATTGCAGATATGCACTCTGGCAGGTTTGGAAGCGGTGAGGTGGAGCACTCAATATTAGGTGCTGCCGTAACTGAGATTGCCAGGATGTATCAACTTCCGGTGGAGGCAAGTGTGGGTGGGTCTGACCAGCATGTGCCATGTATTCAGGCGGGTTATGAGCGTGCCCTGAACTACGCATTACCAATCATGGCGCGGCCAGATTTACTGGTAGCCCCCGGTCTGTTAGGTGGCTCTACAATTTTTAGCCCGGAACAGTTAATAATTGATTTGGAAGTCATCCGGCGGTGCAAACGGCTGAGCCAGGGAATCTGCAGCAGCGCGGAAAAGTGGCTGGGGGAGGTGATCGCCACGCTAGGCGCAGGAGGAAATTACCTGTCGCATAAATCAACGCGTCAACAGGTGCGCTCTGGGGAAATATATTACAGCAAGCTAGGATTGCATGGGAATTACGACCAATGGATAAACTCAGGCTCGCCGGACTTATTAGCGGAGATTAAGCAGAATATTCTGGATATCCTATCGATAAAACCACCCCTGCCTTTACCAGAATCTGTGGAGCGAGAGTTGGAATACCTGGAAAGACGGGCTCGTTTTGGCGAATAGAAGCAGGCATGTTTGTTATAGTCGGATTTAAACACAACACAACATCAACCTTAAGTATGAATAACGATTCCTTATGGAGAAAATGACCGAATGTCAACCCAATATCCACCCTTAGAGCCATTGCGAACATCCTACCACCTACGTTTTCTTTCTGATAAGCAATTAGATGACTTGCAGAGCGCAACTTTAGCGATCCTGGAAAAAACTGGGGTGCGGTTCCCATCGCTAAAAGCTTTAACCATCTTTGCAGAGCATGGCGCGCAAGTCGATTGGGAATCCCAAATTGTGAGGCTGAAACCAGATTTCGTATTAAAAGCATTATCGACCATACCAAGATTTTTCTTATTGGGGGCACGCAATCCCGCTTATGACCTGCAGCTGGAGGAAGGGGTGACGTATTTCACAACAGATGGCTGTGGCGTGGAGACGATTGATATTGACACTCGGGAGCGTCGTCCTTCGTGTAAGGCTGATGTGGGTATGATGGCGAGAATCTCAGACTACATGCCATCGATTGGCTTTATCTGGCCTATGGTGAGTGCGCAAGACCATGGTGAAACAGCACCCCTGCATGAGATTGAGGCAGCCTGGAATAATTCGGTCAAACACGTACAGAGCGAAACAGTGATGGGTGAAGTACCTTGCCGTTACGCGGTTGAGATGGCGTCGGTGATATCAGGCAGCCGGGAAGAGATGCAGCAAAGACCACCATTTTCATTGGTAGTATGCACCATCGCACCTCTGGTGCAGGATACTGCCGGTATCGAAGGATCATTGGTATTAGCGGAGGTGGGATTACCGGTTGGTTTCTTAGCCATGCCAACATTGGGTACCACCGCTCCAGCAACCTTAGCAGGAGCGTTTGCAATGGGTGATGCGGAAATCATCAGTGCGGCAGTGTTAATGCAGCTGCACGCACCAGGTGCACCCGTTTTTCATTCATTGATGCAAGCCTGGGCAGATCCGCATTCGGGAAATTACGTGAGCTATTCACTGGATAGCCGGACGCGTTATGCACCAGTGGAAATGGCACACCATTGGGGAATGGCTTCTTTGGGAGCATGTTATGGGACTGATGCCCATGAAGCAGGGACCTGGCAGGGTGCAGGCGAAGTGGCGTTAGACCCGTTCCTGGCAGGCCTGGCAGGAGCAGATATCGTCACAGGCTTGGGACTTTCAGAAACTTACACGCTGCTTTACCCCGAGCAAATCATCATGGATGATGATTTATACCAACGGGCGCGTTATCAACTGATGAATTTGGAGGTGAATGAAGAGACACTGGCTCTTGACACTGTGAATACAGTGGGTCCGGGTGGTCACTACCTGGGACAGAGGCACACTCGTAACCACATTCGTGAGTCATTGGTGCGGGGCATCACTCACCAGATTGGGGAGGATGGTAAATATCGCGACCCGCGCCAGGTGGCTATTGAAAAGGTAGATTGGATTCGCAAGAATCACCAGCCTGAGCCACTGCAAACTGAGAAGCAGACTGAGCTGAGGCGCATCCTGGCAGCTGCAGATAAAGAAATTTGTAAGGGATAGATCGTATGATAAGCGAAACCCCAACTCTACAGCCCATTGTCCCGGCTTATCACGTCAATATCCTCGAGGATACCCAGCTTGATCGGCTTCAATCTGCCACCCTTGAGATATTGGAGCAGGTCGGAATCCACTGCCCATCAGACAAGGCGCTCAAGATCTACGCGGAACATGGAGCAAAGGTCGATTTTTCACATCAGCTGGTGAAGCTGCCCAGTCAAATTGTGGGGGAAGCCATGTCACATGCTCCACGGTTTTATACCATGGGGGCGCGGCACCCTGCGTTTGATCTAAAATTGGATGGCAAGGCGCTATACTGCGCTACCGATGGGTGTGGGGTAGAAACCATCGATTTTATCACCCGCCAAAGAAGACGGTCGAAAAAAGAAGATGTGGCGAACATGGCGCGAGTGTCTGATTATCTTAGTGCACTTAGCTTTTATTGGCCGATTGTCAGCGCTCAAGATTTCCCCGAGACAGCACCTTTGCATGAGATAGATGCCGCTTTTAATAATACAGTAAAACATGTGCAGTCAGAAACCATCATGGGCGAATGGATGGGGCGTTATGCCATCGAAATGGCTGACGTGGTAGCTGGTAGCGAGCA
>Ga0153915_10002811_pt1 | contig 15880 bp, 12 predicted proteins | sample Opewatmetagenome_2_FD_107003 | JGI IMG/M metagenome (GOLD analysis project Ga0153915, IMG submission 107003) | Freshwater wetland microbial communities from Ohio, USA - Open water 3 Core 3 Depth 3 metaG | ecosystem: Environmental > Aquatic > Freshwater > Wetlands | place: USA: Ohio, Lake Erie...
GGCCGGCTCGCGCAGCTCCTCAAACGGCGTCGATTCCTGGGTGCCAACGGGTACGCCTTCGGCACGCCGACGGGTCAATATCAGGGCACCATCCGGACCGCTTGGGAGTCGATCGTGCTGCTCGCTCACGGCATCGAGCCGACGCGAACCAGGGCTCGCGGAAGGGTCAATCGCGAGGCTCGCGGAGATCGATCTGCACTGGCACGACCTGCGGCACGAGGCCGCCTGCCGCTGGCTGTCGCGCGGCCTCGATCTGCGCGCGATTCAGCTTCTGCTGGGTCACGCGGACCTCAAGACGACACAGCGGTATCTGAACGTGACTGACGAGGAGCTGCGGAAGACGATGCAGCAGAAGCTCTGGAGCCGTAAGCCCTAGCTCTAAGGCTATTTAGATGAGCTACTTGCAGTCATAAGCGCGAACTTGATCGCGACTCATTAATTGGATCACGAACAGATGATATGATCCAATTCATGCCGAAATCGTTCGAGAACGGCGCGCTCGACAGGCAGGCCATCAACCAAGGTCTGGTCCAGAGCGTGCGCCTCATCGGGGAGTACCGCGGCAAACAGGCCCTCTTCAAACAGCAGTCTCCCCAGGTTCTCGAGGCACTGCGCGAGAACGCCGTCATCCAGAGCACCGAGTCGTCCAATCGCATCGAGGGCGTCGTCGCGCCGCTGGAGCGCATCCGGGAGCTCGTCGCGCACCGCACCACGCCGGCGAATCGCTCCGAGCAGGAGATCGCGGGCTACCGCGACGTCCTGAGCACGATTCACAGCCACCCCGAGGACATCCGACTCACGCCCAACGTCGTGCTGCAACTGCACCGCGACCTGTTCCAGTTCGCGCCTGGCGGCGGTGGCCACTGGAAGAGCACGGACAACGACATCACCGAACGTCGTCCCGACGGCACGAATGTCGTCCGGTTCAAGCCGGTGCCCGCTCATCTCACCGCTGACGCCATGGATCGGCTGCACACCGAGTTCAGCGCGACGCTCGCCGCCGGGAAGGTCGAACCGCTGCTTCTGATTCCAGCGTACGTGCTCGACTTCCTGTGCATTCACCCCTTCGCCGATGGGAACGGCCGCATGGCGAGGCTACTCTCGCTCCTGCTGCTCTACCAGGCCGGGTACGAGGTCGGACGGTACATTTCCCTTGAGACCGCGATCGAGGACACCAAAGAGGGCTACTACGACGCGTTGCAGGCGTCTTCGCAGAACTGGCACGAAGGCCAGCACTCGCTGATTCCATGGTGGGAGTACTTTGTCGGCGTGATGCTGGTGAAAACGTATCGAGAGTTCGAGGATCGTGTAGGCGCGACGGGGGCCAAACGCGGCGCGAAGCGGGACATGATTCGAGATGTCGTCAGCCGGTTGCCGAACGAGTTTCGATACGCCGACCTCGAGCGCGCCCTGCCAGCGGTCAGCCGCCCCACGATCGCTCGCGCGCTGCGTGAGCTCAGCGCCGAAGGTGTCGTGCGGTGCGTCGGTCGAGGACGGGACGCGACTTGGAAAAAGACGATCTGAAGGAGCGGGCTGCTGAGTAACGAAGGTTCGGCAGAGCCACGCGGAGTCAGCCCCGCATCGAGCGGACCAGCGGGCCCGCATTTCGAGGCGCAGGTCGGCGCGTCCTACTTGCTCGCGATGCTGACGGGCGGTGAGCCGCGTGGTCTGCCGGCCATGGTGATCGATCGGATCGAGCTGCAGCGCGCAAGCGAAGGCAGGCCGCTCGATGACGTCATCGTCCATGCGCATGACGCGGCTGGCACGGCGGCCGTCCTCGAGATCCAGGTCAAGCGAGAGATCGCATTCTCGCCCAGCGACGAAGTGTTCCGCGACGTCGTGCAGCAGATCGCCGCCGCGGCGCGCCGCCAGGATTTCTGGACCACCCGTTATGAGCTCGCTGTCGCAACGGCAAAGACCTCCGCGAGAATAGCTGGCCCATATCAAGACGTCCTGACCTGGGCGCGGCAATTGGGGTCGGCGACGACCTTCATGGAGCGTATCAATCGGGCGGGCTCCGCGAACGACAACATGCGGACCTTCGTCGGCACCTTTCGCGCGCGCTTGCAGGAGGCTGGCGCTCCGCACGATGACGAGACCATCTGGGGCCTGCTTCGCCGGTTCCAGATTCTGGTCTATGACTTCACCGCACCAGGCTCTGCGGATGAAAGCCGTGCCCGCGACCGCGCGGCGCTGGCGTTGCATTCGGATGACGCGACCCACGCAGCAACGCTATGGACGGAACTCGTCGAGCTCGCGCTGCGCGTCGCAGCCGCCGGCGGCGATCGAACTCGCGCGACGCTGCTGGAAGACTTTCGTGGACGGCCCTTTCGGCTTGCCGGCGAGCACCGCCACACGAGCGCGCGCCGACGTCTGGCCGAGGCCTCGGAAAACGCGCTCGCCGACATCGACGATAGCGTGGGTGGTGCCGCATTACTCCGGCACGAACGACTAGCGGAAATTCGGGCCGCGCTCGGCACCGGGCGGTACGTTGAAATCCGTGGAACCTCCGGTGTTGGCAAATCGGGATTGCTGAAGCATCTCGCGCAGCAAGTGTCCGCCGAATCGCCCACAATCGTCCTGAGTCCAGTGCGGACGACCCCGCGCGGCTGGTCCCACATGCGCGCCGTGCTTGAATTCGATGGCACAGCGCCGGAGCTGCTCGCGGACCTCGCAGCGAGCGGCGGCGCGACGCTGTTCATCGACAACCTCAATCGCTTCGCCGAGGACGAACGGCCGACTGTTGTCGACCTCGTACGCGCTGCGAGCACGGTACCAGGCGTGTCCATCGTCGCGACCGCGCGCGACGGTTTTGGTGTCGATGAGCCGAATTGGCTTCCCGCGGACGCGCTTGACCGCCTCGTGCGTGCAGCTCCGATCACGATCAGCGAGCTCTCGGACGCTGAAATCGACGAATTGCGGCATGCGGCGCCGCATCTGGCGTCGTTGCTCGCGGACGGGCACCCAGCGCAGCAAGTGACGCGAAACCTATTTCGCCTCGCACGTCTCGCGGCACGCGGCTCTGCCGACTCCCCGCGCACGGAAATCGACATGGCGCGGCAATGGTGGGACACGGCTGATGGGGCGGACAACGGGCGGCGCGACCGCGCGCGCGTTCTGCGGCCGGTCGCGGATGCCGCGCTTGCCGGGGCAGGCACAGTCAACGTTGACAATCTCCCGTCCGCAGCTGTGGATGCGTTGGTTCAAAGCGAGAGCTTGCGGGATTTCGGCAACGACCTCGTCGCCTTCCGTCACGATGTGCTCGCCGAATGGGCGGTCAGTTGCCTGCTCTCCGATCTCGGCGTGTTCGATCGGCTTCCTCTCCAAAGCCCCGCGCCAGCGATACTGGCGCGCGGCGTTGAACTCGCGGCGCGCTTTGCGATGGAGCGCAGCGCCGATTCGACGTCTTGGCAGCAAATCCTCGACCGCGTCAGTCGTGAAGGGGTGCACGGCTCCTGGCGGCGCGCTGCGCTCCTCGCGCTCGTACGTTCTGAAGCCGCCGCCGATGCTCTGACGAAGGCCTCTGAGCCACTGCTCGCCAATCATGCGCGACTGCTGCGCGAGCTGATTCGAACGGTGAAAGCGGTCGATGTTCTCCCGGCCTCCCAACTGTTCGCCGCACTTGGAGTCGATCCGGCTGCCGTGCCGCCGCATCTCAACACGCCCCATGGGCCGGGATGGTTCAGGCTGATCATGTGGCTGCTGGCGCTCGGGGACCGACTACCAGCGGCGGCCATTCCTGATGTCGCCAGCCTATACTTTGACTGGTCGCTGTCCATCTGGGGCCGAGATCCCCTGACGCCGCTGTTGCTCCCGTGGCTCCATCGCTGGCTGACCGCGATTGAGGACGCGCATGAGACAGAGTCGGCTCGAGAGTGTCGTGCGCCCTTCACCGGCGACCTCGATGGCGCGAATTTGAGCGATCTCGAGAACAGCTTGCGGACCGCGTTCGTTTCTTTCTGCGATCGAACGCCGGCATTGGCGGCGAGTTATCTCGAGGCAGTAATGCGGCGGCGGCGTAATGAGCGCGCCATCGAGGCGATTCTCAAGTACCGCGGCCGCCTAGCCGAAGCGGCACCCGCGCAGCTGGGTGCGCTCACAGCGGCGGCGCTGATTCCGCCAGCCGAAGAGCAGGATGGCCGCGGGCGTCGTCACGGGCACTGGCGCGACGACGAGGCGTTCACCTGGACGGACAGCCAATTCATTCCGGCATCGCCTGCACAAGGGCCGTTTCTCGAGCTGCTCACGCACGCGCCTCAACACGGGCTTGCGCTGATCCGACAATTGATCGAGCATGCGATCTCGTTCTACAGCAACGGGCAGCCCCACGGGTCGAACGCATTCGTTGTGACGTTCCCGGATGGACAACGGACCTTTCCGTGGATTCAGTCCTACAACTGGTCACGCGAGGGCGGCGGTAGGTCATTCGCCGTGCAGTCGGCTTTGATGGCGCTTGAAGCGTGGGCGCACAAACGTATCGAGGCGGGCGAGGCGTTCGAGATGGTGCTCACCGACGTGCTCAGCGCCGGCGATGCTCCCGCTGCCTATCTCCTGGTGGCCATCGATCTCGTCCTGTCTCACTGGCCGGCGTCGCGCAATGCGGCTGTCCCGTTTTTGGGATGCCCCGAACTGCTCACAATCGATCGTCAACGATGGTCGCACGACATCACGCCAGTGCCCGACATTTTCGGCCTGGGCAATCTTCAGCGCGAGCCGCGCGGCCAGGTCACTCTTGAGAGCCTGAAGCAACGGCCCTCGCGCTACGCAATGCTGGACGAACGGTTGCCTGAGCTGGCAATCGAAGGGCCGGAGGATGTGCGGCAGCGCGTCGCCGAGTTGCTCCGCGACGCAGCCGAACGGCTCGGTCCGTATGGCGAGGACGACGACTTGGGCGACGCCGCTTTCATGGCCGTCCATGCGGGCAATCTGCTCGTTCCTGAGAACTACGCTGATGTGGAGGGGCGCCTGCGCGACGGGCGCACCGCGGTCGGAAAGCAATACGTCTCGCCCGAGGCGGAACGTAGCCATATGGAGCGGCTTCGGAGCGCAAGAGACGAACGCTCCACTGACGTCAACTTTCAGCTCGGCATTTCGGCTGCGCTTGAAGATCCCCGACGGTCGTCGCCTGAGTTTGCGGCGCGAGCGGCCGAGTGGGGCCAGGGCCAAACGCAGCCGGCCGATGACGAGAACGATTCCGGGCTGCAGCAACAGGCGGTGGTGGGCGCGGCGATGATTGCTATGCGCGACCTGACGGGCGAGCGGCGCGCGCGCTATCGCCCCTGGGCGATGGGCGCGTTCAGCGCCGCCGTCCAGGACGAGGACGACCCGGTCACGCGTGCGCGCGAGGGGCTGAAATTCAACCCCGCCGCGATTGCGTTTGCCGGCATCGCCTATGCGATGGCGGACGGTGCCGCGCGCGATCAGGTCGCCGCGCTTCTGGCGCTCGTCCACCGGCCAGCCGCCGCCCACGGGTTCATCGCAGCGGCGCCCGCCGTCGCGGCAGCAAACGACCGACTGCCGCGGGCGATCGTGCGTTGCGCGTTGCGCGCATCGATCTACGCTACGCGACATTGGGACGGGCACGAAGAAGACCGGGCGGCACGCGTGCAACAACATCGCCGCGCAGTGGATGCCGCCATAGAAGCCGAAATTGTCTGGATGTACGACGGGGGCGCGGAACCGCCGTGGCCGACCCTACCAAGCGTTCGTCAGCGAACGAGAAGAGGTATCAGACTTCCCGGCGACCAGGATGAGCGGCATTTGGCCAACGCGACGGGTCGCGACGCGCCGATCGACCGATTCGACTATCAGGCGGCTGCCGCATGGCTGCGCGGGGCAGACGCCGAGCGCGAACGCGCATGGCTACCTGCCGCTCTTCGGGCATGCGCCGATTGGACGTGGGCGGCGAACGGCGCGGGGCTGGAGTCTTCCGAACATCTGTCGCAGAAGCCGCATGAGTGGAACGATGTGTATTTCGCGCTTCTCGCGCGCGACCTCGCCGGAGCCGACGATGCTGCAGTCGACAGCCTCGCGCTGGAGCCTCTGGCATCGCTTCCCGATGAATCGTTCTTCGACGCGCTCACGCGCTTCCAGCGATCGGTCGACGTCGTGCACTTCAACAATCTTGGGCTGGACACGACAAGCGCGGTCCGCATCCGCGCGTCCCTTGCCGAGCGGGTTCGCGCCAGCAACAGCTGGCGCTGGATGATCAGACGCCGATCGTCGGGAGTGGAAATGCATTTGGGCCCCGCGATCGCGACGCTGTTCTTGAATGACTACGGTTGGACGCAGCCGCCCAAGGCCTACCTGCCGCCAGCGCTCATCGAGCGGCTGACGCCATTCCTGCCGGCCCTAGAGCGGTGCGCGGTCGAAGGCGCCACGCATTTCGTCGCTATCGTGACCTTGAACTTGCTTGAGGTCGCGCCGCAACCGGCCCATCTCCCATCCCTCCTCGCAGCAACGACCAGTTGGATGGCTGCGTTTCCTGACGCTACCGATTTCTGGATCGAGCACGGGATCGGACGTCGCGTATGTGCGCTCATCGAGGCGACCCGGCACATTGAGCCGACGCTTCTTGCGTCGGGTCAGCCTTTACGAGACCAGATCGATCGACTTCTTCCCGGAATGGTTCGCGTCGGTGTTGCCGAAGCGGCGCGCCTCGAGCGGGCGCTTCAACTAGACGCGGGACGAACCTCGTAACCGTTTGCAATCTGTCGCAGTGCGGCGATAGAGTCGGCGCCGAGGTCACGCTGCATGCTGGAAGAACGCAAGCTGTCAGCCGATTCGAGTGTCGATGCACTCCTTAAACGGATTCCGTCGTCGCTCTACCGGTATTCGGGACTGGGCGGCGACCGACTCGAGTGGACGAGGCGCCTCGTCGTCGACTGTGAGTGGTACTTCGCAGCGCCGAGTCTGTTCAACGATCCGCTCGACTTCAAGATCGCAACGAGCTTTGACGCGCCAGGGGATGTCATCGAGAAACACTGGAGAGATCTCGCTGAGAAGTCATTCGCGTCCATGCCCGCCAAGGAGAAGGAAGCCAGAATTCAGGGACTAATCCGGGACTCCGGAACGTCAGATGGTCGGAAGCGCCTTGAGGAACGACTTCTCGGCGTGTTGGCGAGGAACGGCACTGCCTGCCTAGCGACTGATCCGACCAACATGCTCATGTGGTCGTATTACGCCGACGGCCACAAGGGAGCGGCGGTGCGGTTCGGAATGGACCTCGATCGAATACTGGCTTTAGGTACGGCGTTCAAGGAGCAAGGCACGGATCTCTTTCCGGTTGAAGTCGCGTACGAGGAAGAATTTCCGAACTGCAACTACTACACCGCCGAGAAGCACGAGCGCATCCAGGTCGTCCTCGGCACAAAGTCGTCGGCGTGGAAACACGAGGGCGAGTGGCGGATCGTTCTGCCGGGTAGGTGTGATTGCTATTTGAAAATTCCACCGCAGATCATCACTGGTGTGATTCTCGGTATGCGGATCGGTGCGAAAGAGGAAGAGGCCATCCGCGGATGGCTGGCTAAGCGCTCACCACGCGTCGAGTTGCTGCGCGTCGTGCACAAACCGAACAGCTTTAGGATGGAGCTGGCGCCCGCATAGCTCGCACGACGACACCTGCGAGAAACGGTTGGCCTGTACGCTCGAACGGGGCGCCACAGCGCCCCGTGGGCTTCTACCGATTGTCAGCCATTTGTCAGCCGACAGTTGAAAAGTTGGTTGCGGGGGCGGGATTTGAACCCGCGACCTTTGGGTTATGAGCCCAACGAGCTACCGGACTGCTCCACCCCGCGTCACTAAACAGTACATCTTAGCGCACAAATGCATTTGCCGGCAAGCATTGATGTTACGTTAAGACATCGTGACACTGCCCACCTTCGCTGACATCGACGCCGCCGCAGCACGGCTGAAGGGCATCGCCCATCGCACGCCCGTCGTGACGTCGCGCTCGGTCGACGAGCGCACAAACGCAACCGTCTTCTTCAAATGCGAGAACCTCCAGCGCGCCGGCGCCTTCAAGTTCCGCGGCGCCTATAACGCCATGGCCGCGCTCTCGCTCGACGAGCGCCGCCGCGGCGTGGTGGCCTTCTCCTCGGGCAATCACGCGGCGGCCATTGCGCTCGCCGGACAGCTCCTCAACGTCCCTCGCGTCATCGTCATGCCGCACGATGCGCCAGCGGTGAAACGCGCCGCGGCTGAAGGCTACGGCGCGGAGATCATCCTCTACGATCGCGATCGCGACGATCGCGAAGCCATCGGCCGCGGGCTGTCGAAAGAGCGCGGCCTGGCGCTGATTCCCCCGTACGACGACGCGCATGTGATTGCGGGACAGGGGACGGCCGCGCGCGAGCTGTTCGAAGATGTCGGCGCGCTCGATGTCCTGCTGGTCCCGTGCGGCGGCGGCGGGCTCCTTGCGGGCTGCGGACTGGCGGCCGCGGCCATGGCGCCGGGCTGCCGCGTCATCGGCGTGGAGCCGGCCGCGGGAGACGACGCGACGCAGTCGTTCCGCACGAAGACGCTGCACTCGGTGCACAATCCGCTGACGGTCGCCGACGGCGCCCGGACGGCGTCTTTGAGCCAGATGACCTTCGCGCTGATGCTGGCGCTTGTCGCAGATATGACAACGGTCGACGATCGCGCGCTGCTCGAGGCGATGTTCTACCTCTGGGAGCGCCTCAAGCTTGTCGTCGAACCGACGGCGGCGCTTGGCGCCGCGGCGGCCTTCGAGGGCGCCGTGCCGATCGCGGGCAAGCGCGTCGGCATCGTCCTCACGGCAGGCAACGTCGATTTGTCCCGGCTCGCGCAGTGGATGGCGGCGCGCTGACATGACGCACATGCGTGATTCCGATCGGATTTCCGCGGCGCTGGCCTGGGGCGGCCTCGCGCTGCTCCTCTGGCTGGCGTACCTGGTCGTGCGCCCGTTTCTGATTCCGCTCGGCTGGTCGTGCGTGCTTGCCGTGGTGACGTATCCACTTCACACTCGGCTCGCGCGCCGCTGGGGCAACACGACCGCGGCCGTATTGACGACGGTGACGGCGACGATCCTGCTCATCGTTCCCGCAGTGGCCGTCGCCACGGCGTTCGTGCGCGAAGCGCTCGACATCAGCATCAGCCTGCAGACGGCGTTTGCGGAAGGGCGGCTGCAGTGGATCGAACGCCTGTGGACCGGATTCGAGCAGCGCCTGCCCGCGACGGCGAAAGTGGATGTCGTCAGCCTCAGCAACGACGCGGTCCGGGAGGCCGTGGCGTTTCTCGTGGCGCAGTCCGGATCGATTCTTCAGAACGTCCTGGGACTTTCGGTCAACCTCGCGCTTGCGCTCTTCGCGACTTTCTTCCTGCTCCGCGACGCGCACGCCATCATGCTGGGCGTGCGCCGCCTGCTGCCGATGAAGGACGAGGCGCGTGAAGGGCTGATCGAGCGGACGCGCCAGCTGATCTTCGCCGGCGTCATGTCGTCGGCCGTCGTGGCGGCGCTGCAGGGGGTGCTCGGCGGGCTGGCGTTCGCGGCGGTCGGCATCCGCGCGCCGGTCTTCTGGGGCGTCGTCATGGCGTTCTTCTGCCTGCTGCCCTTCGGCGCGTGGGTCATCTGGCTGCCGGCCGCGATCATCCTGGCCGCCGGCGGCGACCTGACGCGCGGATTGATTCTCGCCGGCCTCGGCGCCGGCGTCGTGAGCACGGTGGACAACATCGTCCGCCCGGCCCTGCTGAGCGGCCGGGTGCACATCAACGGGCTGGTCATCTTCGTCAGCCTGCTCGGCGGGCTGAGTGTCTTCGGACTGCTCGGCCTCGTCCTCGGGCCGGTGCTCATCGTCACGGTGCTCGGTTTCCTGACGGGCTACCTCGATCACTCACACTGACCTCATGAGGGCATCGGGCGTGTTAGTCTTTGCGCGTATGCGATACGCAGCCTGTGTCGTTTCGCTTGCCGTCGCCGGATTCTCGGCTGTCGCGCACGCGCAGAAACCTGCGCCGAAGCCGCCGACAGAAGCCGACTGGACGGCGATCGCGAAGCTGCCGGATTTCACCGGCGTGTGGGAGCTCACCTTCGGCGCGCCGGCCGGACGAGGCGGCGCACCGGCGGGACGAGGCCGCGCCGGCGGGCCGCCCGCCGGTCCGCAGTTGACGCCGGCGTACGCGGAAAAGCGGCGCGCGAACCTCGCGAAAGGCGCCGAAGACAGCCAGACCGCCAACTGCCTGCCTCCGGGCATGCCCGGCATCATGGGCCAGCCGTACCCGATGGAGTTTCTGCTCACGCCGGGACTGGTGACGATCGTCGTTGAAGCGTATTCTCAAGTGCGGCACATCTACACCGACGGCCGCCCGCTGCCCGACGATCCGGATCCGAAATTCTTCGGGACCTCAATCGGCCGCTGGGAGAACGGCACGCTCGTCGCCGAAACCGCCGGCTTCTCGCCGCAGACCGAGATCGATCGCGGCACGCCGCATGGCGACACGATGAAGATCGTCGAGCGCTTCAGGCTCGCCGATCCGGACACGATGACCATCGAGACCACCATCACCGATCCGGACGCGCTCACCGCGCCGTATACGACGACGCGGATGCTGCGCCGTCATCGCACGTGGACGCTTGCCGAGTACATCTGCGAGGAGAACAACCGGAACTTCGTGGATCAGAACGGCAAGGCCGGCATCAACATCAAGAAGGATTAGTCATGCGTAGATTCGTCATCGCCTGCGCGGTCACGCTCACCCTGGCGCCTTCGCTCTCGGCGCATCATTCGTTCGCCGTCTTCGACATGACGCAGGAAAAGACGCTCACCGGCGTCGTCAGCAAGTTCGAGTGGACCAACCCGCACACGTTCATTTTCGTGGACGTGCCGAACGACAAGGGCGTCGTCGAGAGCTGGGCGATTGAAGGGATGAGCCCGAACTACCTCGGGCGTCGCGGCTGGACGAAGACGTCGGTGAAGCCGGGCGACAAGATCACCGTGTCGGTGCGTCCGCTCAAGGAAGGCAAGCCGGGCGGGATGTTCATCCGCGCGCAGGTCGGCGACAAAGTCCTCATGCCGACGGGCGCGCCGACCGACGAGCGATGACCCGTCCGCCTAAAGGCGGACGCTACGTACGGGCATATCGGTAGTACACACGCGCGCCGAGAAGAATCGCGACAATCGCCGCGTAGGTCTGTGGCCGGCTGATGTCGGCCTTGACGAGCCACCAGTAGTGCACGACACCGGCAATCGCCGTCAGGTAGACGAGGCGATGCAGCAGCGCCCACTTCTTCCCGCCCATCCGCCGAATCCAGCCGGTCGTTGACGTCATCGCCAGCGGAATCATGAGCACGAACGCCGTGAAGCCAACCGTGATGAACGGCCGCATATAGATGTCGCCGGCGATCGACTGCCCCAGATTCCTCGCCGTCGTCCACGACAGATAGCCGTCCGGAAAATCGACGAGGCCCGCGAAGCGGTCGAGAATCACGTACGTCATGAAGTGCAGCATCCCGTAGAAGAACGCATAGAGGCCCATCATCCGCCGGAAGCGGGCGAGGACGTTCCAGCCGCTGACTCTGCGCAGCGGCGTGAGGAGCAGCGTGAGGCAGATGAACCGGAGCGCCCACACTCCGGTTTCGTTGGTGACGTCGCTGAGCGGGTTCGCGCTGAGATGGCCGTAGTAGGCCGCCCACAACAGGTAGGCGGCCGGCGCCAGGCTCGCCAGAAAGACGAGCGGCTTGACGACGAAGCGCGTGATCGTCAGAAGTTCTTCTTGAGATCGAGTTTCGAGTACATGCTCGCGACCTGATCTCCGTACCCGTTGAACATCAGCGTCTTGCGCTTGAAGAACTCGCCGATGCGGCGTTCCGTCGCCTGGCTCCACCGCGGGTGGTCGACTTCGGGGTTCACGTTGGCGTAGAAGCCGTACTCGCGCGGCGCCTGGCGCTGCCACGTGTTCAGCGGCTGCTTCTCCACGAACTCGATCTTGTTGATCGACTTCACGTGCTTGAAGCCGTACTTCCACGGCACCGCGAGCCGGATCGGCGCGCCGTCCTGGTTCGGCAGCATCTCGCCGTACAGGCCGACGACGAGGATCGTGAGCGGGTGCATCGCCTCGTCCATGCGCAGGCCTTCGACGTACGGCCAGTCGAGCACGTCGGAGCGAAGCCCCGGCATCTGTTTCAGGTCGTTCGCCGTCGTGAACTTCACGTACTGGGCCTTCGACGTCGGCTCCATGCGCCTGATGAAGTTCGCGAGCGGGATGCCGTTCCACGGAATGACCATCGACCACGCTTCGACGCAGCGGTGGCGATAGACGCGTTCTTCAATCGTCTCGCCCTTGAGGATGTCGTCGAGCGAGTACCTGCCCTTCTTCGCGCACTCGCCGCTGACCTCGACCATCCATCCGTCGGTCTTGAAGTTGCGCGCGAGCTCTGCCGGCTGGTCCTTGTCGATGCCGAACTCGTAATAGTTGTTGTACGTGGTGATCTGCTCCCACGTGTTTTTCAGCTCGCCGTTGGTGTTGCTGTACGTCGGGTTGGGTTTGACGTTCGGCCACTTCCGGCCGTGCACGGCCGGCTGCACGGCGTGAAGTACGGCGGCGCCTTTCGTCAGGACCTCGACGCCGATGGCGGCGCCGGCGACCGCGCCCGCGGCCTGGATGAACTCGCGGCGCGTCTGGTAGACCTTCTTCGGCGTGATCTCCGAACTGCGAATGTCTGCAGGTTTCCTGATCAGCATGGGGCTATTTTACCTCCCGCCATGACTTGCCGTCGCCTGCCTGCCTGGCAAAGCACGCCAGCGCGCGCGTGTGCGCATTGCTCAGCGAACCGGCCGAAACAGGCTGCAATAACTCGACATCTTCCGGGCAGGACAGCCTGGGCCTCGGCTTGAAGGCGGACCCGGCCTCAGCCGCATCGGGTCGCTGGCCGGAGAAATACATCGCGGCGCCTTCGCGCACCCACGCCGGCCGTTTCATCAGGGCCTCATCCACCATCAGGTGCACCAGCTCGTGACGGATGGTGCGCTCGAGCACGCCGCGATCCCGCAGGACGGCGAGCGGCAGCAGATGGATTTCACCGCCCACAATCGCGCCGGAGGTGAACCAGGCCTGCCCCGTCGCCCGCTCGTAGCTCTGCGTCGTCGGATGAAACCGGACGGTGACGCGCGCAGCCGCGCTCACGCCGAGATCCTTCGCGATGTCATCGCGCGCCCGCAGCGCCAGGGCTTCGATCGCTGATCGCTCGCCTTCGTCGTCGTCCGGCAGGGCGAGGGCAACCGGCGACAGCGCCGCTGGAGCGAGCACAAGCGGAGGCCGCGCGGAAATCGACGGCACCGGCGCCGCCCGCACGGTGCTCGCCACCGGTGATGACGCCGAGCCGAGCGTGACGATATCGAGCCCCGGGTAGTAGCGGTTGAGAATCTGCGCGGCGGTCTGCCCGCGCGCAGCGAGATTCACCGAGCCAATGACGCACATGCCGACGCCATGCCCGTAGCCGTGGCCCTCGAAGTGATACACGTCGCCGCGGCACTCCATCTCGAACGCCGCGCTCTTGACGAGCAGCCATCCGAGCGTGCGTCCGACGACGGCGCGAAGATCCTGGCCGGAAATCTGTTCGGGGCTGAAACCATCGACGCGGAGTTTCGCGACGCGGCCGGACACGTCGCGCGAGAGAATCCGCATCTCGCGCAGTCGATCGCCGCGGAATCCGGCGGCCCTGAGCGAGCGCGTCAGGTCCGAGGCTCTGATGTCGGCGGTCCACTCGGGCGCGCCGCCGCAGGCGTCGTCGGGCTGCGAAGGCAGGTACGGCGGATCGTCGGACCCGGGCCAGACGGCCGACGGAATTTCCGTCCGTCCGCCGCACGAAGCCGAGTAGTAGACAGGCACGGGGACGCCGTTGCGCACCAGCACGAGCCCCGCGGTGGCATTCGCGGCCCGTTCGGTCGCGGCGGTGGCTGCCCGCACGACCTGGCAGTGCGTGGTGTCGCAGACGTCGTAGCCGTCCTGGTTGTGTCGGTTGCGGTTGATGACGGCGAACGTGCGAATCGCGATGGCCAGCGCTTCGAGCGCGGCCGGCGGGCTCTCGCGCGCCGCTTCGCCGGCGAGGACGCGCGCGACGTAGGTCTCGAGCGGAATGCTCTGAATGTTGTGGCTGCCGTCAGGCCGCTCGAAGCCGACGCGCATCTCCAGCCGGGAGGAATCGAGGGTCTGCGAGGACACAGAGAAACTCGCCACCACGGAGGAAAGGAGGACGCAGAGGACAACCCATCTGGTTCTCATTTCAGGCCGAGAAACGGCTGGACGTCATTCCAGATGCGCGGCAGGCTGGCAATGAGCTGATGGTCGTCGTCGAGCAGCGACAGCCTCACGTTCGGACGCGTCGCAGCGAACCGCTCCACGTCTTTCGCATTGACCAGCGCGTCGCGGGTGCCTTGAAAGATCAAAGTGGGTTGCGGGAACAGTGTACCAAAGGCGTCGTACTTGAGCGAGTCCTCGTAGAACGCGTACGACAGCCGGCGCGTCTCGCCGTGCGCGTAATGAAAGAAGTCGAACTCGCCGCGCTGCTTCCAGAGCTCGATCTGGTCGCGCGGCAGCAGGTGATGTTCCGGATCGCCGAACATGACGGCGGGAGCAAGCAGGACGAGGCGGTCGACGCGAGGCCCGAAGCGCGCGGCCGCCAGAATCGCGAGCGTGCCGCCGAGACTCGAGCCGATGAGCGTCGCCGGGCCGGCCGCGAGCTCCGCGTCGAGCTGGTCCAGCATCCGGGTCATCGTCATCGTACGGAAGTCAGGCTCGTTGAAATCCGGACAGCGGACGTCGACACCCGGCCGCGCGAGCATCTGCGTGAAGTACCGGACCTTCGTCGACTTCGGTGAGGAGACGAAGCCGTGCAGATAGAATACGGTCACTACAGCAGCCTCTGACACCCGGGGGTGCAGCGGCATTCGATGAGGCCTTCCCCATCGGTGTTGTAGTCGTACGTCAGCTCCTCACCCTTCCTGATGTTCCGGGCCGCGCGAATCCAGATGACACCCTTTTTGATGTCGATGTAGCAGTTCGGGTGGCACGAGTGGTTGATGAACCTGGCGTCGTTGCCGCCGACAAAGGCGTCGATGACCGTCCGGTTCGTCAGCTTGAAACACCAGATGTGCTGGCCGTTCCGGATGTAGCGCAGCTCCCGTTTGAGGCTCTCCCGGTTGGAGATCTTCTCGCCCGCGTAATTGATGATGCGCGTGTTCTTGGGGATGGCGGCAGTGGCAAACACGCCCCACCGATGGATCCGTGATTTTCTTTTCTCAATCATTCGCAGCTCTCAAGGATAACGCAGATGCAATCTGCGTATAGTGGTGGTGGAGGTGCGATGAAAGGTATTGTGACCGCATGGGGGCGAATCATCACGGGCTACGCGCCGGCGCTCTCGATCGAGATCACGCGCGAATGCCCGCTGCATTGCCCGGGTTGTTACGCGTACGGGGACGATCATCTGCACAGCGGCGCGACGCTTCGCCAGCTTCACGACTTCAAAGGGCAGGAGCTCGTGGCCCGGGTCCTCGCGCTCGTCGACGAACATCGTCCGATACACGTGTCGATCGTCGGCGGCGAGCCGCTCGTGCGCTACCGGGAGCTCGGCGAGATCCTCCCGGCCTTGAGCGCGCGCGGCATTTTCGTGCAGCTGGTGACGAGCGCAGTGCGGGAGATCCCGCCCGAGTGGGCCGGTCTGCCGAAGCTCACGATCGTCGTGTCCATCGACGGGCTTCAGCCGGAGCACGACGCGCGGCGCGCACCGGCGACGTACGAACGCATCCTGAAGCACATCGCGGGTCACGCGATTACCGTCCACTGCACCGTGACGCGCCAGCAGGCGGGACGCGCGGGATACCTCGAGGACTTCGTCCGGTTCTGGTCGGATCGGCCGGAGACC
>Ga0153915_10002812_pt1 | contig 15875 bp, 12 predicted proteins | sample Opewatmetagenome_2_FD_107003 | JGI IMG/M metagenome (GOLD analysis project Ga0153915, IMG submission 107003) | Freshwater wetland microbial communities from Ohio, USA - Open water 3 Core 3 Depth 3 metaG | ecosystem: Environmental > Aquatic > Freshwater > Wetlands | place: USA: Ohio, Lake Erie...
GCAGTCAGCGCTAGAGTGTCAACTTCTGCGCGCATCTGTCGTAGCTTTTCCTTAGCAGTCACCCCAAACCGGTGCTCTTCATCGATGATAAGAAGTCCAAGATTCTTGATCTGCACATCCTTAGAAAGTAGCCGGTGGGTTCCGATGACGATATCGGTTGCGCCAGTCCTCAGTTCCTCGAGGATCTGCAATTGCTCACTGCGCGTCTGAAACCTTGAGAGTACTTGCAGTCGAACGCCGTAGCGGGCGGTTCGATCCAGAAACGTATTGAAGTGCTGCATCGCAAGGATTGTTGTAGGAACCAGAATGGCAACCTGCTTCCCGTCCATGACTGCTTTGAATGCTGCGCGCACAGCAACCTCCGTCTTGCCGAACCCAACGTCTCCACAGATCAGGCGGTCCATCGGCATGGGGGACTCCATGTCCTGCTTGACCTCGAGCGTTGCCTTAGCCTGGTCAAATGTATCCTCAAATAGGAATGATGCCTCAAGTTCTTTCTGCCATGGCGTATCTGCGCTGAACGAGTAGCCTGAGCGAGCTTTTCTCTGTGCATAGAGTCGAATCAGGGATCGCGCAATGTCTTTCACACGCGCCTTTGTTCTTGACTTTAGACGATCCCACTCCTGACTTCCGAGCCTAGTCAGCTTTGGAACATGCCCCTCCTTGGAGGAGTACTTCTGGAGCCGATTGATGTAATTCAGGTGAACGTAGAGGTTGTCTTTCTCGGCGTATTGAACCTTCACGACTTCCTGCTCAGCGGCTCCAACCCAAATTCTGCTTAGGCCCGCGAACTGTCCAATGCCAAAGTCTGCATGGACAACGTAATCGCCCTTCCGGAGCTGCTGCAACTCTCGGTCAGTAATTCCCCTAAACTTTGGCGCGCGCTTTCTGCCACGGCGCTTGAGCCGGTCAAAGATCTGATGTTCGGTATAGACTGCAAGCTCGGATGCAGGGAAGACAAATCCTCGGTGAAGCGTGTGTTGGGAAAATCGAATCGCATCGGTGTCAATGCTGACGTTCTCCGGCTCGTTCGCTGCTTGCGGCTCAATGTCCGCCGGCTGGGCAAAACCAAGAAGGTCCTTAAGGCGACCGACCTCTGCGGAGCTGTCACAGGTCAGAATCACACGAAACCCTTCTCCCTGTAATTCTGCAAGAGAACGACGGAGCAGTATTACGCTTCTATTGAAGGAGGGTTGTGCGCGTGCGCCGAACTTAACATCCGCCACAGTACCAGTTGCAGATCTCATGTGCAGACCAGGGAAGAACTCAAGCAAGGTTTCCATTTCAGCAAATCTCTCTTCCACCTGGCCAAGCTTTACGGCAGCTTCATTATACGCCGCCCGGACAAGCTCTGGCTCATCGACGACAACGAGTGCGTTGGAGTCCAGAAAGTCTGGAAGCCAATGCCTTAGCTCTGGTGCGTTCCCCGATTGCGCTGGGGCAAGGAAATTGGGAACAATAACGGCTATAGATAGTTCTCGGATTGAGCGCTGCGACAACGGATCAAATTCACGTATTGAATCTACAGAATCCCCAACAAACTCAAGGCGAAGCGGATTCTCCCCAACGAAAGGAAAGATATCGAGGATCCCACCTCGCACAGCATACTCACCACTAACTTCCACAAAATCTTTCAGCTCAAATCCGTAGTCTTTGAGTGACCGCCGCAATTCGGTCAACGATACCGCTTCTCCAACCTGCACAGCAATTGCCTGTGATCGGACCGTATCAGGAGCAGGCAATTGAGTGAGGAGACTCTCAGGACGAGTGACCAGAATACAGGGACTGCCAGCAGCGAGATTGCGGAGAGCCTGGATGTCAGACGGAGCGCTCCCTTCAAAATGGAGAACCGAATCCGCCGATAGAAGAACAGTGAGGTCATCTCTCCACTGGCCGGCAGTCTCGGTATCTTGGCTAATAAGCAGCACCTGCCTCCTGGAAGCCCTGAACAGCTCGGCAAGCACAACCGCACCGAGCGAGCCACTAAGGCCATCAGCTATCAGGGGAGGACCGGGCCTCCGACTCGTGGTCGCAGCAGCAAGTGCAACAAACGGAGCACTCGTCTGCACACTATGTAAGATTTCGTCAAGCATCTCATCGGTACAAAAAACAGCACACCCCTCCGACGCCGCAAAACTAGCGCGGCAACGGAAGGGGAAAAACCCTCTGCTACGCTACTTCTAACCTAAATCCATGGCCTGCCGAACCATTCCATCGGCCTTGGCTATTTTGGCACGTGCTTCGTCTGCAGAAACACCTGTCCGGATCATGACCAGGGCGGTTTTCACGTGTCCGTTTGTCTTCTGCAGGAACTCTTCCGCAGTAGCATAGTCAACACCTGTGGCCATCATAACGATCCTCTTTGATCGTTCCACCAGTTTCTTGCTGGTAAGCTGGAGATCTATCATCATGTTCTCATAGACCTTTCCAAGTTTTACCATCGCGGTGGTGGTCAGCATATTGAGGACAAGTTTCTGTGCTGTTCCCGACTTCATCCGAGTCGAGCCCATAAGGACCTCTGGGCCGACTTCCGGGCAGATGGCCACATCCACATCCAGATTAAATTCCGACCGAGGGTTTGTTGTAATATAGATGGTCTTCGCTCCACGCTCACGCGCACGTTTGACCGCGGCCACTACATACGGTGTTTGTCTGCTTGCCGCAATACCGCAGACAGTATCGCGCGAACCCACCTCACGGGCATCCACATCCCGTCTGGCTTGATCCCCGTCGTCTTCTGCACCTTCCTGGGAGTGAAACATCGCTGCCTGTCCTCCCGCAATGGTGCCTACTACGAGTTTCGGGTCTGTCCCAAATGTCGGGGGGCACTCAGAAGCATCAACCACACCAAGCCGGCCACTGGTGCCGGCCCCAAAGTAGAGAAGCCGCCCACCGCTTTTGAGTGAGGTGACAATCAGCTCGACCCCTTTTGCGATGTAGGGGATTTCCCGTTCAACGGCAAGCGGAACCAGTTTGTCTTCCGAGTTCAGCAAACGAAGAACTTCCTCGGTTGAGAGTGAATCCAGATTCATTGAGCGCGGATTGCGCTGTTCTGTAAGCAGTCTGGCGAGTTCATCGGCAAGGTTCGAGGGCACGGTATTGCTCTTACAATAACGGTTATAGGATTAAGGCATTTCAACAATGACAAGTTTCTTATCAACCAGCTCCGGGATTGCTGATCCCGGAAAGACAATCGCCAGCTCTGTTATTGCGTCCTCGGGGACTCTCCCTAAAACGCCTCTCCGCTCCCCCTCAAGGTCCCCTCCCTTCAGAGCCAGAAGATATGGAAAATGAAACTCATTTTTCTTTCCACCAACCAAATGGAGCCTTCGCGTTGGATCCAACCCACGCTTCCGCAGGAACGGCCTGGACCAGCCAACAAGATCCTTGAGCGGGCCAACAGCACGTGACACCACCATGTCGTATGCCCTACTATGCTCCCCCAGCACCGCCACATCCTCCGCCCTCCCCGCGACAACCCGGGCAGAAGTCAAGTTGAGCTCCTGAACGATTGATTGGAGAGCTCGGGTTTTCTTCTGGACCGAATCAAGAAGAGTAATAGCAAGACCAGAATGCACTATTGCCATAGGGATCCCTGGCAAGCCACCGCCGGTTCCAAGATCCAGGGCAGCAGCTCCAACTGGTATGTCCAAGAGGAACAGTGGACTGAGGCTATGAAGTATATGACTGCTCCAAATTGTTTCCGTGTCGTGTCGGGAAATGAGGTTGATTCTCTTGTTCCATTCCAGAAGTAGCTCAACATACCGACACAGCATATCTTTTCTAGGAGCATCTAAGATCAGCCCATTCTTGCGCATTACAGATTCAATGTGGAGAGGCAAACTTGACACGTTAACCAGCTTGTTTCACGTGAAACACTATTTCAGAAGCGTCACCATTAACACTACGACGTCCGCTGGCGTCACTCCACTGATCCTGGATGCCTGGCCGATGGATCGGGGCCTCACCCGCTGAAGCCGCTCCCTTCCCTCAGCACTCAGCGATCCGACACGCCCAAAGTCAAAATGATCGGGAATCATTGTGTGCTCATTCTTCTCGAAGGCCCTTATCTGGCCCTCCTGCCTCCGCAAATAGCCCTCGTACTTCACTTCTATCTCCACCTGTTCAAGGACATTTCGGTCCTCGAGAAGCTTATGCAATCTTTCGTTTCCGTTGATGAGACCAGCCTTCAAGACATCCGCAACGCCTATTCCGGGCCTCTTCAGAAGCTGGCTGATCGACTCGCTTTCCTTAAGCGGCTCAGAACTGGAACTTCTGAGCATTGCATTCGCTTCTTGGGGGGTGGCTCTTAGGCTTCGCAGAACCTCTATTGCCACGCATACACTCTTCTCCTTCTCGTCAAGGCGTCGAATGGCATTGGAAGAAACCAACCCCAGTTGATACCCCTTTCTCATAAGCCTTGAATCAGCGTTATCTTGGCGCAATAGCAGTCGATACTCAGCCCGGGAGGTGAACATTCGATACGGCTCCTCCGTCCCCTTATTGATCAGATCATCAATCATGACCCCTATATATGATTCGCTTCGTTGAAGTATGCAGGGCTCGAGACCCTTCACCTTACCGGCAGCATTAATCCCCGCAACAATCCCCTGCCCAGCTGCTTCCTCATAACCACTGGTGCCGTTGATCTGACCAGCAAAATAGAGCCCCCTGATGAGTTTTGTCTCCAGTGTATGATCTACTTGATGAGGGGGAAAGTAGTCATATTCCACTGCGTAGCCTGGCCTTAGCATCACACTCCGCTCCAGACCGGGGATGGTAACAATAGCAGCTCGTTGCACATCTTCGGGCAGACTTGTCGAGAAGCCGTTCACATAAACAACATCACTCTCATATCCCTCTGGTTCTAGGAATATCTGATGGCGATCTCGGTCAGCAAATCTATTGATCTTATCTTCGATCGAGGGGCAATATCTTGGTCCAATCCCCTTTATTCTCCCAGTAAACATTGGGGAGCGATCGAAGCCCGAACGCAGGATATCATGTGTTTGCTTATTCGTGTGAGTGAGGTACATCGAGATCTGCCGATTCTCGATACGAACATTCTGGAAAGAGAATGGAGTAGGATCCTCGTCTGCCCTCTGCTCCTCAGTACTCATGAAGTCGATTGATCTCTTTCTCAGACGTGGCGGAGTTCCCGTCTTCAGCCGACCCGTCACAAAACCAAGGCGTCGCAAGGATTCCGCAATACCGGTGGATGATTCCTCCCCAAATCTTCCCCCGACTGTTGTGTTTTCCCCGGTGTACATAACCCCATTTAGGAACGTCCCACTGCAAAGGATAAGACATTTGCACGAAACCTTTAGGCCGCCCATAGTTATGGCCCCTTTGATCTGCCCACTCTCGACAGAAAGGTCCAAAAGGGAGTCTCTGAATATCTGGATACCCGGTTGACTGCTGACGCGTCTCTTTGCCTCCCGACTGTACCATTCTCGGTCATTTTGACAGCGTGGTGACCAGACGGCCGGACCTTTGGACCTGTTTAGCATCCTGAAATGGATGCCCGTATGGTCAGCAATCTTGCCCATTTCACCCCCCAGAGCATCAATTTCGCGTACAAGATGCCCTTTTGCTGTCCCTCCTATCGCGGGATTGCACGACATCCGACCAATTGCATCTGGGTCCATAGTAACCAATGCAACTGACGTCCCCATCCTGGCAGCGGCAAGGGAGGCCTCAATCCCAGCATGCCCTGCACCAACCACTATCACATCAAAGCATTGTTCCACGTGAAACCCTTCCCTACTTCCCTATGCAGAACCTTGAAAAGACGCTATTGAGAATCTCGTCGCTTGTAACCGCCCCGGTGACTTCCCCAAGGTGGTTGAGCGCTCCTCTAATATCCAGTGCAATGAATTCGTTGGTCCTTCCTGCGTGGAGTGTGTCCAATGCAAAGGAAAGGTCCTCTCTTGCCCTCATGATAACGTCTCGATGCCGTCTGCTCGTCAGCACGACATCCTCACCCGACTGGATCTTCCCGGATGTTACAGCATCAAACAGTTCTCTCCGAAGACCCTCCAGGCCTTCCCCAGTCTTGGCCGAGACCTTCACTATTCTTGCTCCTCTTTTGCAGAACGGATCGTATTGCACAAGATCAGGTTCCCAACATACAAGGTCATTTTTGTTCATCGCAACAATGAGGTGCTGATTCTTCAGAAGTGTATCGAGAGCCGCTTCAATCTCTGCTGGGTCAACGTTGTACGTGACATCTTCCACAAGCAGAATGATATCAGCAGCCTCCGCCTGTTCAAAAGTGCGGTTCACTCCTTCTCTTTCCGCCTGATCGGTGGCCTCACGAAGTCCGGCAGTATCCACAAGCCGGAAGAGAACGCCTCCAATGGAGATTGCCTCTTCGAGAGTGTCACGGGTTGTTCCCGGCATCGACGTGACAATTGCCCGGCGCTCTCGAAGGAGCGAATTGAAGAGCGAAGACTTTCCAGCGTTGGGTCGCCCCACAAGCACAACCACCACGCCATCCCGGGCTATCTTTCCTGCCTCATACGTCTCGAGCATCGCTCCGAGAAGCATATGGATATCACTAATTCTTCGTTCGATCTCCTCACGTGTAACGAGATCCATCCCCTCTTCACTGAAATCGAGGTCGAGTTCCAATAACGCACATAAATCCGTTAGCCCGGCTCTAAGCTGTTCCACCTTGCTGCCGAGCTTTCCTTCCAGCTGCTGCACTGACGCCGCCCGTGCCCGATCACTTCTCGCCGCAATGAGATCGGCCACCGCCTCCGCCTGCGAGAGATCCATTCGTCCATTGAGGAACGCACGTTTAGAAAACTCCCCTGGCTCAGCGGGGCGAGCCCCACTCCTGAGTGCTGAATCGAGAACAGCTTGTGTTACGAACATTCCTCCGTGGCAACTGAACTCCACCAGGTCTTCCCCTGTGTATGACTGTGGACTGCGAAAGACCGTTGCCAACACTTCATCGACTATACTTCCCTCTGGAGACAGTATGTGACCATGGTGCACCGAAAAACCGCGCGCCTCAGTGATCTTGATATGCCCCCGGAAAACCCGATCGGCAATCTCCAGTGCGTTGCTTCCACTCAACCGAACAATTGCTATGGCTCCTACACCGGCGGGCGTCGCGATGGCAGCAATGCTATCGGTATCAGACAGCTTCATAGGATTCAAATGTTAGTGATTTGCCGTGTGATGTGCAACGCGAAGAAGCATCTAGAGATTGACGCCAACAATCGGTCGCCTATACTAAAACAAAGGAGCCCACCGTTTAGGGGTGGGCTCGTCATGGCTGCTCTCTACTTCCGCTTCAGCGCAGCTTAGGCAAGTCTTTCGTCAATCTTCCCATAATACCACCGCCGCCTTTTTTGGGTTCAACTTTCCGCAGCGGCTCATCTTGGTGTTGTTTATTGAACAGGAACTGTTGGCCGATGGAGAGAATGTTGAAGACAAAGTAGTAGAGGTTCAACCCTGCAGGCAGTCCGTTGAACAACAGGGTAAACATCACCGGCATTAGCCATACCATGGCTTTGTTTCGTGGATCGGTCGGTGTCATCTTCTGCTGTACAAACATCGTGATCCCCATAGCAATCACGATTCCGCTGATTTGGTTGATCCCAAACAGGGGTATTGTAAATGGCAGATGAAGGACAGTGTCCGGAATGGAGAGATCCTTGATCCACCAGGCAAATCCTGCCTGTCGCAGTTCGATGCTTGACCGAAAAACCTGGTAGAGTGCAAAGAGAATTGGCATTTGCAATAACAGAGGTAGACAGCCTGCGGCAGGGTTGACACCGTATTCCTTGTACAGGTTCATTACCTGCTGATTCATCTTCTCCGGATCGTCTTTGTGCTTCTCCCGGATCTCCGTCATCAACGGCTGCAATTTCTGCATCTTCCGCATCGATTTCATGCTCGTGCGAGTCAGCGGGTGCAAGACAATCTTGATGATGATCGAGAAAATAATGATGACCACGCCGTAGTTCGGAATGAAGCTCCGTAAGAATTCAAAGAGGGGAATCATCACGTATTCAGCAATCGGACGGATGATCCAAGCAGCACCAAGAGACATCATCTGCTCCAAACCACGGCCATAGCTCTTGACCACATCATACTGCAGGGGCCCCAGGAAGACCTGTATCTTCGCCGCCTCCTGGACCCCACCTCGGAACGGCATCTTGAGCGCAATGCCGTAGCTTTCCTTCATTCCTCCGCCCGGTGCAAGAGCCGCGCGGCCTTCTAGATAGGCGCCTTGGGTCTTTCCTTCCTCCGCCATCATCACGGCTGCGAAGTACTTGGTGTGCGTAGCAACCCAAGACGTAGTACCATTCAGATCACGTTTCTGCGGCTCATTAGGATGTTTTGCATCGATCTCCGCCAGCTCACCACCCGAGAACGCATATGCCATCGCATATCCTGACTCATCAATACTGTTCTCCTCAGTGTACCGTAGCCCATGCTCCCACATCACTTGATACTCGTAGTTTGAAATAACAGACGCGACATTTTGCAGGAGCAGATCCACCTCGAAATCGTACTTTCCATTGGTGAACACAAATCGCTTGATGATTCTTCCGCCGCCCTCAACGGGAAGCACCATATCAACCGTAGCTGACTCCTCCCGGCCGAGCTCAATTGTTTGCCAGTCAGGACGGTCAACATCAAAGTAGAGCGTACGGGTATTTACAAGTTTTCCGTCACTGCTTGTAAACAGCAGGCTAAAATCACCCCCCTGGTCGAATTCCACCAGTTGGACGGGCTGTTTATCCCACGTGAGGTACCTTCGGAGTTCCCATTTCTTCAGTAGACCCCCTTTGGTTGTGAGTTGAGCTGTATAAAGGTCGGTCTTTATCACGATGGACTTTTCTGCCCCGCTACTTCGCGCCAGAAAATACCGACTCTGCACAGGCTCATGAATGGTGGTGTCTGCCCTCGCTTCAACTGGAATTTCTTGCCGGACGCTATCACGAGCTGGGGCAGCCACTGCACGGCTTGTGTCCTGTGTTGGTGCTTGTGGGGATGGAGCCTTTGGAGCCTGAAGCACCATCCAGACCACCAACACAATGCCGATCAGAATAAAACCTAACGTAGCCTGCTTATCCATGTACTACAACTCCAGAAAGCCTTACGGAACAGGATCAAACCCACCCGGGTGGTAGGGGTGACATTTTGCGACCCTTTTGACAGCCATCCACACCCCTCTTAAGCTGCCATGCTTGCGGACCGCTTCCAACGCATACTCTGAACAGGTCGGATAGAATCTACAGGTATTCGGCGGGAGGAGGGGGGAAATCAGTATCTGATAGCCACGAAGGAGAATTATGAGAAACGTTCGCATTCTGCGAGCTCACAGCATTGCTAGAAGCTGTTTGCAGATCCCGCCGACATCTGTAGCAACGACATGGATCCTCAGTCGGTGGACATCGACCTGCGTGTACGATTTAAACGAAAAAACGATCGATGCCGACATGCTCTTGCGTTTCAGGGACTCCCAGAGCGGTTCCCGTTGCTTGACAACCGCCTCTCGCATCAAGCGCCGGAGGCGATTGCGCATCACTGCTGTGTACGCTTTGCTCGAGACCGCATAGCCAACTCTAAGTTCAGGCTCCGACGCAGGCTGAAGTAGAACAACACACCGCACTAGTACTCCATCAATACGCCGACCCGAGGCAAACACTCGACCAAACGCAGCATGCCCGCGCAGAGCGTGTCGATGTTGCTTCACTTACCTCTCGTCGCTCACCGTGAGCTTCCAGCGACCCTTGGCTCGCCGACGCGACAGCACTTTCCGACCGTTCTTCGTGGCCATCCGGGCACGAAAGCCGTGTGTGTTCTTGCGCTTTCTCTTGTGGGGCTGAAATGTCCTTTTCATACCTTCCACGCTCCAACCTTAGTGACACTCATCCTGCCAGATTGCCGGCCACAAAAAAGAGGGTTACCCGCACAGGGTAATCCTCTCCGCTCGTTCTCCCCAAACACCGCAGAGATACAACATAAAAAAACCATGCCAGACATACAACCGCAACACAACAAAATAGAAAATATTCCCCTTGCCTTCTTGACCTCTCCAGGTTATCATATACCCGCAACCATCCAATCCCCCGTGTTGATATCTTGTGAATAGTTTCTGCTACAGAAGTCTCTCATGTAGTGAATCTCCATAGAAGTTACAACATACTTCAAGTATATCTTGTGGGTAACTCGGTCAACCTGCCACAAAATCATATGATTCTGGGAGTTGGGCATATCAACAGAACGTTGATAACTTTTGGAAACTCCTTATGGAAAGGCAGACACGAGTTGCAGTCGTGGATAGTTGTGTGAATATCTCGTTCATATCTGTGGATAACTTCTCTTTTCTCCCCTTAACACCATGAATTCGCAAGCGCTTACGCCATCTGTTCCGTCTGAATCCGATGAAGCTCTGGTCGTATGGCAGACCTGCTTGGAGACAATCAGGGAACGAATCAACACGCAGAGCCTTAAGACATGGTTCGAGCCGATCGTGCCGCTGCACTTACGTGGTCGATCGCTAACACTACAAGTTCCCAGCCAGTTCTTCTACGACTGGGTGGAAGAACACTATGCAGATATTATCACTGCGACCGTAGTGCGTGTTCTTGGGGCAGACGCAACCGTAGGGTACATTGTGCATCCAGAAGACCCTCAGCTGGATCTCGACTATGCCCCGGCAATTGCACTCGAGCCCGATCCTCAATCAATCTCCCGTGAAGCCGTCTTGTCCGCTCCTGCAAGCATTGCTCACGTCTACCGTGACACAACTCAACAACCCTTTCAGACTTTCCTTAACCCCCGGTATACGTTCGACAACTTTATCAAGGGAGACAGTAACCAGCTCGCCCGTGCCGCTGCTTCTGCCGTGGCCAACAACCCTGGCGGGACATCATTCAACCCACTGGTAATCTATGGGGGAACCGGCCTTGGAAAGACGCACCTCATTCAGGCAATCGGCAATTATGCCATCGCCAACGGAAAGGCTAGGCGTGTGATCTACGTTTCAAGTGAGAAATTCACGGTGGAATTTGTGGAGGCCATCCAGAGCGACCGCATCAACGATTTCCTCAATCTCTATCGTAGTATGGACGTCCTTATCGTTGATGATATCCAGTTTTTTGCGGGAAAGGAAAAGACACAGGATTCTTTCTTCCATACGTTTAACGAACTACACCAGATTGGCAAACAGATCGTGCTAACCTCCGATCGCCCACCGAAGGAGCTGAAAGGCCTTGATGACCGGCTTCTTTCTCGATTTCAATGGGGGCTTACCGCAGATATTCAGCCGCCCGACCTCGAAACACGCATCGCGATTTTGCGAAAGAAAAGTGAGGCGGACAACATTGATCTCCCGCAGGATGTTGTTGAGTGCATCGCAACCAATGTCACATCAAATATCCGCGAATTGGAGGGGAGCCTTATTAGTCTGCTTGCGAAAGCCTCGCTAGAGGGACGTGAAATAAATGTTGATCTTGCGCGCGAGGTTGTCAAGATGGTTGTGGGTGACGTACGTTCACCTATCACGATTGAAACAATACAGCGCACTGTCTGTGACTACTTCAACATTCCAGAGGATCTCATCCGAGCCAAAACCAGAAAACAGGAAATTGTGAACGCCCGCCAAATAGCAATGTACCTGGCAAAGGATCTTACAAACTCTTCACTCAAGACAATCGGACTTCACTTCGGCGGCCGAGATCACAGCACTGTTATTCATGCATACCAATCTGTTGAAGATCAGATGAGAATTGACCAGAAGTACCAAGCACACGTTTTGCAGATCCGAAAGAGATTACAACTGCTCGGACACGTCTGACATATATGCATAACCTTGTGAACAGTGTGTGATTTGGTGTGACTGAATTGTGTATTTCTCTTTCCAACCATTCATCTTGGAATACCATTTTTTCATCCTGTTCATTAGTCGATAACTTTTCCACTTAGTATTCCCTCAAGTAATACCTAATCCCCTCTGTACAATCTTCCAGTGTTCAAAATAGTTAATGACTCAAACTCCTTATCCGTCGACATATACACATCATTACAACTACTAGTATGTTTTATAGATATGTGTAAACTACTATTACTATAAAGTCAGCTAACAACGCTTAGAGAGTGAAATAGACTCCAATCATGCTCAAAAACGAGTGAAAGAGCCTTTTTTCGTTGGTGAGAACTGGTTCTTGAGTGGCATTTTTTCGGGAAATTCGTTAAATTTTGAGGGTTTATAGCTTTTTGGCCTCTCTTCTTCCTCCCTAAGGAGACTGCAATGAAATTCGCTGTCAATACTACAGAGATTCAGCGCACGCTGACCAAGTTAGGGGGAGTTATTCCCTCAAAATCCACCATGCCAATTCTGGAAAATATTCTTTTCGAATTGAATGGGGGAATGCTAACGCTGACAGCGACAGACCTTGCAATATCTCTAACGTTAACGATCAAAGTTGACGGAAAGGAGGATGGAAGGATTGCAATTCCCGCAAAACGGCTGATGGATACAATGAGGTCTCTTCCTGACACAAACGCATCCTTTGTTATTGATGTTGCTCTCAACAAAATTCGGATTCATACTGACACCGGGCAATACCAGTTGACCGGAGAATCAGCAAAAGATTATCCTCAAATAATCACATTCAAAGGAGAAGAGCAGTTTACTCTGGATACTGCAACGCTTCGACGAATTATCTATCGAACGGTGTTTGCCGTAAGTGCTGACGAGCTACGCCCAGCAATGATGGGAGTGTTGTTTCAGGCAAGTGGGAAGGAACTGCGCACAGTGTCGACGGATGGGCATCGCCTCGTCCGAGTTATTCACATGATGAAGTCGGCGTCCGTCCTCAAGAAAGATATTATTGTACCCGCCAAGGCACTCCATGTTGTGATGAAATCCGTTGAGGAGGGAGAGACTGTAATCGGTGTTACGGACACGCACGTGAAATTCTCTTTTGATGAGTCAGTGCTGGTTTCGCGTCTGATCGATGAAACGTACCCGAACTATGAAAGCGTCATTCCAACTGACAACACAAAGATATTGAAGGTGAATCGTGATTCTATGATCTCATCGATTCGTCGCGTGGCACTGTATGCAAGTCAGACAACGCACCAGGTTCGTTTCCAGGTGGAGAAAGATAGCCTCCAGATTATGGCACAAGATATTGATTTCGGAGGAGAGGCGAAGGAAACACTTCCGTGTAGCTATAGCAGTGATCCACTTGAGATCGGTTTCAACGCACAGTATCTCGTAGATATTCTGACTCATCTGGAGACCCCCGATGTGATCATGAAGTTCAGCACCCCAACACGTGCGGGGATTGCATCGCCGGCAGAAGATGGAGTTCATGACGATGTTGTGATGCTGGTTATGCCGGTGCGGCTGACCAGCTAGTGAAGGTTTGGCGTGAGATTTGACGGCCGGCCCCGTGTTATGCGGGGCTGCCGTATTCTGAGGAGCACCTTCTACTGTGATTGTGGCCTGGATAAGGCTCAGGAATTTCCGAAACCACCTTGACACATCGCTGGAATTTGGCGAGGGCATCAATGTATTCCTTGGCAATAATGGTGGAGGGAAGACGAATGTCCTTGAAGCGATCTCATACTTGAGTCTGACGAAGAGTTTCTATGCCACCGCAGACGGAATGGTACTACAGATCGGCAAGGATACGTTCGACGTAGAAGGCACAGTCATTACGGCATCGGGGGTTGGCAACAGGGTACACATTGAATACTCGCGTGATAAAGGAGAGAAGGCATACGAAATCGACGGTGCGCGCCCCGAGCGGCTATCGGCGGTGATCGGGCGATTCCCGATTGTGATTCTATCTCCAGAGAACAGCTCCATTACTTTTGGCGGTCCGGTGGAGCGGCGTAGATTCCTCGACCTGGTATTATCGCAGGTGAGTTCTGCATACTTGGAGACGCTGCTCGAGTATCGCCGGGTTGTTCGGCAACGTAATAGAATTCTTCTCGACGCACGCTTTCAGGGCACGGACCCGAGCAATATCCTTGAGCCTTGGAACGAGAGCGTAGCGAGGCTCGGAGGGAACATTGCTGATCGTCGGCAGCGCTTTGTTGAGGAGTTCCAGGGGTACGTGCACAGCGCTTACACTGAACTGCTGGAGGACGATGCAGAAGGTCCTGCCATTCACTATGAGTCTGCCTGTATCCCCAACGGTAGCGTACCAACTCCTGAGGAGATTGCAGGATATCTGATGAAACGGCTGGAGCAAGATCAGTCTGAGGAGATCCGTCGGGGCACGACACTTGTCGGTCCCCACCGGGACGATCTCTTGTTCACACTAGGGGGAATTGCAGTGCAGCACTACGCGTCGCAGGGACAGCACAAGACACTTCTTGTTGCCCTGAAGGTTGCCGAGTTTCGTTTTCTGCATGACCAGAGGGAGGAACGACCCATCTTCCTCCTCGATGACGTTTTCAGTGAGCTTGATACGTACCGTGCCACGAGCCTCGTGAGGTTAGCAGCACAGCTGGGGCAGACAATAATCACGACGACCGATGAGCGGGTTTTTTCGAATTCGGTGCCATGGAATGGCATGAACAAGAGGTTCTTCGTTGAGCACGGAACGTGCCGGCCGATATAGGAGATCCGCGCCCGCTGGGCATTCCGGCGCAGTTCCGGTGAAGGAAGCATTGCGCCGTCTGACGGGTTCGCTGGGCATCACCAGGAAGCTTGGCGAGTATGAGGTAATTACTTCTTGGGAAGAACTTGTTGGTGAGCAAATTGCGCGTGTCACCAAGCCAGAGAGAATCGAGCGTGGAATACTCGTTGTCAGTGTCAGCAGCGCTCCATGGAGAACGGAGTTGTCGATGCGGCGCCTGGAGATTATAGATCACATCAACAATGCGGTTGGGCGGAAAGTCATAAAGGAAATTCGGTTTCGCTAATAGCAGAGCAAGTATGGCAAGAAAAAAGAAAGCAGAAGCTCAGGTAAAGTCCAACGGGGACCAGCGAGCCTACACGGCCGAAGATATTACTGTGCTCAAAGGACTCGAGGCAGTGCGGCGACGGCCGGCCATGTACATCGGCGATGTCAGTGCGCGTGGTCTTCACCATCTTGTCTATGAGGTGGTGGACAACTCGATCGACGAAGCGCTTGCCGGGTATGCCAAGACTATCGACGTGAAGATTAACAAGGACGGATCCGTAACCGTAGTGGATGATGGGCGTGGAATTCCGACTGACATCCACAAGCAGGAAAAGCGCTCTGCACTGGAAGTGGTTATGACCATGTTGCACGCAGGGGGGAAATTCGACAAGAGCAGTTATAAGGTTTCGGGTGGTCTTCATGGGGTTGGAGTGTCAGTCGTGAACGCGTTAAGCGAGTGGTTGGAAGTGGAGGTTTCCCGTGACGGAAAGGTGTGGCGCCAGAAATACAAGCAAGGTAATGCAGTAGATGCGGTGAGGGAGATGGGAAAGGCGCAAAAAGGGGTGACGGGAACGAAGATTACATTCATGCCCGATGGTTTGATCTTCAAGAACCGGATGTTCAAGTTTGAAACAATTGCCGAGCGGTTGCGGGAGCTTGCGTTTCTGAATCCAGAGGTGACACTACGGATCGTAGACCTGCGCAACAAGAGTGAGCAGATGGAGACGTTTCACTTTGAGGGTGGTCTGGTGGAGTTTGTCAAGTACATCGACGCAACACGCCCATCGATTATGCGGAAGGTGTTTTATGTGAAAGGATCGGACAAGGACGAAAACGGGCGAAATGTAGAGGTGGAAGTTGCGCTCCAGTACAACGACCAGTATAGCGAAAACGTTTTCACATACGTGAACAACATCAACACACATGAAGGCGGTACTCACCTCGTAGGGTTCAGAACCGCTTTGACAAGGACGCTGAACCAAC
>Ga0153915_10002813_pt1 | contig 15872 bp, 18 predicted proteins | sample Opewatmetagenome_2_FD_107003 | JGI IMG/M metagenome (GOLD analysis project Ga0153915, IMG submission 107003) | Freshwater wetland microbial communities from Ohio, USA - Open water 3 Core 3 Depth 3 metaG | ecosystem: Environmental > Aquatic > Freshwater > Wetlands | place: USA: Ohio, Lake Erie...
ATATATCACCTTTGCAGTAGTGCAGGACATCAGGACAAGAGAGATTGCGAACTGGATTAGTTTTTCTTTGATAGTCTTTGCCTTGGGATTCAGATTCTTTTACTCTCTATTTCAGGGAGATAACTTTTCTTTTTTCTACAATGGCGCTATCGGTTTGGGAATTTTTTTGGCTCTTGGAAATATATTGTATTACGGAAAAGTTTTTGCTGGGGGGGATGCAAAGCTGATGATCGCCTTAGGAACAATCCTTCCTTCTTCTCCTCAAATTCTTTCAAATTTTAAAATATTCTTAAATTTTATAGCTATTTTTCTCTTCATAGGATTTTTTTACATTTTGCTTTCGAGTGGTGTACTCTGCTTAAAACATTTCAAGGCATTCAGAAAAGAATTTTCAGAGCAATTGAGAAAAAACAAAACAGCCATGCTACTCATGGTTTTGTTCAGTATACTTCTCTTATGCCTAGGATTCCTAGAAAATCTGTTTTTAATCTTAGGAGCGCTTATATTCTTCTCTTCTTACCTGTACCTCTATTCAAAAGCAGTGGATGAAGCCTGCATGATTAAGAAAATAAAATCCAAATACTTGAGAGAGGGAGACTGGCTTTATTCTGACCTAAGACTGAAAGACAGAAAATTAAAAGCGAAATGGGAAGGAGTCAGCAGCAAGGACATAGAAGAGATAAAGAAAAAGTACAAAGAAGTAAAAATAAGGCAGGGAATCGCTTTCTCTCCTGTCTTTTTGATTAGCTTTATTATGTTTGTAATATTAACTCTGCTCAACGTAAAATTATGGAATCCTTTTGGGTAGCCAAGAGCTCCTGAATTCTTCTATCTTGGATTTCTTTCTTTTAGATTGCTTTCTCTTTTCCAATTCTTCCCTCACTTTCTCGAGTTCTTCTATTCTTACTGGTTTTCTCTCTGAATTGAAGTTCTCTTTGTTATAAACAGGAAGGACATTTATTATCTCATGTCCAAATAACCTCGAATTCGCAATTTCAACAGCTCTTGGAGAGAGCTTTTCTTTTATGTTCTTAGCCATTTTTTTTGCTAGGTTCATGGAGGATTTTGAAGTCTTATTGCTGTGCTTTCTTGGAATAACTATAGAATGTCCTTTAGAAATAGGGTTTATCTCCAAAACAGCTATTGCGTACTTATTCTCCCCTATTTTTATTGATTTTATTCTGTCAGAAACAATAGAACAGAAAACGCATTCTTCTCCTGTTTCTTCTGTATTTTCTTCTTTTATCAGCTTATTTCTTCTCAAAAAGCTCTCCAACTGTTCTGAATTCATGGACTCGAGTTGCTGTTTTGCTCTTTCCCTCTGCTCAATAGGAAAATTGGATTCTATATGAGATAAGAGTTTCTGTCTTATCTCTCCTGCTTCTTCGTCTGATAACATATAGTAAAAAGAAATAATTAATTCTTAAATTTATTTATGATAACACCAATAGATAAAACCCAGGTCTTTAATTCCGTATTCTTCTCCAATTTTTTTTATTTTTTCTTCATATCCCCCCTTTGCAGAGAGAGACTCATCTAAAGGGGGTTCTAATGGAATTATCTCATAATTAACCATATTGGGACTAGTTTCTATTCTGAATTTCTTTATTTTGTGCCCTTCTACTTCATTTTGAGCAAAGAAATCCTCGAGCTCTTTTTCTAACTTCTTTAGATTTGGACTTACTGAAATCGATAACCTTATCTCAAGTTTCTGATTTTTTAATGGAATCTTCATTTTAACCATTTTAGCCAAATGCTCGCCTCATATCTATAGTTTGAACAGAACTAACCTGATCTATCTTGTTGAGAAATCTCTCTAAGCTGTCTAGTTCTAGTTCTTCTGGCCATGCAAAAAAAGCGATTATTGCTCTGAGTCCAAAGGCTATGGGTTCCTCTTCAAACTTGCAGTTTTTCCCTCCCATCCTCTCTATTATAACTGCGGCAGTTTTTTTCAGCTTTTCTAAGTCCACTTCTGGAGAGGTAGGCATGATTCTTATCTTTACCCCTGCAATACCCATATTTTAATCTAATGTATTTGCTTTATAATGGTTTCTATTTTTCCTTTTTGTAATATCGTTTTTTATTGATTAAATCACAAAAATACTTAAAAACGTACCTTTCTTCCCTGATGAATGCCGGAAAATTACGAGAGGATAATTGATAAAATTTCTAAAATATCCAATTTGGATAAAGCAGAAATCGAGAGGAGAGTAGAAGCGAAAAGGGCAAAACTCTCTGGGCTGATAAGCAAAGAGGGAGCTGCGCAAGTTATTGCAGCAGAGCTGGGGATTTCTTTCGATAATGAAAAGCTGAAAATAGAAGAACTCTTGCCAGGCATGAGAAAAGTCAACACTCTTGGAAAAGTGATAAATGTCACTCAACCACGAGTCTTCAAAACAAAAAAAGGAGATGATGGAAAAGTTGCTAATCTCTTCATTGCAGACGAGACTTCCAACGTAAAAGTCGTGCTTTGGGATACCAACCACATAAGCCTGATTGAAAACGGAAAGATTTCAGAAGGAGTAGTGGTAGCAATCTCAAATGCGGCCATGAGAGACAATGAACTGCACTTGGGAAGCTTTTCAGAGTTAAAAATAACAGACCAGTCAATTGAAGACATAAAAGCAGAGAAAAATTTCAGGGAGAAAAAAATCTCTGAGCTGAAAAACTCAGACAACGTGAAAATAAGGGCCTTTATCGTCCAGTCTTTTGAGCCAAAGTTTTTTTATGTCTGCCCCAGCTGCAGGAAAAAGGCGTCTCAGGAAGGAGTCATTTTCACTTGTGCTGAACATGGGAAAGTCGCTGCAGACAAAAGAGCTTTGTTAAACATAATCCTGGATGATGGAACAGAGACAATAAGAACAGTGGCATTCCATGACAATCTAACAGATATTGGCTTGACTGAACTGGAAAATATAGAACAACTGCTCCTTCAGCGAGAAAAGCTCTTGGGTAAGGAGATGGTATTCTATGGCACAGTGAGAAACAACAAGGTTTTCAACACTCCTGAATTCATCATAGAAAAAGCAGAAGAGGTAAATCCTGATTTGCTTATCAAGGAATTAGAAATCGATTAGTATGTTTTTCAGAACCCATCTAGCAATTGCCTTATTTTTTGTCCTTTTATTTTTTGAACATATAGCCAATCCTTTCATTTTTCTGCCTGTTGTCTTTTTAGCAACAATTCTCCCGGATATAGACACTCGATTTTCGAGAATAGGGCATAAGAAAATCTTCAGAATCTTCAATTTTTTTGTTAGGCATAGAGGAATAATGCATAGCTTCACTTTTCTTGCCCTAGTCTCTGGGTTAATTTTTCTTTTTTTCAAGGAAGCTCTATTCCCATTTGCATCTGCTTACTCCTTGCATCTATTATTAGATGCACTGACAATTCAGGGAATAACTCCTCTTTATCCACTGAAGTTCAGGATAAAAGGCAGGATAAAAACAGGCGGAATTATAGAAAATGCTATGTTCCTTTCTTTCCTTTTGGCTGACTTATTTCTAATATTCTCTAAGATATATCTGATAGTCAAATAATCTTTATAAACTCGTTATAGGTTGTTTTTCTATGGCTGCAAAAAAGGACGAAGAAGAGGAAATTGAAGAGCAAGAAGATAAAAAGCCAGTTTCTAAAGATGGAAAAGAACCTCAGCTTACTGATTTACCTGGCATAGGTCCAGCAGTAGCTGCTAAATTAGAAGCAGCAGGAATTTATGATATGATGTCTTTGGCTGTTATGGGCCCTTCTGAACTAGGAGAATTGGCAGGAGTAGGGCCTGCTGTTGCTAGGAAAATAATCCAAGCATCAAGGAAAATGCTCGACTTGGGATTTATGGACGGAATGGAATTTGCTGAAAGAAGAGCCAATATTTCTTATATTACAACAGGAAGCAAAAACTTTGATAGCCTTCTTGGGGGAAGAGGGGTTCAGGCAAGAGCAGTTACAGAAGCATTTGGGGCTTTCGGCTCAGGAAAAACCCAGCTTGGATTAATGCTCGCTGTGAATGTGCAACTGCCTCCTGAAAAAGGAGGTGCAAACGGAAAATGTGTTTTCATTGATACAGAAGGAACCTTCAGACCATCGAGAATAAAGCAAATCGCAGAAGGCATAGGAGCAAATGCAGAAAAAGTTCTGAAAAACATCTTTGTTGCACGAGCCTTTAATTCCGACCATCAGATTCTGCTCTTAGATAAGATTTCAGAAATGATAAAGAATGGAGAGCCGATAAAGCTCTTGATAATTGATTCCCTAACTGCTCATTTCAGGGCAGAGTTTGCAGGAAGAGGGCAATTAGCAGACAGGCAGCAGAAACTCAATAAGTATCTCCACAGTTTAATGAAACTAGCAGAACAGCACAATCTGGCTGTTTATGTCACAAACCAGGTAATGGCAAATCCTGCACAGATGTTCGGAGACCCAACAACAGCGATAGGCGGACACATTGTAGGACACGCTTCAACCTACAGGATTTACCTTAGGAAAGGAAAAAAAGACTCTAGAGTTGCTAAACTCATTGACTCCCCCGATTTGCCAGATAATGAGATAATTTTCTTTGTCACAGAAAAAGGGATTATCGACGAGTGATAAAATTAAAGAAAAGTAAAATAAAAAAGTTTTAATATTCTGTTCTTTGTAAAGTCTAATGCACAACAATAATTATGCTAGCTGGATGATTGCTGACCTGCACATTCATTCTCGGTTTTCTCGTGCATGTAGCAGTAATCTGAATTTTGAGAATCTCGTTAAATGGGCAAAAGTAAAAGGATTAGATTTGTTAGGCACAGGAGATTTCACTCATCCTCTCTGGCTGAAAGAGATAAAAGAGAAATTAAGGGAAAAAAACGGATTCTATTATTACAACGATTTTCCGTTTATGATTACAGGAGAAATCTCTCTGATTTATACTCAAGAAAAAGGCAGAAGGATTCATTTAGTTGTTTTAGTCCCTAATCTGGAAATTGCAGACAGAATAAATTCTTATTTGGACACAATAGGGAGAAGAGATTACGATGGGAGGCCCATATTCAGCATTTCTGGAGAAGAATTCGTGAAACAGATGATTTCTATTTCTCCAGAAATAGAAATAATTCCTGCCCATGCCTGGACTCCGTGGTTTGGACTTTTCGGAAGCATGTCTGGATTTGACAGTCTGAAAGAGTGTTTTAAAGAGCAAACAGAAAATATTCATGCAATAGAAACCGGAATGTCTTCTGACCCAGAAATGAACTGGAGAATAGCAGAACTGGAAAATAAGGCAATAGTGAGCTTCTCTGATAGTCACAGTTTCTGGCCTTTTAGAATAGGGAGAGAGGCAACAATTTTCAATAAAACCGATTCTTACTCAGGAATAATAAAGCAAATAAGAGAAAAGACCTTTATTGCCACAATAGAAACAGACCCCGCATACGGAAAATATCACTATGATGGACACAGGAACTGCAATTTTTCTTCTTCTCCTGAAAAAACCAGGGAACTAAAAGGAATCTGCCCTGTTTGCAATAAGCCATTAACAATAGGCGTTGATAACAGAGTAGAACAGCTCGCAGCTTATGAAAAAGGCCATAAAATAAAAGATGCCAAGCCTTTCTATAGGCTTCTTCCTCTCCACGAAATTCTTGCATTAGCCTTAGGAACTTCTATGGAGAGCAAGGCTGTCTGGAATGTTTACAATTCTCTAATTAAAGAATTTAAAAATGAGATAGAAATTCTCCTGAAGGTTCCAAGAGAAGAATTTGTTAAGAAAAATGTAGATGGAAAAATAATCGAACTCATCATTAGAAACAGAAATGAAAAAATAAGAGTCAAACCAGGTTTTGACGGCGAGTATGGAAAAGCAGTTCTGGGGGAAAAACAAGCCACTCTTATTTAACGCTGAATTCTATTCCTAATTTTTTGGCTTCTTTCTCTGCTCTTTCAATTAACTCCCTGAGTTTTTTGTCTGCGTTTTTGATATCTTCTGATTCCAATTCCAGAGTGTATCTTCCAGCTGAAATGTACTTAACCTTTATTTCTCCAAACATCTCAAGGATTTTTTTTATCAGAGAAATTCCATTGGGCTTTATACTAGTCATCCTTATCTCTTTTTTCAGAACTGTTTTTTTCTTTTTTTGAGCATTCAGTATTTCCAAAATTTTCCCTGATTCCTCCTTTCCTGCTATTCTCTCAAGGTTTTCTGGATTTATCTTGGCTTCCTCCAAGAAGGAATATAATCTTCCGCTCTTTGAAATTTCCCTAACAGTTTGTTCTGCCTTATCTCCTAAAATGCTCTTCAATATACTTAGATAACTCTTTTCCTGCTTATCTTGTTCTATAACTTCTTTTTTCTCTTTTTGAGTTACTCTTCTTAGAGACAATTCGATATTTCCCTGAGAGGAAATTCTAAGAACTTTGCATACTACCTTTTTTTTAGGAACTACGTAGTCTCTCAGGTTTCTTATCCTTCCTGGAGCAATTTCGCTCATGACTATGCTTCCTTCTATTTCCTGATTTTCCAAGGGAATTTTTACGAATACTACAGTCCCAACTATCCTGTCCACTATGCATAACACCAAATCTCCAACTTCAAGTTCCATGTTTTAAGAAAAAAGAAAGAGCTTTTTAAAGTTAATCGATAGGAGATGTTAAGAACCAGCCAGAGGTTCTTATTTTAAATCTTTACTAATTCAATTTCCAAACTCTTTTTCAGAGAATCGAGGAATTCCTTTTCTTTCTCTTTTTTTAGCATGCAGCCAGCTGCAGACTCATGGCCACCAACATCTCCGCCTGTCTTTTCTATTATTGAACTCAGCACTTCTCTCAGATTTCTTCCATTTTTCCCCACACTTCTCGCAGAAACTTTTATCTTATCTTCGTAATAAGCCATTGCAGTTATCACTGTGCCGTCTTCATAGATAGAAGAATTAGAAAGTATACTTGCGATTGTTCCTATTATAGTATCTTTTATTTTATCCTTAGCATTGATTATCACGAAGCCATTTCCCTCTATCTTTTCTGATTCAGAAACAAACTTCAGTCCAGAGATGATGAACTGTTTGTACTTAGCATGCATCAGCTCTGCCCTTTTCTTTGCCTTTGCAGATTCCATGCAGAATTGTACTGCGGTTTCGCTTTCTCCTAACCTAGAACATGCATTGATTATCGCGCTCAGTTCCCTCGCATCTTCGAGCTTGTTGAAGAATTTTATCAGAAAGATATCTCCTATGATTTCCCTATTTTTTACTTTTGGATTTTTCAGGATTATTGAAGTAACTAATCTGGACATTTCTTCTTCATTCAGCTCTATAAGGCTCTTGTATTTTCCACTGTTCACTGGGTTTAATCCTGTTTCTCTAAGAAGCTGTGTAATTCCCTGAGGATTTCCTGTTATTCCAGGAATATACGGGTCTGAACAGTATTCCAAAGTACGATTCAGCGGGCGAGTAGAAGGATATATCAATAGTCCTCTCTTTCTTCTCACCTCTCCGTCATTGATTATTAAATTATTCAGCTTGTCTATGCTTTTTTCCATAGAGTCACCAATCATTCCGAGTATAGCGAGCTTCGCGAGTTCTTTTGTGTCTTCAGACAGATGCTTGCAGAACAAGTAAGTTAAACTGGAACTGCTGATTTCTTCTTTTCCATTCAGCTGCGGATTTATTATATTCAATTTCTCTGGAATGCTTTGAAAGACCTGATGATGGTCTATTATAAAAACATTTTCAAGACCCATTTTTGACAGATAATCGAGACTGCCAGAAGCCAAATCAAGAAAAACTATGACTTTGTCCTTTGGAATATCGAGGATAATTTCTTCTTCTAATCTCGGAACAATTTTTAAAGAAAATCTTTTATCCATTTTTTTCAGAGTTTGTATGAGGATTGCTGCAGAGGTTATTCCGTCAGTATCAAAATGGCTTATTATAAAAACGTCTTTTCCAGAAATAGCTTCCAAAAACTTACTCGAAATTTTTTCAAGCTCTGACTCAAGAGTTTCCGATTTCAATCTCTTTTCTTCAATCCTCTTTTCCATTTTCACAAAAAATTTATTTATTTAGACAGGTATTTTCTCAATCTCCTCAGTTTTGCAGAAACTTTTTCCCTGTCTCTCCTTGCTCTCTTATCGCTTCTGTTCTTAGCGAGATGTTTTTCTAATTTTTCGAGTTTCTCCTGGATGTTTTTTTCATCAGGACTAACATATCTGCTTCCCAGTATTTTGGATATTTTCCCGAATTCTTTAGGATGGATTCCTTCTCTCCTTAAAGTCTCTCCGATTTTCTCGCTGGTCAAGCCCTTGTCAGCCAATTCAAGAACCCTTTTTTGAAATTCTTCCTTGTTTATTTTTCTTGACTTTTTCGGATTTTCTTTCATTTTTTCATCCATTTTTTCTGGCATCTTACTTAACCGCAATTTAATCTTTTAAATCTTGCGCTGGGTTAAAAAGGCTTATAAATCAAAAAGAAGTTTCTTGGTTATCAATTCAGCCCCTTAGTACAGCGGTCAAGTATCTAGCCCTTTGGTTAGGAGATTTGTCAATCAAGTCAAATAATAGAAAGGCTGGGACCCAGGTTCGAATCCTGGAGGGGCTATTTATTAATTGAAAATTAAATCAGATTTCTCTCTTTGACCTGTTATAAAGCAATACAGTTAGAGCTACAAGAAGTGCTGAAGTGAGAATTATAGAAACAATCTCGAGTGCTGAAAAATAAATAGGAGCTCCAAAGATTATCAGTGTCCTCAATTTATTCTCGAATATCACTGGAAGGAAATTTTTTACTAGAGGAGCAATAGCTGTCGGAAGCAAGTTCGTTGGAGTTATTCCAGGAAGCAGAATCAGGATTATGATAGAAAGAGAAACAGAGGCAATTACCGCGCTTTCAAATTTATTAAACATGTATCCTAGTACCATTCCTAAAAGAGAAAGTGTGCAGACAGATACAATTATAATTGCAATCATTGAAACAGTCCTGAAGAATATATCTGCATTCAAAAAAAATTGAGATATCAAAAGCAGAATAATCACCTGTGTGATTATTACAAGTATACAACTCAGGAAATTATTTACTCCAAACTTTAATCCGCTCGTCTTGCTTGTCATATTCCTGATTTGTGAATTAGAAATCCTTTCACGAATAATCAAATTAGTTGGAAAAATCAAGCAGACAAATACCATGAAGAACATGAGGAAGGTAGGAAAGAGGTAATCTATAAAACCGAGTTTCTCTACATCGTACGCTTCTGAGCCAGAAAGAGACTGAGATTTGTAAGTTATCTGCCTTGATACCTGAGAAAGCTGTGTCTGTTTTAACTGGTTCCAGTCAGAAACTACTCTGTCCAGATTGTACTGCATTTCTGTCAAATCATCTTCTAATTCTGTCAGCTGAGACATAAAATTCAGAGAGTTTAAACTGTAATTTTCCTGTATTGAACTCAAATTACCCTGTATCGATAAAAGATTATTTCTTATCTGATCGGTGATTGCTATTCCCTCTGGATAAGCAGTATCAATGCCATTCAGCCTCGATTGTATGTCAGTTATCTCCTGTTTTATCAGGTTTATTTTGTTTTGCGTGTCTACAAGTTTAGCATCCAAATCTTGGATGCTAGTTTTAATACTTCTTATATTTTCTCTAGCAGAGCTGATTGAACCTCTTTGGCTTTCTAATTGGCTTATTATTGTATCTATCCTTGCCACTACAACAGCCATTCTCTCCTGTGTCATCTCAGCATATTTTGTTTCTGCTGCTGTCTGAATCGCTGAGATTATTTTCCATGCGCTCGCTGTTTGGGAATAATCTACATGAGTAGTCAACTCATAACTAGGCATATCCAATGTACCAAAATTCGTATTTTCTACAGGAACATACTCCTGACTTTTTTTGATTTCAACACAGGCATGATATTTCATTCTCAGCACTTTGTCCACACAATCTGAGACGCTAGCTTCTTGGTAAACATTCGAACCACCGAGATAAAGATTTTCTTGAAATCCCTTAATAAATTCATCTTCTGTCAAATCGCTCTGATTGCTGGTATAGATTCCTATCTCCAGACTCTTAAGGGAAGTGTCCTGCAGTATCGCTCCTGCTACCAACATAAGGAGAACAGGCCCAAGAAAAATTATCAAAAAAGAGAGTTTGGCATTTAAAATAATGTTTAAATTCCTCTTGAGAATAGCAAAAGATTCCTGTATCATTATCTATAGACAGTCTCCAATTGTTTTTCTTTAATTTTGTAGAGAATTCCGTCTTTCAACAAAACAAAACGCGTGCATATCCTCCTTAGTTCTGTTATCTGATGAGAGGAAATAAGGATAGTTTTTCCTTGTTTTTCTATCCTTTTTATTATTCTCAAAATAGAATCCACTAAGCCAGGATCCAAACCAAGCAGCGGCTCATCTAATACTATTATGTCTGGATTTCCGAGCAATGCACACGCTAAATCCACTCTTTTTTTAGTTCCTCCAGAGATATTCTTGACTAATTTTCTCTTGTGTTCTTCTAACTCCATGGATTTTATCAGCTCTCTTATCCGCTTTCTTCGAGTTAACCATCCAATCTTGTTTATTGCAGCAAAATATTTCAAATTCTGCAGAACAGTCAAATTTTCATAAATTGCATTCTCCTGCATAGAATAACCTATAGGATATTCTGATTTGGAATTTATTTTTATTTCTCCTTTGTCCGGCTTCAAGAAGCCGATTATTATTTTTATTAAAACTGTTTTTCCTGCTCCAGACTTCCCGACCAATCCGAGAATCTCTCCTTTTTCTACAGAGAGGTTTATTCCATTCAGGATTTGTTTCCCCCCCATCTTTTTATAGAGATTTTCAATTGAAAATGCAATCATGTCCTTAAAAACAAAGCCGAATTTATAAGTCTAATGCTACTCAATGTTCCTTATATCTTCCCCTCTTCTCCACTGCCTTTAACCTCTCAAGAACCTTGCCTGCCTCACTGTAATCTCTATAACCTTTTTCAACCTCTTCAAATAAGATTTTCCAGTTCTCGAAATGTCTCGCTTCTAATGCCTGCTTTAAGAGATGCAAGTCAACAGCCTTGTCTTCTATCTTCTTGCTTATGTACCCCAATCCAAAATCTACAAAGTAAACAGAATCGTCAACTAATATCATGTTGCTCGTTGTAAGGTCTCCGTGAATAATATCTTCCTTGTGAAGCTTTCCAATTTCCTCTCCAATCTGCCTGAGAATTTCTTTTTGCTTTTCTAATGGAAAATTATCAAGAGCTTCAGAAAGCCTTTTTCCATCGATAAAAGGCATCTCTATTCTGCTGAACTCTTTCAATGGAAAGGGGCTAGGAACAGGTATTATCTTAGATGCTTTTTCAAGAAGCTTTGCCTCTGAACGTGTTCGCTGTCTTCTGATTTTGTCATCTAACTCTTTTATTCTATAAGATTTTTTTATCCTATCCTTAATTATTCTATTTTCTGATTCATCTAAAATAATTTTTGCTTCTGCTCCTTGCTGCAAAACTCTTTCTGACATATTATTTTACTAACTCCTTTTTCATTTCGTACAAAATTTCCTCTCCTTTTTTATTTAATCTCTTGATGTCTTCTCTCAGATGTTCAATTGTCTTTTCTTTAATTTTTTTGTTCACGTCTTTCTCTTTTAATCGATTTATTCCATTAAATATGTTTTTTTCAATTCTCACAAAACGTATTATTTTCTCTGAAAAATTTTTTGTATTAAAGTACAAAGGGCTTGCCATTACAAAAAATTTCTTCCTTTCCTTCTTTAATTCTTCTAAAATTTCTTCAATTCGCGCTTTTGTCTTTGAATCTTCTATCTTAAATATCAAATTAGAATACAACTTCTTATTCTTTTCAATAGTTTCTGCTATAGATTCAAAATACTTCAGCTTTCTCTGAAATATCACATCTTTACGGCTGTGCTGCATACCAACTCTGTGCTGAATTCTCGGACTTATCAAAGTTCCAACAAGAATACCGAGTAGCATAATTGCAGCAGTTAGATAAGGAGTAAAGTCCATAATAAACACATCTCTATTGCAAGAATTTAAAGATTTTGGTTGGGGAAAATTAAGAGTATTTAGGAGTTGATTTGGTAATATAAATTATTTCTACAATTATAGATAAAAGAACAGCTAATAAACTAAGAACAAATCCGATTAGAAAAATTAAATTAAAATTTTCAAAACCTACAATTGAAAAATTTATTATTAATAAAACATAAAAAAACCATAATAATCCTTTCATACTTCTAAATATTTTCATTCCATCAAGTACATTAGAAATTGGTAATTTTTTAGTTTGAAGATGTTGACCTATAAATTTATACTCTTTTTCTATCTCTTTACAAATATTATATTTCATTCTCTTATTTTCATTTGAGACTTCTATTATAAAACTAAAATAGAATAATACAAAAGAACCAATAAAAAGAAAAATCAATTTGGTAAAAATGTCTAAAGATTGTGTCCAAACGAGATATAATATCGTTATAGAAAAACCAATTCCTGTAGCAATCAATGTCCACATTAGATTATTGTGATGTTCTGCAGAATCTTGTGCTTTTTGGTATTCTATTAATCTAATTTCTCTCGCTATATCTTCTGGCTCTCTCTTCATTTTCTAAAACCTCATTTTCTTCCCGAATTTTTTTGCAAATTTCTGCAGCTGCTTTTGGCTTAACCCCTGAGACAAGTCTCCTGTTCCTGACTTCAGCATATCATTAAGGAGTTTGTATTGCTTCAACAAAGAACGAACATCACTGGTATGAACTCCTGCCCCACGGGCAACACGAGCAATACGGGAAGTTTGCTTTTCTAGAATCTCTGGATTGCTTTTTTCCTGAGAAGTCATGGATTTTATTATATGCTGCCATTTCGCTACCTTGGCTTCCTGACTTTCAAGAGCACCTTCTGGAATCTTTGCCTTGATATTAGACATACCAGGAATCATAGATTTTATTTTGTCAAATCCTCCAAGAGAACCCATAGACTTCACTTGTTCCACAACATCATCCAAAGTCAATTTTCCTCCTTCAATGCTCTTCTGGATTTTTTTCTGACCTTTTTCTTCTGTGACTGATTTTATTTTCTCTATGAGCATCTCCAAATCTCCCATTCCAAGCAGACGAGACAAAAAAGAGCGAGGATTGAATTCTTCTATGTCATTTATTTTCTCTCCTGTTCCAATAAAATAAACTCCTGACTTAGTTTCTGCGCACGCTGTCAATGCCCCTCCTGCTTTTGCAGTTGAATCCATTCTCGTTATTATAACTCCAGAAATGTCAACTGCATCTTTGAACTGACTCGACTGCTGCTTTGCTGCCTGTCCTATATCTGCAGGCAGAACAAGAATTCTTTCTGTTGGCTTTGTCTCTTTGTCTATCGCTTTTATCTCTTTAATCAGTTCTTCATCGAGAGTGTGTCTTCCTGCTGTATCAACAATAACGAGATTGTAATCTTTCAGCTGCTTTTCATAATTCTTCCATATCTTTAAAGGATTTTTTTCAGACATGTCAATAAAGCAATTCAGTTTATGCCTCTCTCCTAACTGCTTTAATTGCTCTTGTGCTGCTGGCCTATGAGTATCTAAACCAATAAGCGCAACTCTAAAACCCCTCTTAGAAAAATAATTTCCGAGTTTTGCTGTAGTGGTTGTTTTTCCGCTTCCATAAAGTCCAAGAAGCAGGATTACGTTTCTTCCAGAACCTAACTTCAGCTGCTTGTATTCTCCGAGAATGTTCAAGAGCTCGTCATGGAGAATTTTTATCATGTGCTCTTTTTTCTCTACTCCTTTTATCCTCTCGTCTAAAGCTCCTTTTCTTATCTTGTCACTCAGCTCTTTGACAAGAGCAACATTGACATCTGCTTCAATCAGAGCTCTCTGCAGCTCTCTCACGATAGAATCAACTAAATCCTTATCAAGAAAAAGAGCGTTTGCTATTCTATCTGTAGCCTTTCTAATAATTTCTCCGAGTTTTTCAAGCATAAAAAAATAAGCAAATCAAGAGTTAATAAAGTTGTGGTTGGGGGAAAAGTTTTTAAGTGAAATTTTTATTAATAATGGATTATGAATGAAGTGTGGGGGCAATCGTTGTCTATAGATCTTGGTGGATGCGCGCATTCTCTCATGATTAATCCAAAAAAATTGAGGGAGTTCTCCAAAAGGATTTGCAAAGAGATTGGTATGGTTCCATTCGGAGAGCCATTAGTTAAGAGGTTCCCTATCGGAAATGCAACTTTAGAAGGATATTCGATGATGCAATTCATAATGACTTCATCTATAACAGTCCATTTGGATGAAATAGAAAACAGAGCATTCATAGACATCTTCAGTTGCAAGAAATTCAACACTGAAAAAGCCAAAAAATTCTGCAAGAGCTTTTTCAAGGCAAAAACAATTCGTGCAAAGAATCTTTATAGATATTAATTTTATAGCCCCAATCTTTTGATAAATTTTTCTTTGTCGAACACTTCTATTTTATCATAAGCCTGACCAGTACCAAGGTACAGAATTGGTTTTTTTGTCACATAACCAACAGAAAGGCTAGTTCCGCCTTTCTCGTCTATGTCTGCTTTTGTCAGCACAATTCCATCAATTCCAATTGCCCAGTCAAAACTCCTGACTTGTTCTATTGCATCGTTTCCAGTTATGCTCTCTCCTACAAATATTTTCTTGTCTGGTTTGCAAACTCTTACGATTTTTTCCATCTCCCTAAGAAGATTTTTCTGGGTATGCATTCTTCCTGCAGTATCAATTAGAACGCAATTTATGAAATTTTTCTTAGCATAATTTATCGCATCAAATCCAACAGCCGCAGGATCACTTCCATAATCATGGCTTATCACCTTAACTCCTACCTTGTTTCCATGCTCTTTCAGTTGTTCTATAGATGCTGCTCGAAAAGTATCTGCAGCAGCCATCACACACGAGATTCCTCTAGCCTTCAGATTTTCTGCAATCTTTGCAATTGTCGTAGTTTTTCCAGAACCATTTATTCCACAGAACAAAATTACATAAGGCTCTTTGCTCTGGTCAGAGTTTTTCTCTCTTATAAGTTCTGCTAGATTAGGAGGAGCAACCAAGATTTCTCTTATTATATCCTTAAATACCTCTTTCACTTCTGCTTCTATCTCTTTTCTCAAGAACTCTTTTCCTATTATTCTCTCTTTCAAATCTGCAACGATTTTCTCAGCGACTTCCACAGCAACGTTGTTTTCCAGAAGGAGCATCTCGAGTTCTTCTTCATAAATCGAAAATTCTTTCTCAGATATTTTTATCTTATTGATTTTTTCCCCTATCTTCTGAAAAAATCCTTTCTTCTCCTCTTCCTGCTCTTCTAACTGTTCTAATTTTACTTTTATCTTCTTAACTTTCTTTTCCGGCTTCTCCTTTATCTCTTCCTTTTCCCTCTCTTCTGCCTTCTTTACGAGATTTTTCGTCCACTTCTCTATTTTTTCTTTAAGAAACTTAAACATAATAAATAGAAATAGAAAGGGTTTATATTGTTTTTTAAGTGAATATAAATTTTTATAAAGAAGTTAATATTTTGAGAAGCATAATGAAAGGGGTACTCGTCATCATAGACGGAATGGCTGACCTTCCGTGCAAACAATTGGGAGATAAAACTCCATTAGAAGCAGCGAACATGCCTAATGCTGATTTCTTGGCTGCAAGGGGGGAATTAGGATATATGTATCCTGTAAAGCCTGGTTTCATTCCTGAGAGCGATGAAGCAGTCGTTTCTATTTTTGGCAATGAACTCATCTCAAGTACAAGGGGGCAGTTAGAGGCGAGAGGAGCAGACATAAAACTCGTGAGAGGAGACCTCGCTCTGCGAGCAAACTTCGCAACAATTGATTCTTACAAAGCAGGAAATATCATAGACAGAAGAGAAGGAAGG
>Ga0153915_10002814_pt1 | contig 15871 bp, 13 predicted proteins | sample Opewatmetagenome_2_FD_107003 | JGI IMG/M metagenome (GOLD analysis project Ga0153915, IMG submission 107003) | Freshwater wetland microbial communities from Ohio, USA - Open water 3 Core 3 Depth 3 metaG | ecosystem: Environmental > Aquatic > Freshwater > Wetlands | place: USA: Ohio, Lake Erie...
GCCAGTAATGAGAGCCGGCAATCAGAATGCCGCAGATGAAAATCGCAAAAAATATTATTTGGCTGAAGAGACGCAGCCGTCTCAATCCCGAATCAGTCATTTACTTTCCCCTTCAAATTCAAAAGCTCGTACAATAACAGCGCGCGGCGTACTACCATTACTGAGAGTTTGGATGACGTTGTTGCGCCTGTAACGCCATCGATGTGCGTTTTATCGGCATTCGTGACGTTCAATGTTTTTAATCTGTTCAAAAACCGCTCGTTATTGATGGGAAAGGAATATGGGCAGGTCAATTCAAGGAGTTTAACACCCTCAACCTGACCCTTTGACGACACCTTGACACAATACTTGTGCGCACCTCCGCATTTCAACAGTATGTCGGAGAGTACAAAGGCATATGCCTCAATGGCGCCGTCTTGCGTCTTGCTGTAGTAGACTTTAATGCTCTTTTCCTGTGTCTCCCACCACAGCTTTTCTGCTAATATCTTCTTTACATCCTTGGTGAGTTCGATGTCCTTTTGATAGATCTCGCGCCCCCCTCCCAACAAGGAACCCACCGCATCCTTGACGCTGTAGGTTATCTGGGCATCGGCAACACCTGCTGTAACAGTGATGACCAGAAAAATCCCCAGGCCGATGATTAATTCAGACGCCGGACGATTTCCGGTCGGAATGTTTTTTTGTCTGCGCCTCCCAAAGAATCCGGTCATGGCAATGGCAAGCAAGGCCAACATAATAAATGGAAGGATGCGCATCCATGTCCTTGATGTAACGAACCGTTTCTGCCGCTCGGGATGATAAACGGGTTGTTGATAATGTTCCGCGTGCAAAACCGTTGAGACATTCGCTGTGTGTTCCGAATCAGAGGTTGTTTTTTCATCCTCATCGAATGTCGCTATTTCCTCATCCGCTGGATTGGTAGCCTGTGTCATTGATCCTGATGCAAAAACCCTGCATGGACTGAGGGTGCACGCTATGATCCCTGAAAAAAGGAAGATAAAATGGAGTAATTGCCTGATTGATTTAAAGTCGCTGTTCATAAGCATCGTTGTCCCTTTATATTTAATTATAATTTTATAAATATTGCCATTACTTACCCGAAATATACTTGGCCGCATTTTCTGCTGCAATGCGTCCTGAGATGACTGCAAAACCCAGCGCGCTTCCAAAAAGATTATAATCACGGCCTTGTATCCCGCTGCAGATCGCCCCTCCGGCATAAAAGCCCGGAATCGGGTTATCCTGCTTGTCCAGGACCTCCATGCGCTCGTTGATCCTGACCGGGCCGTATGTGTCAATCATCAAGGGCCCGAATTTCACCGCATAGAAAGGAGGGGCGGATAATGCGTTTAAAAATTTCGGATCTTTGCCAAAAACAGCGTCACGTCCCTGTGCGCAGAAAGAATTGTATTCTTCCACAGTCGCTTTAAGCTCCTCAGGATCAGCGCCTATCCAGCTGGCAATGTCGTCCCAGCTTTCCGACACCTTCACCCATTCCCCTTTTTTGTCTTCTGCCTCATAAAACTCCTTTAAATCGACATCCTGCCCCTGGGAATTAAGACGATTATTTAATCTTTGCACACTTTTATCATCAAAAAGGGCAAACCCGATCTTGCCGGGCTGCTTCAGCAAGGGATTGACGCTGGCATTGCCTTCCCATGTTTCATTCTGAAAACGCTCTCCACGTTTATTGACCCATACGTCGGCCTGTTGACATAACCGATTGAAATTATTTTCCCCCTCATAAAAGGTATAGGCCGGCTCCCTGACCAGCGTGGCGTGACGATTCAGACCGGCGCCCGCGTCCGACGCCAGCGTTATGCCATCGCCTGTATTCGTCTTTACCGCCTCAGTGTGATATGCATCACTGTCCCAATATTCAGGAAAATACTTGTAAAGAAGCTCTTCATTACCGGTGAAGCCCCCTGTGGCCAGTATAACGGCCTTTGTGTTGATAAGTATCGTTTTCCCGTCTTTATCCTTCGCTCTCACACCGGTTATTTTCCCGTCAGGACCACGCAATATCTTTTCCGCACTTGTATTGAGCATTACCTGCACCCCCTCGGTCTCAATCTTCTCGCCAAGGTAATTAATCGTCCTGACAAAACCTTCGTGAGGAGCGCCCATCCAACCCTGAAGGTCCGCTCCATTGTCTTCCAGCCATTTATAGGTGTCTGCCGTTTTGTCCATGAAGGCCCGCACGATCTTCGGATCAACCCGGTCATAGTGATTAAACTCCATGTGTTGCTTAAAGGCCTCATCTGTGCTTGTTTCACCACCGCCAGGCCCTTGCATAGAGCCGCGACCTTGCGCTCCCTGCATAGTGCCGTCACCTTGCGCACCCTGCACAGGAGCGCCGCCTTGGAGTCCCCATAGAGACCCGCCGGCTGTGGCAGAGGTCCCTCCCAGTTTACCTTCCTTTTCCAGCAGAATGACCTTTTTAGCCCCGCTCTGTATCCCTTTTAAGGCAGCTACCGTGCCTGCGCCGCCTCCACCGATAATTACTATATCAGCTTCAAGGGTCTTTTTTTTTGTGCAACCCTGAAGGCCACTAATAATAAAACAGGTTGCCAATACTATGGTAAATATTGTCACGAAATATTTTTTCATAAGATTATCTCCTTACCTTTTCCTACTATTGTTTTATAATGTGCAACTAAAAGACAGTTTACATCAACTACCCCGCCGCAAGCGGACGGGGTAGTATAAATCTTAATAATCGCTGAAATTTTATTATTATTTCCCCGAAATGTACTTGGCAGCGTTTTCTCCTGCAATGCGTCCTGAGCTGACGGCAAAACCTAGCGCGCCTCCAAAGAAATGATAATCATTTCCCTGTATCTGGCCGCAGATTGCCCCTCCGGCATAAAATCCCGGAATAGATTTATCCTCCTTATCCAGGACTTCCATATGTTCGTTGATCCTGACCGGGCCGTACGTATCAATCATCAGGGGCCCGATTTTTACCGCATAAAAAGGCGGGGTCAGCAATGCATTCAGTGAGTCAGGGTCTTTTCCAAAATCAGCGTCGCGTCCCTTTTCACAGAAAGAATTATATTCCTCCACAGTCGCTTTAAGCACCTTGGGATCAGCCCCTATCCAGAGGGCGATATCATCCAGGTTGTCGGATATCTTCACATAAATCCCTTTTTTGTCCTGTGCCTTATAAAACTCCTTCAGGTCAGCATCCTGCCCCTGGGATTTAAGACGACCGGTTATACGTTGCACAATTTTATCATCAAAAAGGGCAAACCCGATCTTGCCGGGTTGAGTCGCCAAAAGATTAACGCTGGCATTGCCGCTCCATGTTTCATTCTGAAACCTCTCTCCGCGTTTATTAACCCACATGTTTGCCGAGCCGGACATCCGACTATAGGTGCTCTCCACCCCATCAAAATAGGTTGTAGCCGGCTCCTTGATCAACGTCGCATAATCATTCAGACCGGCGCCAGCGTCTTCCGCCAGCTTTATTCCGTCGCCCGTATTGGTTTTAACTGCCAGAGTGGCATAAGCATCACTATCCCAATAATCCGGAAAATATTTGTACAGCAGTTCATCATTGCCGGTGAAGCCCCCGGTAGCCAGTATAACTGTCTTTGTGTTGATCCGAATCGTTTCTCCCTTTTTATCCTTAGCTGCCACACTATTTATTTTGCCGTCAGGACCGCGTAAAATCTTCTCTGCGCTGGTATCGAGAAGTATCCGGCCCCCCGCAGCAGTAAATTTAGCGGCCAGCCTATTTATCGCTCTGCCAAAATTGTGGGTGCCACCGGTCATATCCACGGGGAATTGTGTATACATTGTGTCTCCTCCGCCGGCTTGACCGGCCTGGCCGCCGGGTCCGCCTTGCATTCCCTGCGAGCCTTTTTGTCCACCCTGCATATCCTGTGGACCGCCCTGGCCGCCCATCATGCCTCCCATTCCTTCGACCCTATAGGCTTCCCCATTGTCTTCCAGCCATTTCATGGTCTCTGCCGTCTTCTCTATGAAGGCCCGCACAACCTTTGAGTCAACCCGGTCATAGTGGTTAAACTCCATGTGCTCATTAAAGGCCTGATCCTTGTTTGTTTCAATCCCGGCAGCCTTCTGAATATGGGTTTCTGCGCCCCATAAAAAGCCACCGGCCGTAGCAGAAGTCCCCCCCAGTTCAGATTCCTTCTCCAGGAGAATGACCTTTTTAGCCCCGTTCTGTACCGCGGTTAAGGCCGCTACCGTGCCAGCGCTGCCGCCACCGATAATTACTATATCAGCCTCAAGGGTCTTTACCTGGGCGCACACCGCTTGAGTGCTACTGGAAATAATTAGACAGATTGCCAATACTGTTGTCATAAATAAATTTTTCATGAGATCTCCCCACTAATGCTTCGATATCAAATCGGTTCAAAATATTTGTTCCGAGCGCCCGGATAAGACGCTCTGGAGTATTTATTGCTCAATGCCTTGATCACCACTTTATTATTACTGCCCTTTTTGCGGTTATAAAAATTTCTCTATCTCAGGATAATTTCTTTTTGCAATATTTTCTGCTTCAACACGCTTATGCATGTAGTTCCGTTGATTACTGTCCATGGATCACAGTTAAGTGTCTTTCTTTTTTTAATTCTATCTTTCTGTTTTACCCTTTATATGATTATCAGCATTCCATTATAGAAGGCGTACGACAAGTTTGCCTTTCATGTCCATTTTTGGAGGAACCATGCATGCCTCAATGAAGCATGCATGGTTCGGTTAAAAGGCCTGATCTACAGATGCAGATTCAAACTGAGGCCTATAGTTCTTGGATTGGTGATCATTCTCCGGTACAATGGATAGGTCTGTATAGTCTGTGCTTTATTTTCAATATTGTTGCACCATAAGCCAGTGCTCCATTTGCCAGTGGCGGGAGAATAGGTCGCACTGAGATCGGACAAATGATAATTTTTCTGCCATGACCCGGGTAAAGAAATTTCCGGGGTCGTGTAATAGCCTGCTGAAAATTTGGTTTTCAGGCCGATTAGTATTGTGGCGTCATCCGGGAGTTGAACGGTATGGTTATATCCGATTGAGGCGGTCCATTTCGGAGAATTGGACATTTCCTGCCCTTTTATATCAGTTGGACCGGTCCCAGTAAAAGGGTTATACGGCAATATCACGCTGCCGTATTCGGTGTGTTGCCATGACAGGCCAACGTTAATCAGGTCACTATAGGTAAGCATATAATCCGTTTCTAATTCAGCGCCGTACAAGGTTCCAGAATCCGCATTGATGACATATTGAGTTACATCTTCGAGCTCGCCCGTAAGGATATTGGCTGCTGATGTTCCTGTCATAAGCTGGAAATTCTTGTAATCGTAATAATATGCTTCGCCATTCACTTGCAGTCTGTCTTGTAAAAAACGATTTTTGCTTCCTATGGAATAGGAGATAAGCTCTTCAGGTTTAAAGGAGGTGATGGGGACGGTCGCAGTATTCAAACCACCGGCTTTGAAGCCCGTCGTCACCTGGGCGTATAACATGGAAGAATCAGACAGATCGTATTCAAGCCCTCCCTTCCATGTAGTGTTTTTGACGTCGTCCTCATAAGTAAGCAACCCCGAATCGTATGAACCTGTGGAGCCGCCCAGTGCATAATAGGGAGACGAAGGTAGCACTCCGTTGTTGGAAACCGCCCACCGATATTTTTTAGTCCGGTTATCCGTGCTCGTTCTTGCGCCAGCCGTCACACGGAAACTCTCCGTGACCGGATAGGTAATCTGGGCGAAAAAGGCATTGGTCGTTTGAGGCTGGTCATATAAAGTTATATGTATGTCGTCGTCGGTGTAAGTCGTCGGGTCCTGCGGGTCAATCATGTTATTTTTAGACTTCATCCAATTGTATCCCGCTGCCCATTTGATGAGCGACTCACTTGGACTCTGCAGGCGAAATTCAAGGGAATATTGTGTTTCTTCATAGGGCGTTGATGTCTCCACCGCAGTTTCTTCTGTCTCTCCTGTGGCCGTACCAAAAATAGCGCCGATCATCACAAATTCTCGATGATTCTTGCTTACCGATGGGAAAATGGTCATTGAGGCCCAGGGAAGATCATAATCGACTTGTAGTGAATAGGTTTGAAACCAGTTGTTCTGTTTCGGGGACGGATGATACTCGTCGTTGGTCCAGGGAGAGCTGATTCCGCCTGTCTCCCACCCTGTATCGATAAGGTCCGGGATACCGTTGGAGCCATCGCTTCCATCGGCGCCAATAACATCATCGGCTACGCCGTCGGGCCCATTTGTAATCACGCCAGTGTCGGGGTCAACGGTGTATTCATCCGGAACTGTCCACTCCATAAAAATCGGCAGGTGTCCCGCTGAACCGGCCACAGGAACCTGGGGTTTGCCTCTGCTCTTGTCTGCGGAGAGGTCCGCCGAAAAAAGAACAGAAAGATTATCGGTCGGCTTATAGGTCAATTTGCCTCGGAACCCTGTTTTATCGGCGGAATCTCCGCCATCGCTGTAATATCCGTCGCGGTCCTGTTTCATTATCGCAAACCGGCTCCAGAATGTTTCGGTGATCGGGATATTGATCATCGCATCAATTTCCTTGAGGTTATAATTGCCGAGCTTGAGATTCACTTCGGCATCAACTTCATCCTTAGGATTCTTGGAAAGAACGTTTACTGTGCCGCCGATGGCATTACGGCCATACAATGTCCCCTGCGGGCCGCGAAGCACCTCAACTCGCTCCGTATCATACATGGTGGAAAAGGCGACCTCGCCCTTGCTGAAATAGACGCCGTCCACATTGATCGCCACGGATGGGTCCGCTAAGTTGGTGTTGACGTTCGATCCGATACCACGGATATAGACGCCGCTCCCCGTCGGTGCAGTGGCCTGGAGAGAAAGGCCAGGGACGTTTGCCAGAATGTTTTCGAGCTTATCATAGGACTTTTCCTGAATGTCGTCCCCGCTGACGGCGGTTATTGCAATACTCGTTTTTTGAACATTCTCTACCCGTTTTTCAGCTGTAACTGTGATTTCCTCAAGGGTGAATTCGCTGGAGCCTGTCTCCTGTGCAAACAATGATACTGGCAACCCAGAGATTAAAATAAAAAATCCGGCTGTTAGAGATAGATAAACCTGGATACATTTTTTCATGGCAATCCTCCTAATTTAAGGTTTAAAGTGTTAAAATTTCACCAACCCCTCGGATAACTCAGCCTGCATCAGAATTTTACGCTAAATTGGATACCTATCAGCAACATATATGCCATCCATGTATCTACCCGTAATGACTCGACATACCTTTTTAGAGGCGCTAATTTCGCTTTTTATAATTACAGTATTTTGCCAATATGACAAAATACTGCCAATTTCATTGACATTAAATATTTTATGATATAAAAATTTTATGCAAAAGGCCTTTTTAGAAGATAAACATAATTGAAACTGCAAAAGGGTTTATGGGTGGGAAAAAACTCTGAAGCCGATACAAAAAGGAAATCAGGCGATTCCGAGTCAGCAAAGGCAGAAAAAATAATCATCCTGCATTTTGCCTATTCAACCTCGCCCGTGCCCATCGATGATATCCTTTCACTTACAAAACTGCCTCCAGTCCAGGCGCTCAACGTTATGGAGGGCCTTAAAAAATCCCGACTGGTTATTGAAAAGAAGGAGACAGGAAGGGGCATCTACCACAAGGGCGACATAGATTTCCAGAAATACATCCGTGATCATATCCCCAAACGGGAATTGGACGGTATTTTCAAAACAGTTATCGATTTCATTACCAGGTTTAAGACCGATGGAGAAAAAAAGATCCTTACCCTGGCTGCGATCTATCAAAGGCATGGTATTACAGTTGAAGGCCTGATCTGGCTGAAAAAAGCCGCCGATCTTCTCAACCGTTCAGGAGAAAAGGAAAAGGCGGTTGAATACTATGATGCCATCATCGATCATTTCTTCAAAGAGATAAACACGCCTCCGCCCGAACCCTTCATTGAAGAGTATCTCGATGCAGTCCACCAAAGGGTCTCCATGGGATTGTTCTATATAATGCCTATCCAGCATCAGGCCGCTATTCTCGAAAAGGCCCATGACCTTGCAAAGAATTGCAGCAATCCGGATCTTCTGGCGAAAATCAAGATTCACCTGGGATTTGTCCTGCTTCAGTTCGGGAAAACAAAGAGGGCGAACAGCCTGATCGATTCATTCTGGAGTATCTATGAAACCCTGCCGGACAAAGAAGATCTGAAAAGGGCTTTCTTTTTTGCAAGCATGTCCACTGTTATGACGGGCAGGTTCGATGATGCCACCAATTATTACAGGCAGGTGGTCGGCACGCTCGAGAAGTTCGGCGATGGCGAGGAAGATTTATCTGCCTATGTTCTGCTGGCCTTCTGCCAGCTGTCATGCGGCAGGATATCCAGGGCCATGGGCATGATCGACATAGTCAGGGAAAAGGCGCGGCACCTGGGCTATCACAAGGTGTTTTCCTATGCAGAGGTTATGGCAGCTAATGCAATGATTTCTCTCAGAAAATTCAAGGAAGCCGAATCCTGTGTAAAGCGCCTCTGGGAAATCCCCTCAAGCGCACGCATGATGTTTCTCTCAGAGAACCTTTTATTTTTAAAGGCATATATATCCTGCCTCAGGGAGAAATATGAGGAAGCCTTCCGTCTTGTCAGGAATGCTTTCATTGAAAGAAAGGCCCCTGTAATGGACCCTCACGACATTGGGCCTTTTATGCCATGGATATTTGATTGCCTCTATCTACTTGAAACCAAGGGATTTTACGACAAATCTGTAAACTTGACATCTACCCTGGAGAGCGCTCTTAACCGTGGCAACATCTTCATGAAAGGCGTGGCCTTGAGGTATCGGGCGCTCTGCAACATGAAAAAAAAACACCCCCCTGAGTCAATATCTGCCGACTTGAAACTCAGCGAAAAATTGCTATCCCAGGCCGGCGCCCAGATCGAACTGGCTCGAACAAGGGTTGTAAGATCGAACTTTCATCAGGAGCGTGGAGAAGTGGAGATCGCCATGTCCATTATGAAAAACGCCTCATCTTTTCTTCAAACCATGGACCCCGCACTTTTCCCCCAGGATCTTATGGAATGTCTGCCCCAAGAAAGGAAAGTGGACATGATTATTGAAAGAATTGCGACAATAAATCAGGCCTTAAGTGAGGTAAGGAATAAATCCGACCTGCTGGGGCTGGTCATGTATGCCACTATCGATTCGACAAGCGCCATGCAATGCTACTTTTTCAGCTGGGATGGGTCTTCCCTGGACCTTATGGCAAGCCGGAATTTTGATCCTGCATCCAGAAATCCCTCAATACTGAAAGCTTATTATGAAATTATAATCAACTCCATTAAGGATGAAACCGAGATCATTCTACCCATGGGAAACAGGAATGCAACCAAACATCTCCATGATCTTGGGATCTATTCCTTTGTGGGCGCCCCGGTTAAATCAAACGGCTCATGCATCGGATACTTCGCAGTCGGCAACCATTTCGGAGGAGGCCCCTTTTCCGGCAACACGCCTGCCATCATAAAAATGTTCGCAGGCCAGATAGCAGTGGGGTTCTCCTATTTCAGCGCCTATGAAGAATTGAGGGGAATAAAGGAGCGCTTTAAAGATGAAACCATTTTTCACAGACGCGAAATGGGGCTTGAACTACCCATCGAAAAAATCATCGGACGGTCCGACTCCATAAGAAAGGTTATCCGGCAGATATATCAGGTTGCACCCACGGACAGCGTTGTCCTGATCCAGGGGGAAACCGGGGTCGGGAAGGAGTTGGTCGCAAAGGCTATTCATAACCTAAGCAAAGGGAAAGACGGGCCTTTTATACCTGTAAACCTCGCCACCTTTCCCAAGGATCTTGTTGCCAGTGAGCTCTTTGGACATGAAAAGGGAGCGTTTTCCGGCGCCACGGAGAAAAAGAAGGGAAGGCTTGAGCTCGCCGACGGGGGAACCATCTTTCTGGATGAGATCGGAGATCTGCCGGTTGATATCCAGGTAAAATTATTAAGGGTCCTTCAGGAAGGGACCTTTGAGCGTCTTGGAAGTTCCATACCTATATATTCCCACTTCCGTGTTATAAGCGCTTCAAACAAAAACCTGCGCTATGAGGTCGAAAAAGGGAACCTCCGGGAGGACCTGTACTATCGTCTGAATGTATTTCCAATCCATGTACCTCCCCTGAGGGAAAGAAAGAACGATATCCCCCTGCTGGCCCAGCATTTCTTTTCCATCTTCAATAAGAAATTCGAAAAATACATAAGCCGGATTCCCGCAGGCGAGATGGAGAAGCTCACGTCCTACCACTGGCCGGGAAATGTCCGCGAGCTGGAGCATTTTATAGAGAAGGCAGTGATCCTATCCAGCGGACATGAGATCAGCTTCTCTGGGCTCGAACTTGAGCATCCCGGTTCCGCCTGGGAAGACCGTTCAAGTGTTACTATGCTGGCCGATATAGAGAGGGAACACATAAAGAAGATATTGGGAAGAACTCTGTGGAAGATCAGCGGACCAGGCGGGGCAGCGTCTTTACTGGGATTGCTTCCGACCACCCTTAGATTTCGAATGAAAAAATTGGGGATACAGAAACCTGCCGTTTCGAAGTAAGCGTGGATTATTACCTACCTCTTTACAAAATCATGCAGTTTAATAACTTTAATTGCCTCTTCATGATTTCTGTCAGGATCGGATTTTTCTTTTCCAGGTTATAGCAACCAGCCTGGAGATTAAAAGAACGAGTGCCCTTCAAACCAGAGGCTGGCTGCTGCTTAGGAGAAAGTCAATTTCATCTCGCTTACGGGTATCATGAAAATGAAACTGACAGAAGAAGTATATAGTATAAGTGTCTGTCCAAAAATATACCATGGCCGCGGATATTGGAAAAGAAGGCCGCTCCTGCCCATCCCCAGGAGGTATCTTTCAACGAATCAAAATAGCATCAACTTTTATCCTCACCCAAGGCTATTTTCTCAAATCAAAAGCCTATCATCATTTTGTTTAAAAACATCCTATTAATAATCAAATAGTTCCCTCATATTCAAATCTATCAACCTTCAATTCCTCAGAAATAATCTAATCAACAACGTTTTCCTGCCACATCCTGTCTGGCCTCTTTGATTTTCGGATCATTAATAAATTATGCTTATCACTATGCTTTCTAATCGAAGGGATACAATTTCATTAATAACAATTTGTTATTCGCAAAAACATTTTTATGGCGACTACAAAAATACAGATACATCATGAGCAGGACATCTCATGTGACATTTTATATGGGATCCCCGTTGAGAAAAAGAATCATGCTGCTGGCTACACAGCTGTCTTTAATGAGAACAGTCTTGTTGTTTATTGCATCTCTAAGGGACGAAGACAAAGGGCCTATCTCTTCAGAACATGCTCAAACGGCTGTGATTCAATACCGGGCATATACCCCTCTGTCCTATTGTTGGCTGAAGCAACATCGAGAGAAAAGGTGTCAAGATTGCTGGCTGTTTTAAAATCTTTTTCACGCAGAAACATTGATCCATCAAAACTGGATGACAATTTATTCATTCGATTAAATACAATAATTGATAACCGAATTTTCAGGATTAGAGATGAGCTCAATCTTTTCAGGCATAAGAATTAGGCGCTCATCGCCTTTAATGATTTCGCTGCCCGCAGCTGTATGCATGGCATTACTCTCCGCTATATCCCCGCAGGAAAGATTCATATGGGATTCCACCTCAAGCATGCCTATTGGTCTCTATTATCTGTCTCAGACCGATACCATAAAACGCGGAGACATTGTTTATTTCCCGATTCCGGACCAGGTCAAAAGGCTTGTAGTCGAGGAAAGGAAATGGCTCGCGGAAAACAGCTGTTTAATGAAAAGGGTTGTTGCGGTTCAAGATGATTTTGTCTGCATAAATGGTTCGACTTTAAGGGTCAGGGATATTACAGGGCCTGTCAGTTCAAAGGACAGTCTTGGATGGCCCCTGTCCTCCATATCCTATTGCGGTCTTTTGAAGACTGGCCAGTTATTTGTCGGCGATATCTTAAATCCTAAAAGTTTCGATTCCCGCTATTTTGGACCAATCCATATTGACCGGATCATAGGAGTGGCAAGACCCATATGGACTTTTTAATGATGATAATAGTTCGAAATTGACTCCCTTTCTGCTGCCTTTTTTCAAAAGGCAAAAGTCTTAAAGGCGATAAAGGAAGGGGAAGGTCTCAAAAAACCTGAGGGCAAGATAAACCAATGTTAACACGGCATGGACATCTAGTTGATATATCTGGACAATGCCGGTTAACACATGATGTTTTCCTGTTAATGCATTGTTCCTAATTAACTGATTTTATTATAAAATACCGGTTAACACAAGCACTTTTATAGAAGAAAATATTAATCTTATCTGTATTATCCAACTGAATAGATTGAATAAATTGTATCCAAGACGTTAATAAACTGAATTCGTGAAAGATGATATACTGCGATGAAGGAAAAAACAGAATGAAGCGTGATAGTAAAAGGAGGTTTATGAAACATTTATCACTTCAAGAATTAGCCAGTAAATGGCCTTCCTCAATAGTGGCCAGGACAGAGATTAAAAATTTTACTGGGGGCATACTTACAGAAAGATATTGTGCAAATTTGGATTCAAAAAATATTGGCATCAAGGGGAGGATCAGGATAGGTCGAAAGGTTGTATATCCTGTAGAAGCTGTTATTGAGTTTCTGGAAAGTCGCTCTCAGGAAATTAAAGGGCACAAAATTCCTTCTGAGGGCAAGAATGAAAATCAGGATCATCAGCAAAGATGGAACCAAGGCGGTCGAGCTGAACAGAAGGAAAGCGATTCATGAGTGCTGTATAAATTGCTCATATTGGCCGTCGAATGAGATGACTACCTGAATTATTCTCCTTATAAATTAATCAATTCTCCAACCCGCTATCCGGTAGGTTTTTTATTGCCCAAAAGTGGGGATAAAATAAAAAAGAGGGACAGATGAGGGATAAAATCGAAGAAATTAAAAAAGGACTTAACCGTTATCCGGCTAAGTCCTTGATATATTTGGTGGGCCTGGACAGACTCGAACTGTCGGCCAATTGATTAAGAGTCAAAATTATGCCTCTTTTATTCTCTTTTAATGTTGTGGCACATTATGTCATATTAGTTAGTGTCTAGCAAAAAAAATAATATAATCAATATATTAAAGCAAATATTGATATTAACACGCCATAACAATAAAACACTTGACGTCATCCTGAAAACATGGGTAAACTATGGGTAACTTTTTAACCAAGGAGACGTCATGAAAAAACAGGAACGAAAAATCAATAGAGGAAAGCGGTATCTTTCTTATAAAGACACACCTGGTCTCCGATGGATCGAGCATAAAAGTCGCAAGTATGGCATTATGCCGGATCGGTATTTCTACATTTATTACTCAGTGAACGGCAAAAGACGCGAGGAAGGGATTGGCTGGGAATCTGAGAGCCATAGTGAGAGAGATGTTTTAAAGGAATTGCATGAGATTAAAAAAAATATAAAACTAGGGACCGGTTATCAAAGTCTGAAGGAAAAGAGGGAGATTGAGCAGCAGCGCCGGGATGCAGAGGAGGCCGACAGGGAGCAATCGGAGAAAGCGGCTATCACGTTCAGTCAGTTCTATAAAGACAGTTATTTGCCTATCCTTGAGACATCAAAGAAGCCGGGAAGCATTCATGCAGAGAAGATCCTTTTTGAAAAATGGATTAACCCATATATCGGCGCGATGCCTTTCAAGGATATTTATCCGCTTCATATTGAAAAGATCAAAAAAGTTATGACAACAGAGCCGGATAAAGAAAAGGCTCCGCTGGCTAAGAAGAAATCCCCACGGTCTATTGAATATGTCCTTTCCGTGATCCGACAGATATGGAACCTTGCTAAACGGGACGGGCTCATCGACAGAGAATCACCCACAAAGCAGGTAAAAAAGCCGAAGTATGACAACAAGCGGCTTGCCTTCTTTACTCATGAACAGGCGGACGTTCTTCTTGAAAAATTAAAAGGGATCAACGAGGCACTTCAAAAAAAATCCAAAAAGACAAAGGATAAGACCTTTAAAATAAAAGCAGAGCAACTGCATAACATGGCCTTGATATCATTGCATACAGGTATGAGGGCCGGGGAGCTTTTCAAACTAAAATGGGCTTATGTTAATTTAAAAGAAGGCCTTATCATGATTAAAGATGCTAAGGGCGGATCGAGGGTGGCATACATGACTAAAGAGGTCAAAGAAATGCTTGAGACAATAAAGCCGGAAGAAAATCACGCTGATGAGCTTGTATTCACGAGCAACAAGGGAACCGAGATAATTCAAATTTCAGAGTCTTTTGATCGAGTGATTACCGATCTGAAATTTAATGAGGGTATTACAGACAGGCGGCAGAAATTAACCTTTCATTCCTTGAGACATACCTATGCATCATGGTTAGTCATGCAAGGAACGCCGCTTTATACCGTTCAATTGCTTCTGGGCCATAAATCAATGGCGATGACTATGAGATATGCACACCTCGCGCCGGACACCTTAAAAGCAGCAGTGAGCATATTTGAGAAGAACTTGAAGAAACAGAAAAAGGCAAAAGTAATCAACCTGAAAAGATAGACTGCTATTACCTAAGCATGGGCGACAGAATGAATTTTTACGAGTTTAGAGCCGATAGAGACTTCGGCAATTTTAAGATCATAAGAGGCTTGCAGATTAAGCCAATATTGTGGCGTCTGTCCGAAAGTCTTGCCAAAGATCAAGGCCATCTCAGCAGTGACAGGCCGTTTCCCTCTGATGACATGGGAAATCCGCATGGTTGAAAGTCCGGTCGTTCGGGAAAAATCAGCTTGCGAAATGCCAAGTTCCTCAAGGAGTTCTCTTAAATATTCGCCTGGGTGAATAGGGGGTAAACCTTTTTGAGTCATATTTTTAATTCCTTAATGATAGTCAATAATTTCAACCGCGTAAGCATTGCCGTTTTCAAATCGGAAACACAGACGCCACTGATCGTTTATGCGGATGCTACATCGGCCTGTTCTATCACCCCGCAACGACTCCAAATGATTCGATGGAGGCATACGAAGGTCATCAAGTGTAGTCGCAGCATCAAGTTGATTCAGGCGCATTGCCGCTCTTTTTTGGATGTCTGGCGGAAATCTCCTGGATTTTACAGTAGCGAAAAAATGTTCAGTCTCGGTATCCGCGAATGTTTTAATCATGATAATATCTATAAACAATTTGTTTATAATTGTCAATCAGAAACATCCCCCCACATATTCGGGAAAGAATTACCCTGAGTGCACCAGTGAATTAAAGTGCGTTGCCGGATATCGGAAAAAAATATTTTTCCTGCTTTTTATACACGGATAGTACACGGTTTAATTAAAGACGGTAATTGGAAATAATGAACAGGATTTGTCTTAAAAGAAAAGTAGCTCACTTTTATACGACCGTAGACAGTAAATCCTAGAAATTCCGGCAAGGAAAAGCACCTGTCCGGTGAGTTGTGCCAATGATTCCGGTCAAGGGTTTCAATGGTTCCCGGCCCGGTTTGATTGGCACATTAAGCCGGAAAGGTTGGAACGAACGCCCGACTCATTGAAAAAGTACCCGAAAATAAATGATGGCGAAGCGGCGTTTGGATTGTCATAAGAAAGGAAAGAATTGATATAATCCAACTGCTCATAAAAGCAGGGGTTAAGTGATAAGTCGTTTGTGTTGTTTTGGCGCACTTCAAGGAACGGCATAATCTCTCATAAAGGCGCCTTCAATTTTCAGGCTCCTTAATGAATGCCTGGCTGATTAATGTTCCGGACCCAACCAAGATGGTATTATTTACCAACTTGGTTGGGTCCGGAAA
>Ga0153915_10002815_pt1 | contig 15870 bp, 19 predicted proteins | sample Opewatmetagenome_2_FD_107003 | JGI IMG/M metagenome (GOLD analysis project Ga0153915, IMG submission 107003) | Freshwater wetland microbial communities from Ohio, USA - Open water 3 Core 3 Depth 3 metaG | ecosystem: Environmental > Aquatic > Freshwater > Wetlands | place: USA: Ohio, Lake Erie...
AAAACTAAAAGAAACATATATTGAATATGGTGCATTTGAGACTATAGAGAAAACAAATGAATTCATAAATAAACAAAATATTGATGGTTACATAAAAGAATTATATAAATGGAATACAGTTTTGCAAATGACTAAAGATGGCTTTCCTGTTACAGATAAATTAAGTCAAATTGCAGATATGAGTATTGATGAAATTTATGATGAGTATGAAGCAAAGTTGAATCATATTTTTATAAATGCAGAAACAGAAATTAAAAGTTATTCTTTATCATATAAAATTGATGAATTAATTGATAAATTAAATGACGGAATAGCTGTGGGGATGCCATATTATAATATGCATCTTGTAAATAGAGATACTGGTGGGCAACAATTGGGCGGCATTACAATGTTAGCAGGAATATCTAATGTTGGTAAATCTACTGTAGCAAGAAGCATGACCATACCATCATGTATTGAGTTTGAAGAACCATTAGTGATTATGATCAATGAAGAAGGCTTAGAGAGATGGCAAAGAGAAATGTTAGTTTGGGTAGGGAATAATATATTCAAAGAAGATTTACAAAAATATATAGTAAGAGATGGTAAATTTTCTGATGAAACTAAAATATTATTAAGAAAATGTGCAGAATGGATTAAGGAAAAAGATAAAGACGAAACAATTAGAATTATACCTTTTCCGAAATATAAAACTTCTACTGCAATAAAAGTTATTAATAAATATTCATCCTTGGGAGTTAAATATTTTATTTTAGATACATTTAAAGCTGATTCTGGAAAAGTATCTGCTCAAACATGGTTGGAAATGCAACAAAATATGGTAGAAATTAATGATGCAGTAAAACCAGAATCTAAAAATGTACATATTTTTATTACTCTTCAATTACATAAAGGATCGTCAAGACAAAGATTCTATACATTAGACAACATTGGGATTTCAAAAAACGTCGTTGATGTCGCTTCTACAGTAATGATGATTAGAGATTTATATGATGATGAATATGAAGGAGAAAAGCATGAAATTAAAGTCTATCGATTAGATGGTAAACGAAATGCCACACAAATACCCGTACATTTAAATGATAAACGAAAAACATATCAAATTATGTTTATCGTTAAAACTAGAGAAGGTGCGGCTAATTCATATCAAATTGTATTAGAACATGATAAATCAAGAAATCTTATTAAAGAAATCGGAATTACGCACATCCCAATGGACTTTTAATAATACGGGAAGGATGAATTAATTGTTTGCGAGTGAATTAATAGATTACATAATTATAAATGACAAAATAGAAGAAATTTTAAATTCATTGGGATGCCATCATATTAATTCATCTTCAAGCATTGAATATAGATGTGCATTACCAAACCACAAAAATAATACATCTGTAGTAGTAAAAAAAGAAACATTAAAAACAAGAGTATATTGGGAAGAAGAAACAATTTACGGTGATATATTTACTTTAACAATGTTTATTAAAGATTGTATTTTCCCTGAATCAATCAAATATCTACATACTATATTAGGTTTAGAATATACCAAATATAATAATAAAAAAGAAGAAAAGAAAGATAACCCATTAGATGTATTTTTAAAAGTTAAACCTAAAAAACGACATACTATAGATGTAAACGATATTAAGTTTATCAATGAAGAATTTATATCGGATTATGAGCCACATTTACATATATCATGGTTACGTGAAGGGATTACGAGTAAAACAGCAAGAAAATTTAATATTGGATTTGATTGGGGTAGTAGACGTATAGTTATACCACATCGTTATTATATGGGAGATGAACATGATTATATCGGTATAATAGGTAGAACTGTATTGCCAGATGAATATTGTGAATTATTTGATATTCCTAAATATTATCCATTGAAGAAATATCCTAAAAGCTGTAATCTTTATGCTTTAAATGAAAACTATAAAACAATTCAAGAAGCTGGTGTGTGCGTAGTATTCGAAGCAGAAAAATCGCCGTTAAAAAGACATAGTAGATTAGATGAAACTGCCGTAGCAATATGTTGTCATGATTTAAGTCCAGAACAAATGAAAATATTAATAGGACTAAATGTAGAAATTGTTATAGCATATGATAAAGACGTTTCTTTACATCATATTCGTAGTCAATGTGAAAATTTTTATCAAATAAGAAAAGTTTCATATATTTATGATCAATGGGGAATTATGGGAGAAAAAGATTCACCTGCGGATATGCCAGATAAAATATATAAATTTTTATTTAAACATAGAATCGTTTATAACGAAAAAGAACATGTTGCATATTTAAAAGAAAAAGAAGAAAGGGAAAAGAAAATGGTGAAAAAAATAGATGGCTGAAAGATTAACACATGAAGAATTAGAACAAATTAAAAAAGAACTTAATGTTTATGATATTTATTCTTTTAGTAAAATTAATATATTTGAAACTGATCCATATGGATATATGCTTAGATATATATTGAGAATTCCAGAAGATGCAAACGACAGTATATATTCTCATTGTGGCACAATTGTACATGATTTAACTGAAGAATTTCAAGCGGGTAAGATTACAAGAGAAAAAATGCTTTCAATATATGAAGATAAAACGTTTGAATTAGAAGCTCTTGGATTTAAATTTGATCGTACTAATGATGATAAAAACGAAATAATTTCAAAAAAATATCATGCTTGTAATACTCATTTTATTAAAAATTATAATAAGATTGAAGGTAAGGATGGAGAATCTGAAAGTTCAATTATTATCAAAGTTGGGAACTTCGTATTTGTTGGGTATATAGATTATAAACATGTAGAAACAATTGAGGATGAAGACTATCTTGTAATTACAGACTTTAAAACAAGTACAATTTACACAGGAAATAAAATTACAAAAGAAAAAGCACAGCTTTTATTATATAGTCTTAGACATATTCAAAAGGGTTGAAATATTAATAAGGTAAAAGCTAGATGGTGTTTTACAAAGTATGTGAATGTTGATGTAATGCAAAAGAAAAAAGTAGATGGAGTAAATGTTTGGAATAATCGTCAAATTGAAAGAAATGAAATTGGTAGCAAACTTTCTGCATCGGCAACAATGTGGTTAAAAGATACTAAACGATATACTGAAGAAAAAATAAATGATTTCACTGTAGATATGATTGTAAATAATTCAATTGACATGCTTCCAGATGATGTGAAAAGCAAATTTAAGATTTCAGATTGTTATATATATGTAGATATTACACAAGAAGAAATTGATGAATTGGTAGCTAAATTTATAAAAACAATTCATTTAATGAAAACTAAAGAAGCAGAATACGAACGCACAAAAGATGATACGATTTTTTGGACTGAGATTACAAAAGAGAATGAATATTTCTTTTCAGTATTATGTGGATTTAGTCCAAAACTACATAAACCATTTCACCAATATCTACAGCAAAAAGAACTAGATTCACAACCATTTGAATTTAGTAATAAATCAAAAGATAATGTAAATAAAAATATAAATAATGACGATGATGATTTAGATATTTTAAAGCTATTAGAAGAATTAGATGATTAGGAGTAATAATGAAAATATTATTTTATGACTTTGAGGTATTTAAATATCTATGGTTAGTAGTAATTATAGATTATCAAACCAAAGAGAAAACAATAATAATCAATGATTCGGAAATATTAACAGAATTTTATATGGAAAATATGGATTCAATTTGGGTTGGATATAATAACCGTATGTATGACCAATGGATTTTAAAAGGAATTATGTTAGGTAAAAATCCATATGATATTTCTAATAAATTAATTTTTGATGATATGAATGGATATCAACTATTACCCGATGGCAAAAATATTAGATTAATTAATTTTGACATATCAACAGGATTTCATAGTCTTAAACAGCTTGAAGGATTCATGGGAAGTAAGATTAAAGAAAGCGATGTTCCTTTTAATTTAGATAGACCACTTACACAAGAAGAAATTGATGAAGTAGTGCTGTACTGTACTCATGATGTAGAAGAAACAACAAAAGTATTTGAAGCAAGAAAAGAAGAATTTGATAGTCAATTATCTTTAATTGAAGCATTTGAATTAGACATGGATATGTTTAATCGAACCAAAGCACAACTATCTGCTCATGTATTGGGTGCTAATAATAAGACAGAATACAATGATGAATTTGATCTTCAATTCCCAGATACATTAGTTTTAGACAAATATAAATCTGTATATGAATGGTATAAAGATAAAAAGAATAGAACCTATGAAAGTAATTTATATATTGAAATATCAAATGTGCCACATATTTTTGCATGGGGTGGTATTCACGGCGCAGTTAATAATTACATAGGAGAAGGATTATATATAATGTCTGATGTCTCGTCTATGTATACTGCGCTAAAGATTGAATATAATTTTTTAAGCAGAAATGTAGAGAATCCAGATAAATATAGAGAAATCAGAGATAAGCGTATTGAATTAAAAAAGAAAAAGGATTCTCGTCAGTTGCCTATGAAAATTGTATTAAACTCAACATATGGAGCATCTAAAGATAAACATAATAATTTATATGATCCTCTAATGGCTAATAATGTTTGTGTTGCTGGACAATTATTATTATTAGATTTAATTGAAAAAGTAGAAGCGTATGGTGAACTTATACAATCCAACACAGACGGTATACTTTTCAAAGTAAATTCAGAAGAAGATAAAGAAAAATATCTCGAAGAATGTAATAAATGGAGTAAGCGTACACGATTAGATTTAGAACATGATTATTATGTTAAAGTAGTACAGAAAGATGTAAATAACTATATTATTATTGATTCAGAAGGAAAGTATAAATCAAAAGGTGGATATGTAAAAAAGCTTACTAAAATTGATTATGATTTACCAATTATAAATAAAGCATTAGTAAATTATTTTACAAAGGATATTTCGATTGCTGATACAATTAATAATTGTAATGATTTAATTGAATATCAAAAAATTGTAAAAGTATCGAAATTATATAAATATGCAAAGCATAATGATAGGATAATTAAAGAAAAAGTATTAAGAATCTTTGCATCAAAAAACATTAATGATGGTACAGTTTATAAAATTAAGTCAGAAGATCGTATTGAAAAAATGGCTAATACACCAGAGCAATGTTTTATCTATAATGAAGAAGTTATAGATATGAAGATTCCAGAAAAACTTGATAAACAATATTATATAGAAATTGCTGAGAAAAGACTACAAGATTTTATTAATAGCGATAAAAAAGAAAAGAAACCCAAAAGCGATATTAAAGGAATTAATGCAGTTCTGAAATCTGAAATTATGGATTTCTTAGATAATGATGAATATGATAGTTTTGTTGATTTTATTATCAATTTAAAAGAAAATGTCACTATTAATAAAGGGCAATTCGAGATATTCACAAAACTTAATTTCTTTTCAAAGTATGGTAAATCTAAAAAAATACTGGAGTTTTATGATATCTATTTAACTTTATATAATAGAAAAACATTAAAGAAGAAAGATATGGAAAAGTATCCGTACTTGAATTATGAATTACTAAGTAAATATTCTGAAAAAATTACAGAAACACAATTTTCAAGATTTGATACATATAAAATTTTGATTCATGTATTTGATAATCTCGAAAATAAAGGATTTTCATTTATTGAAAGATTAGAATTTGAATCAAAATATTACGGAAAAATAAAACTTACAAGTGACAAATTCCCAAAAAATGTTTATTATATTCAAGATTTTGAAACAGGTAAAGATAAAACTAAACCGAAATTAACTCTTTATAGTTTAAAAATGGGGAATATCGTCACAATGAAAATTCAAAATGGAAACCTATTTTTAGATAATCCATTTAAAAAAAATCAAATATTAGTTATTAATAAGACCCATTTAAAACCCAAAATGAGAATGCTTGACGGTAAATGGATAAAATCAGCAACAGAATTTGATACAATCATTGATGATTATGATGTGTATTAAACTAAATTGTAAATATGTAGTAAAGAAAGGATTTGAAAGTGGTAAAAGAAAATACGATAACTTTTAATTACATACCATTAAAGCAAAATTATCCAAAGGAGTTTTCAAATCCTTTCTTGTCGGATGACGAAGATTCTGAAATTGAATCTGAAATAACATTTAGAATATATGCTGGTGAAAGCAGAGATGAACATATTAAGTATAATTCATATCATAATGTAAGTATTGTTGGCAATCTCCCTAAATTATCAGAAGGTGCAGAATATACAATTATCGCCATAGAAGAAGAAAAGAATAACGAACCACAATATAAAGTTATATCTGTTAAAAGAAAAAGACCTATGAATAATATTGGGGTTAGACTATTTTTAGCTGAAATGTTAACCCCGAATCAAGTAGATCAAATTATGACGCACTATCCTAACATCATTGATATTATATCTGAAGGTAAAATTAACACTATAGACCTTACTAAATTATATGGGATTGGTGAGTACATAATTAAAGTCATTGAAAGAAAAATTCTTGAAAACTTTAAGTTTGCAGAAATTATTGCGGAATTCGATGGTATGTTAAATTTTGATATATTGAAGAAGTTATATGAAAAATATACATCCGTAGAAGAAATTAAACAGGAGATAAAAAATAATCCATATGAATGTTTGACAGATTTGAATAGAGTCGGATTTAAAACTGCGGATAAAATTATTCTTAATTTTGATAAAGAATGTAAGAAAAAAATAAAAAAGGATGAAGAAGTTCCAATTCTATTTGACTACGATATTTTAACTTCTCAACAAAGAACATCTGCCTGTGTGCAATACATTCTTTTAGAAAACGAAAGCAATGGTCACACAAAAATGCTAACTGAAAGTTTAGTCAAAGAAGTTAAAAGTTTAGCACCAGAATGTTTTTCAAATGTATTAGAAGTATTGAAAAATAAAACAGAATATATTTTGAAAAAACCATATATAGCTAGACGAGAAGTGTATGAGACAGAAGAATATATTGCTAACATAATAAAAGAAGCATTAAAAAAAGAAAATCAAATTAAATGGGAGTTTGATATCAAAAAATATCAAGATGATTTTGGGCTTACCGATGAACAATTTAGCATGTTAAAAAATGTTTGTGATAATAACATTAGTATTCTTAATGGATCAGCAGGTTCAGGAAAATCATTTACTATAAGTGCATTGATTAAAATGTTAAAAGATAATAAAATATGGGACTATAGATTATCTGCTCCTACTGGAAAATCGGCAAAAGTTATAAAGGCATATACAAACGAATATGCGTCTACAGTACATTTAATGTTGGGCGCAAAAGGAAATAATTATTTTGATTACAATGAAAATAATAAATTATATGCAGATATTATTTTTATCGATGAGTTTTCAATGATGGATATTTTCTTAATGAAACATTTATTAGAAGCTGTAGATATTACTAAAACTAAACTTGTATTTATAGGAGATGCCGCACAACTTCCTTCTGTATCTTGTGGAAATGTATTTCATGATTTATTAGAAAGTAATATTCCCAAAACCACACTTACAAAAGTATTTAGGTATGGGATAGGTGGAATATCAACTGTGGCTACAAATACAAGACTTTGCAAAGAAACTATAAAAGATAAAGATGCAGAAAAAGTTGTTCTGGGTGATGATAAGGCATACGTATATTTTAATATGAATCAAGAACGAGTTATAAAAACCGTATTATTATTATATAAAAAATTATTAGAGAATAATTCTCCCGAAGATATAAGTATTCTAACCAGTTATAATAAAGGTGAATATGGTACTGTTGCTTTGAATAATCAGTTACAATTAATTGCTAATCCCAGATCAAAACAATCAACAGAGTCGTATTTAAAAATATTTGATACAAAATATTATATAGATGATATCATAATGCAAAATGTAAATAATTATAAGGCATGTAGATATGAATGTGATGTCATTACAAGTCTTAGAGCAAAAAATCATACGTTTATTTGTAATGGTGATACTGGTAAGATAATTGATATTGATTTTGAAAAGAAAATTGCAATTATTAAATTTGATAATGAAACTGTAGTATATACGGCAAAACAATTATGTGATTGTAAACTTAGCTATTCCTATTCGACACATAAATCACAAGGATCACAAAACAAAAATATAATATTACTAACACCAAAAGCACATACATACATGTTGAATTCAAATTTAATTTATGTTGGATTAACTAGAGCTACAGATAGAGTTTATCATTTTGGAGAATTAGATACTATAAATAGAGCAATAAAAATTAAAGAAAATTTTAATAGATTAACATTCCTGCAAGATTTTATTAAATAAAAACAAAAATAAAACAAAAGAAAGTATTGACAAACAAGAGTAGTAGGAGTATATTATTAACTGTAAGGGAAGAAATTTTCTTACAGTTATCGACTTATATGAAAGCAAATAAAAAATCAAATTTATAGGGTATTGGAGGATAAAATGTACGAATATATTATACATATGAAAAATGGAAACGCATTTAAGGTTAAGGCTGATTTAAAAATTGTCGAATTATTACAAGACTTAATACCAAAAACAATAAATGAATATAAAGTCTGTCATTTTGATTTAATAGATACAAATAATCAAGCAGTCGCAATAATTGGAAATGAGTTATCCAGTATTGAGTATTCTATAAGTAAATAAAAAAGTGATTTTAAATGAAAATTTCTATTAATCTATGAAAGGATTTAATCATATGAAACTATATAAAATAATTTGTATTGATGTTGATGAATATAATCAGCCTTACGAATATGAAGAAGATAACATTTGGACTGTCAAAGAAAATGCAGAAAAATATTGCGAAAAACAGAATACAACATGGGATAGATGTCGTGTAAAAGAATTTTATAGTGCTGATTAAATAATAAATTAATAATGTTGATAAAAATTAGTTTTTATAGGAAGTTAGGAGATACATATGATTAAAACAATTTCAGAAGAAGATAGAAATCCAATCTATTCTCTTCCTGTTGAAGAACGAATGAAAATAGTAAATGAAAATTTAAAGAAGCTACATGAAATGATGCCAGATATTAGCTTCTTTGATATTGGTGATTATGATGATTTGTGGATTACCCCACCACCATGTAGATGTGGGTGCGATTGTCATTATGCAAATATAACCGTTTCTAATAATGGCAATCAATATTGTACTTTAGATGGATATGAAACAGAACAAATCAAAAGATGTAATGCTTATACGAGCGAATAAATTAGCTGTTTTATCGGAATCATATTAAATAAAATTATAAACAAATAGAAAGGAATATACAATGAGTTATTGCGCTTACATAACCAGAATAAAGGATATAAGAAAACATTCCAATGCAGACCGTCTTCAGGTCGGTAGTTGCTTTGGTAATCAGATAATCGTTAGTCTTGAAACACAAGAAGGAGATTTAGGTGTATATTTCCCAACCGATGGTAGATTGGGTATGGAATATTGCGTTGAAAATAATCTTCTTAGAATGAAAGATGTTAATGGAAATCAGTGTGGTGGATATTTAGAACCTGAAAAAAGACATGTATCTTCTCTAAAATTAAGGGGAGAAACATCTGATGGATTATTTATGCCATTAACTAGTTTATCTAAATTCACAGATATCAAAACTCTTAAAGAAGGAGATATGATAACTGTTCTTAATGGAGCAACCATCTGTGAAAAATATATTCCCAAATCAAACAGAAAAGGTTCTAGTGGTAATTCAAATGCCACAAAGAAACAAAAGAAAAAGAAAACATTTAAATATTTTGAAGAACATATTGATACCGAACAGTTAGCTTATAATAAGCATCAATTTAAGGAAGGCGATCTTTGCTATATTACTTTAAAAATGCATGGAACAAGCGGTAGAACTTCTTATACCATTGAAGAAACCGAAAAGAAGAAAAATATTCTTGATCGAATTTTTAAGCGAGAAAAATTAATTAGACAATGGAACTATGCGTCTGGTACTAGAAGAGTAATATTAGATTTCAACAACGATCAGAATAAAGGTTTTTATAATGACGATGAATTTAGAAGAAAGTATCATGATTTAATTACACCTAGATTACAAAAAGGTGAAACCATTTATTATGAAATTGTTGGGTGGGTAAATAAAAATACTTCTATTATGCCTGAATGCAGTAATAAAAAAGTAAATGATAAAGATTTTATTAAAATGTATGGAGATACAACAAGGTTTACATACGGCTGTGAACAAGGCGAAAATGATATTTATGTATATAGAATGACCATGACTAATGAAGATGGTTTCATTGTAGAATATCCGCAAGAATTAGTTAAATTAAGATGTGAACAAATGGGATTAAAGATGGTTCCTGAGTTTGATAAATTCATTTATTCAACCGAAGAAGATATGATGCAAAGAATCGAAAAATATTATGATGGCATTGACCCGATTGGAAAGTCCCATATCAGAGAGGGTGTTGTAATACGAATAGATGGAAAAGAAAAATTTAAAGCATTCAAGCACAAGAATATATGGTTCAAAATTCTAGAAGGTATTGTTAAGGTTGATGCTGATGCACCAGATATTGAGGAAGCACAGGAATTAGAAATAGGAGCATAAAAATGGATAAAATAATGAGTCGCTTACAAGAAATGTATAATGAAACTGAATCTATGGGATATGAAATTGTAGGTGTATTTCTTCAAGGATCACAAAACTATGGATTATCATATGAAGATAGTGATATAGATAGTAAGGCGATTCTGCTCCCAAAGTTTAATGATTTTGTGTTAAATAAAAAACCGTTTAGTACCACTCATGTTTGTGAAAACAATGAACATATAGATTTCAAAGATATAAGATTAATGTTCGATTGTTTTAGAAAGCAAAATATAAATTTTGTAGAAATATTGTTTACAAAATATAAGATTTTAAATTCAAAGTACGAGAAGTTATTTCAGCCGTTGCTTGATAATAATGAAATGATTGCAAGGTATCATAATTATGCTTCGGTGAATTGTATTGCAGGTATGGCAATGGAAAAGTATAAAGCATTGGAACATCCTTACCCCGCTTTGATCGATAAGATTGAAAAGTACGGATATGATGGCAAACAACTATCTCATGAATTAAGACTATTAGAATTTTTACCAAGATATATAAGTGGTGAATCGTATGCTGATTGTTTGGTATCAAAGCAAAGAGATTATTTAATAAACATAAAATGCAATAAAGAATATTCTCTTGAAGAAGCTAGGATATTAGCCAAAGAGACTTTAAGCCTTATTACAAGCATAAAAGATAAATATATGAATCGTAATAAAGTAGAAGTTAATAAAGAAGTAGACGTATTGTTAAATGAAGTTTTATTGAATATTATGAAACACAATTTTATTACGGAATTAGGAGTAAACCAGTGAATACATTTATTATGACCGAGGGCTTACCGTCAAGTGGTAAGTCCACATGGACAGAATCACAAATTAATAATGGATACATAGTACATTCATCAGACGCTCTTAGAAAAGAGTTGTATGGCAATGAAAATTGTCAGGATAAAAATGGTGAACTGTTTCAGGAATTACATAAGAGAATTAAGAATGATTTAAATAAAGGTAAAAATGTAATTTATGATGCTACCAATATAAATTATAAAAGACGAATGGAATTTCTAAGACAAATTAATTACATTGATTGTAATAAAATGTGTTATTTGTTCGCTACACCTTATGAATATTGTGTTAAACGAGATTCGGAACGTAGTAGATCAGTTGGCAAAGAAGTTATTAAAGGCATGTATAAGAATTTCTTCATCCCGCAGAAATATGAAGGATGGGACGATATTAAAATTATTTGGAACTTTGATGATTCACAATTTAATATTATCAAGACATTAGATGAATTAGATGGTATTGACCAAGAGACTCCATATCATACATTAACAATAGGAGAACATTGTTCTAAATGTGAAATGATGCTAAAGCCACTAATAGATGATAAAGAAACGGTTGAATATTTTATGTTTTTAGCAATTGCTAAAATACATGACATAGGTAAAAAATTCTGTAAAGAATACAATGAAAAAAAAGGATATTATACATATTATCAACATCATCTAGTGGGTGCTTATGATGCAATGTTTTATCTTAAAACCATAGGATATACGAATAAAGAAATACTTGAAATGTGTAATTATATTCAATGGCATATGCAACCATTCTTCATAAAAACCGATGGTGCTAAAAATAAATTTATTAGATTAGTTGGGCAAGATTTTTACGATAATTTAATGTTATTACACGAAGCTGATAAATTGGCTAAATAAATGAAATCTTAAATTTAACGGAATATTAGAAAGGAAATGTTATGGAAATTAATACGAAATATAACTTTGGAGATTATGTATATCCTATCATATCAAAACCAGAAGAAATTAAAGTATATAATAATTGTCCTGTCTGTCATGATATTGGAAAAATAGAACTTAATAACACTAAATATACTTGCCCAGAATGCCGTGGAAATACTTATAAAATTAAATATGGTGATCCTGAATGGTTTGTATATTCTCATGGTGGTGGATTTATAGGTAAGATTGATTTAGATTTATATGATAAAAAATATGAAGACAATTATTATGGGCACAAATCAAAAATTTCATATATGTTAGATACGACTGGTATAGGTTCAGGTAATCTTTGGGAAGAAGATAATCTTTTCTTATCAAAAGAAGAAGCACAAGTAGAATGTGATAGACGAAATAAAGAAATTAGAAATAAAACAGTATAAAATTCTAGTTTTAAAGGAAATTAACCTAACCCACCAAGGTTGATAATATAAATAAAATTAAAAATAATAAGGAGAAAATACATAATGGAAAATAAAACATTGAGTGAGAGAGTAAAGAAAGAGTTTGAGAATTGGAAAGAAAGATTTGAAATTCCTTTTAGTAAAGAATTTCAAGTAAAAACACTACTAAAATTACAGGAAGAATATAATGACATTGAACCAACAGAAAAGAATACAATGACCAGAAAAACGTTGTTATATATGATTCAAGACTTAGAGCATAATTTGAGTTTAAAAGAAAAAACAAAAACTAAAAATAGTTCTATTTCTGATTTAGATATAAACAAATATGAATTATTTGAAGACCCTACAGAACTATTCGCCGAGTTACTTAAAAAGTGCGATGCAATTTGTGAATTATTTGATTTTAAGGAAGATGAAGAAGGATATTTAATTGCAACACCAATATGGAGATAAAATAAATTAAATAAAAACTACTGTGGTGGGCAGTAGTTTTGAAAGGAATATAAAATGGCGAAAGCATATAAGTGTGATATATGTAAGGAATATTGTGAAGACGTATTCACAGTTCATGGATTGTCTGAACCAGAGACACATAATGTCGGAGTATTTGGTGTGGCTGTAGATTGCTGTGAAGATTGTTATAATAAAATATGTGAATTTGCGTTTAAATTAATAAATAAAAAAATAAATGATAGTTGTAATGGATGTAAATATTTAGCTGATAATACTAATAGTTTTTGCATTGCGTGTTGTAAAGTTTATGAAGATTTATATGAATCAGAATAGGCAATGAATGAGAGATTTGATTTGGAAAGGAATAAATTAATATGATTACCAAAGAACAATTTTGTAAAATGATCATTAAAGATTATTGCGAAGATAATAATGTGGAACTTTCTGATAACCTCATATTGCAATCATCTACCCTAGCTGTTTGCATGGAACATTTAAATTTGCTCAAAGAAGATTGGGCAAAAGAATATGCACAATCTAGAGGTGGAATTGTATATACATTTTATGATGAAAATAAATCAGAAGTAGCCTTTTTATCTACAAGAGAACTAATTGATTTGTTGCCTGATAAAATAGATTAAAAGTGAGGAAATATAAATAAAATGAATCAAATTGAACAAATATTTAAAATGTTAAAAATTGAACATAACGAAGAATTTAGAATTAAATCAATGGGAGACATTGCTAATTACAGGATTACAAAATCCTTAGTAGTGCAAGTCAAAGATAATACTAGTACATTAAATGAATGGCGCGATTGTGGTAGTGGTACATTACCAGCTATTTTGTCTGGAGAATTAACAATTATCAAAATTACTAAAAAAATGAATGATATAGGATTAAAAACAAGAGCAATTTATTTACCAGATATCCGATGTGATGAAATTCCGATTTTTGAATTAAGAGGTAGTCAATTTGTTTGTACTACCGATGAAGAATTAAGATATGATTTTGATCTTGTTCTATATGATGAAAATTTCATTGTAGTAAGTATAGACACTGATGAAAATGAGATCGTCAATGTGAGATATTAAACCATATAGAACAGCAGTTTTAAAGACTCTGGAAAGGAAGGTAGATATGGGAGATTTAATAAATGATATGTTAAATAATAATGATTTTTTAATTTTATATAGAATAGATGGAAACAAAAACTTTATATTCTGTAAAGATGCAAAATCCGCAGAAGATTTTACTCTTAACTTAAATAGTTTCAAAGGCAAAATTGCATGGCATGTGTTAGAAACAGCAAAATTTAGATTAGTTTAAAATAGATATTTCACGGGGAATAAAGGAGTATTATTATTGACAAGAGAAACATATAAACAAAAACAATGGAATAAATTACATAAAATTAACGAAAATGGCATAATTGAGCGTCAATGTACACAGTGTCAAGAATGGAAAGAAGAAAGCACAAATAATTTTTATTTGTTAAATAAATCTTATCCAGAAAAAGGATTCCATGCTTGGTGTAAAACTTGTGTTAGTAAGAAAAATCAAGAACGAGAATATCAAAATTATGAAAGAACTATTCAATATCAAATAAATTATAATAAAAAATCGCATAGAAAATTAGCTATGAGAGAACGTTCTAAGCAACAAAAAGATGAAGGACAACAAAGATTATGGCGAGAAAATAATAAAGATAAATGTAATCAATATGTTGCAACTAGAGAATTACATAAAAATCATGAAATATCATCAAAGGAATGGAGTGCATGTAAAGAGTACTTTAATAATGAGTGCGCCTACTGTGGGCTATCTATTGAAGAACATTATGGTACATATAGAGGTAAAATATCATTACATGATTTTCAAAGGGATCATATCTATAATGATGGTGAGAATGATTTAAGCAACTGCATACCAGCTTGTAAAAGTTGTAATGATCATAAATGGAAATTTGAATTTAATGACTGGTATAAAGAAGACAATCCTAATTTTACACAAGAGCGTTATGATAAGATTATGAAGTGGATTACAGAAGACTATAAACAATACATTGAAGAATCAAGACCTAAAAGGAAATATGAAAGAAAAACAAAAATAACTTAAAACTATTATTTTAATGGAAAGGAAAAAACAATGTTAAATAAACTAAAACTTATATTAAGACAGTGGCTATTTAAAGAAGAGATCAATGAGCTTCAGATATTACATAATCAAGTATATAATATAAATAAAAACATAAACGATGCAATAAATTCGTATAATTCAGCAATAAATTTACATAATTCGGCAAGAATTAAATGTTCAACAGCATTTGAATTGGCAGAAGAAACACGTAAGTTAATTGACTCTATTATTGATGTAGGAACAGATATTGGATTTAAAGGAAAAGACCATAGTTGGGCAGTAGTATGTATTAAAGGAAAACCAGAATATGTTAAGTTTGTACCTTTATTTAACCGCCATCGGGATGCAAGAGATATCATTCATTTTCTCAAACAATTTGAATACTCAAATAGAATTACAGATAGCCCATTCGGATTTAATGAAATGATTGAAGATCATATTTTAAAATATTAAAAG
>Ga0153915_10002816_pt1 | contig 15869 bp, 13 predicted proteins | sample Opewatmetagenome_2_FD_107003 | JGI IMG/M metagenome (GOLD analysis project Ga0153915, IMG submission 107003) | Freshwater wetland microbial communities from Ohio, USA - Open water 3 Core 3 Depth 3 metaG | ecosystem: Environmental > Aquatic > Freshwater > Wetlands | place: USA: Ohio, Lake Erie...
CTATCCGTCTAAGAGTGAAAAGATCATCGCCTTTATCGTTGAAGCCCTCGATAGCCGTCAGCGCCGCCTTAAATCCCGCCTCCCCCGCCATGCGGGCGTTCTCATACGTGAAATCCTCCCTCCCTCCGTTCGGATATGCGAAATATACAACCGGGCTGCCGATAGTGGTCTCTATTATCTTTTTGGATTCGGCTATTTCCCGGCGGGCGGTGTCCGCGGGGAGCGTCGAGAGGATTTCGTGATTCACCGTGTGGGCTCCGATGGTAATCCGGGGGAAAGCCTCGATAATCCGGGCCCAGCTCGCTCCCAGATACGAATCATGGCGTTTGCGATACGAACCGAAACGCGATTTAAGCAGAGACAGAATCCGGCCTTTTTCAGTCGGGCCGAGTCTTTTCAATTTATCGCAGATTTCCGAGGCCGCCCTGGCCCTGTCGGCATCGGAGTGGATATTATAATCGCCGAGACCGAGATTTGCCAGGTTGAGATTACCCGACGGCAATCCGGCGATGATCTCGCTTACCAGATCGAACCAGAGCGGTTCACCGGCGATATTATTATCATTTATAAACGATGACGCGACAAAGACGGTCGCCGGGATATTGTACTTCGCGAGAATCTTATAGCCATGCCCGAAATTGCTCTCATATCCATCGTCGAACGTGACCACAACCGGATTCGGCGCGACATCTTTCGCTCCGGATATATACTCGACGGCGTCGGCAAGGATAATCGGCTTGAGGTTTTTCGAGATATATTTCATCTGCCTTTCGAATGATTTCAGAGGCAGTTGAGTCCATTCCAGGCTGGTCTGACTGTCAACCAGACCATGGTACATCAATATCAAAACGCGGCGACGCTGGAATCTTTTGATTATCAGATGAAGACCGAAAATATATACAAAGAAAAAGAGAATTTTCTTTGCTGTGTCACGCATCCCCGGCCCCGAGAATCTCTTTCTGCAACCCGCCTTCCACGTCAAGTCTCATAAACACGGCGCAAGATCCGCCGGCGTTGTTCACCCTTCATATTTCTCTTCGACCCGAATCAAAAAATCTTTCATGCACGGCGCGGGTTTCCTCATGATAAAAAAGGATGTCAGGCCGAAATCCATTTTGCGCAATAGCGCATACGAATTGCGATTTACCGATCGTTGTTTGTACGTATCGAACATTCGGCCAAAAATCTAAGACGGTATCCGGGTATTTGCAAGCCCTTTAATGGTCTCGATCCTTAAGCTCGATTGAGAGTTTAGTGTTGAATTGCCATGTGAAACATTATATAATGCAGCGAATGTGCCTTAACAGACTAAGATGGATAACTTTTTGAAGTTCAAAAAGTTGAAAGCTCTCCAAAATAGAATTTCTTTTGTCTTTGAAGCCGGACAGTATCAGCCGGTCGATCCGAAGATGGCGAGACCCACGACTTATCAAACGACTTTTACACGATTCTTCATATCGCGTACCGCAAAGCCTATGCGAAATGAGATCGATAGCGCACCGGCATTATTCTTGAGATTATGAACGCTAAACCGACCATTCTCCATATCATAGGCTCGGATTTCTTCGGCAGCCCGGAAAGGCTGATCGTGGGTCAAATCGGGAATATTCCGGAGTTCGAATTCATCTGCGCGTCATTTGTCAAACGCCATTCAAAAAATGAACTTCTTTCTGCCGCGAATTCTATGGGATATAGAGCAGAGGCGATCGAGGATAATTTCATTTTCGATCCGACAATTCCAGCCAGGATCAGATCGCTGGTTGATAAATACGAAGTCAGTCTGATGGTGTCTCACGGGTATAAAGCGGATATTTATGGTTTTCTGGCAAGACGAAGACGTACGATTCCGCAGGCGGCTTATTTTCACGGCTGGACTCAGGAAAACCTGAAGATGAGGATCTACAATATGATCGACCGCAAGGTTTTGCCGAATCTCGATTCGATAATCGCCGTGTCTGGGGCCAGCGCTGATACTCTGATAAGGCACGGTGTGCAAAAAGATAAGATCCGGGTGGTCTATAACGCGATAGAAATAGATGACAATATCCGCGAGCCCTCCAGAACCGTCAAAAAGAAGCCGACTATCGGTGTGATCGGTCGATTGAGCTACGAGAAGGGAGTTCACGTTTTCATAAGGGCGCTCGCGGAAATCATAAAAGACGCCGGTGATTTCAAGGCCGAGATATACGGCGACGGCGGTGAATTGGAAAATTTAAAAAGGCTTGCGAAGGAATTGAAGATTGCCGATTCTGTTCGCTTCATGGGATTCACCGACGATATCGATAAGGCTTATGAAAACACCGACTTTCTGGTCATCCCGTCGCTCTCCGAGGGCCATCCGCTGGTAATTCTCGAGGCTTGGAAACACGGCCTAGGAATAGTGGCCACAAGAGCCGGCGGGATTCCCGAGATAATCGACGACGGGGTTAACGGAATTTTGGTCGAGGCCGATAATCATCGGTTGCTGGCCGCTGCGATTTTGAAGGCCTTAAATGACAGGGAAAAAATGAACTCTATGGGAAAATCCGGCTTTAATAAATTGAAGGAGAAATATAACACGAAAGTTCACTACGAAAAACTGGCCGGGATTTACACTTCCCTGATTTGATGAAGCATTTTCGGGGGAAATACTTTTGCGGAATAACAATCTCGAGTATACTGCCAGGATTCCGATACTCTGTAATAGCTTTCATCCCCGAGTTGAAATTGAATGGGATCTGAAATGAAGAAAATTCTGACAGTCATGGGCACAAGGCCCGAAATCATCAAGCTGGCGCCGGTGGTCAAGGCCCTGAGAGCGTATGATGACCTGCAATCGATAACCCTTTCCACCGGCCAGCATCGTGAGATGTCCGAACAATTCTTAAACGAATTCAATATCGCCGCCGACATCCATTTGAATATCATGAAGTCCAATCAAAGTCTCGGCTATATAGTATCCAGGATGGCTGAAAAGTTCGAACCTGTGCTGGTCAAGCTTAAACCCGACGTCGTTCTGGTTCAGGGCGATACTACGACCGCGGCCATGGGCGGGCTTATTTCCTATTTTCATAAGATAGCTGTGGGCCACGTGGAGGCGGGCTTGAGAACCAATAATATCTATTTTCCGCATCCCGAGGAAATCAATCGTCAGACTATAAGTCGTTTCGCGACTTTCAATTTCGTGCCCACCTTGAAGGCAAAGGAAAACCTGCTCAAGGAATCGATCAGCCCCTCGACAATATATTATGTAGGTAATACCGTGGTAGATTCATTATGCGATTTGATTAATTCTGATCCCGAATTATCTAAGCTCGACGTTGGAGGACTCAAATCCGATTACAGGACAATACTAGTCACCGCGCATCGCCGCGAGAATTTCGGCCCGCCGATGAAAAATATCTGCGGCGCAATCAAGAAACTTACCGAGAAATTCGATGATATCAAATTTATCTTCCCCGTTCATCCGAACCCCAACGTAAGAGAGACGGTATATAGTATCCTGAATAATAATCCGAGGGTCGAGTTACTCGAGCCGCTCGATTATCACGAATTGATAAAAACCATGTTAAAAGCGTCAATAATTCTCACCGATTCGGGGGGGATTCAGGAGGAAGCCCCCACGTTTCGCAAACCGGTTCTGGTCATGAGAAGCGAGACCGAACGTCCCGAGGGTATCGAGGCCGGAATCGCTAGGCTCGTGGGAACCGAAAAGGAATCGATAATGAACGCCGTGACCGAGTTGCTGACCGATACCGAGACATATCGTAAAATGACATTTACTAAGAATCCTTACGGCGACGGCAAGGCCGGTCTGAGGATAGTGAACCTCATAAGATCATTTCTCGGTTTAAAGATCGAAAAACATATCGAACCGCTCGAGCGTTATTATGCCGATGATCCGAATATGGCCAGGGATAACAGCTAAAATACCTTACAGGCTACAATATGAATTTCATTGTTTTTTCCGATGATTGGGGCAGACATCCCAGCAGCTGCGAGCATCTGATTCGCGGCCTGTTGCCGGAGCATAAGATAATCTGGGTGAACACCATCGGGTATCGAAGGCCTTCCCTGTCATATTATGATGTAAAGCGGTCTCTCGCCAAAATATTCTCATGGTTCGGGCCGGCGGCAGGCCACTCCGGGAATGAATGGCCCGATAATCTTCTCGTTGTTTCTCCGGTCATAATTCCATACAACAATATCCGTTTCATACGTCGCTTCAACAGAATCATGGTTCGAAAGGCCATCGCAAAATCGCTGGCGAAAATGAGAATCGAAATTTATGTCCTTTTAAGTTCTTTGCCCAACGTGTCCGAATTCTACAGAGATCACCCGAATTCTTTGAAGATCTATTATTGTGTCGATGATTTCACCCAGTTCCCGGGGGTGGATAAACAGATGATAACGAAGATGGAACGGGAGCTTATCGATTCCTGCGACCTGATACTGTATACCGCCGGGTACCTGGAAAAGAAGTTTTCTTCGAGTAAGAAGAAAATTCATTATTTCCCTCACGGGGTCGATTTCGATCATTTTGACCGGATAAATACAAATAAGGAGACCGCGGTAGGCAGAAAGCCCGTCATAGGTTTCTTCGGTTATCTAAGCCAGTGGATCGATCTCGATCTGATCGCGAAAATCGCCGAGACCAGGCCGGATTGGGAAATAGTGTTAATCGGCGGGACGGACCGGAATATGGATTGTCTGAAGCGTTTCAATAACGTCTCGTTGACCGGCGCAGTCAAATATGACCGATTGCCCGCATTGGCCTCCAATTTTGACGTCGGCATAATACCATTCAAGATCAATGAGCTGACCAGGGCTGTAAATCCGCTGAAATTCCTCGAATATATGGCCATGGGGATACCTGCCGTCTCGACCCCTCTGCCCGAGCTTGTGAGATTCGGCGATCACGTTTACCTGGCGGATGATCATCGGGATTTCATCGCGAAAATCGAACGCGCCTTGAAAGAAGATGATTCGGACAGAAGGAAACGGAGAGTCGAACTCGCCGGCGAAAATTCGTGGGCTTCCAGATCGAAAGAGCTGATTGGCATGATCGAATCGATTAATAAATATCCGCGTTGATTAAGCAGAAGATATATTCCGGAAAATAATCGTGGTCCCCGTTAACGGCCGAATTTCGCGTTGGGCGGCGGGTCGATCTCGCAAATGACAAATCTTGTTTTGCCGGATTTCTCCCGGGGTATATGCTCCACGATCTCGAAAGTCACTTCTATGCCGTCGCCTACGATTCTTTTCATACGGCCGGCCAGAAATTCGAAGACTTCGGGGGACGGCACAGGCTTATTGGTTATTCTAATATGAAAATGTGTCAGCGATTTTTGAATAAACTGGGCCTGTCCGACAGAAATGCCTTCGTCCCCAACGGTCAAATGTATGCCGAGAACATTCCCGCTGAATCTGGTTCCGTCAGGTCCCCAGAAATCGTCACGCAGACGTCCAACCACCGTGCTCATCATCGGCAATGACCGTCCGCAGGAGCAAGTTTCCTTGAGAGGGACACCATAATCATCGACACGATACCGTATGAGAGGCATGGCATAATTGGTGAGATCGGTAATGATAATCTCTCCTTCCTGCCCGTAATCGACCGGCCTGCCGTCCGCCAAAAATTCAACGATCGATAGCTCCGCGGCGATGTGCATCCCCTTATGTGATCCGCATTCGCAGGAAGTATTCCCCGCTTCCCTCGTCCCGTACATATCGAATACCGGACATCCGAAATAGGATTCGAATCTCTCCCTCTGAAAATCGTAGAGCACCTCTCCGCTCGACATGATCCCCGATATTTTCGGCGGTCTTAGTTTTTCTTTTTCCAGGTATTCCGTAAAATAATAAAGTGACGCGGGAAAGACTTTCAAGTATCGAGGTTTGAAATTGACAATTTCCGTATAGAAGCGACGCAGGATATCCTCGCGGAAAGTCCCGGCGTTTAACGCCATCTGCCGCAAAATATAACGGTTTTTCATCCGCGTTTTAAATGACTCGTGTTCCACAATATCGATGTGCGCCGGCCAGAAATAAACCATCTTCTCGCACGGCTTGCGCCCCATCCAGCCTTCGTGCCGCCATTCCACGGCCAGCTTCATGTTGTAGCTTTCCTGATCCCTGTACATATCGGCCTGCTGGCCTGTTGTTCCGCCGGTAGAGAATTTCATAATATTGGAGGGCGATACCACGCCTGACATCATATCCCGGCCATGGTCGAAGATATCATCCCTGGTCAGGATTGGTAGAAGCGAAAGATCCTCGAAACTCCTGAATGATTCGGGTGTCAGCCCCCGTTCGTCAAAAACATTTTTATAATGGGGACAATTCCGATAACTGTATATGAGAAGTCTTTTTAGTTTTTCCCATTGATAATCCAGCATTTTCTGCCTGGGCCAGAACTGGCTTTCTTCATACACCCGCCAGTGTTGAAGCGCTGTCTGCCTCTTATCGCGCTTTAGAGCATATGGCAATAATGTCTTCCTAAGTAAAGTCGAATACAATAAGCTGCCCCTTCCGGCCCGGCGTTTATCCCGCGGTCGCCGATCCTTCCACCTTTTCCACGGCGGATTCCGGCGATCCCTTTTTCTCCGAATCGGCATCCTGGTTCTTTCGAATGAACTGTTCCGATACGACGGTGAGGGCGGCCAGGAGATACCAGGTATACCTGTAAGTGGAATGAGCGAATATCCCCGTAACGAGAAGCGAAAGACAGGCCAGTATGGTCGCCCGGGCGAACGGAACCAGAAGCGCGTGGGGCGAACCCCGGGTATCCACCTGCCGAATTATGCGCAGGTTTATTCTAAAGAGATCCCGAATGAGCATGAAGAAAAAGATAAATCCTCCGATTAAGCCGAGCTCAGCGAAGACGTGAATATATAAATTATGAGGGTCAAGATAGACACCGAATCGGTCAACCCGAGCCTGCAGAAAACCGTCCGCTCCAACTCCGGTCAGAGGCCTTTCCGAAAACAATATCAAACCGTCATGCCAGGCGTTCACGCGTCCCAGCGATGATTCGTCAAGCTTGGAATCGAAAATCGACATGTACCGTCGCTGCCGGTCCGCCCCGATACTGAACCATCCCACAACTGCAAAGACCACAAATGCCACGATTCCGACTGTCTTATGGCGCGACATCCACCAGATACAGGACAATAGGGCGATAAATCCCAAAAGCCCCCCGCGAGACCCCGTCAAAACCAGGGTCACGACAAAAAGGGCTAGCATGATACCCAGGAAGACTTTCTTCCATAATCGCTTATAATGAAGAAACAGATAATAAACAAATGGGAATGCCGTATTGATAGTGATGGCGATTCCGTTAAAATTGTCGGCAGCTGAATTTTCGCTGGTGACTCTATAAACGCCCTGATTATATACCGCCTTTCCCTCATAAAAGCCGGTCGTGACATCGAATGCCATCCTGGCTATGAGAACTATAAAGGCCCAGAAGAAAACCTCCAGCCGCTTCTGGGTATTGATTATGAGGACAATCAATAGATAGAAGATGCCGAGCTTGATCATTTCTTGAAATCGGTCCAGGGTGCAGGTTTTACATGACGATAAGAAGAATGATGCAGCGATAGCCCCCAGGAAAAGCACAAAATCGAGATTCAGCCGGCTTCCCGGGATAGAAAAAGCGCCATATCGATATTTGTTTTTTATGAGGGTCAGGAGGGCAATCGCGCCGCCCAGGATAAACTCTATTCTCAGGGGCGCCAGCGACGGGTAGATTTCGCCCGGCCTTATCATGAAGATCGCGAAATACAATATCAGGCCGAAATATTCATATTTCATAACAAAAAAGCATACTACTATGCCGACGATCGCGCCTATCGGATAAAGGGGATTGACTTTCAAGATGGCCAACCCCAGTACGACCGATAGCCCGATCAGACCCAACAGCAATAACCGCTGAAGATTGACGATGTCCTTTATTCCGTGTTCCAATAATCGATCGCGCATATTGAAATCATCCTCACGGCACCTTGTGTCTCAAACCGCTCAGACCCTCCGCCTGACCGTCCGCCCTTAATTGGTCGAGAAGGCCGGCCAGACGACCTGTCAGATTGATACGGTCTATCTCCTCGATATAGCGAAAACCCCTGCTGATAGTTTTTTTACCGCTCCATTCTCTGTAAAGCTTATCGATCAGCCCTTTCATCGCGTTATTGTCCGGTTCGCTAATCGCATATCCGGCCCGGTATCCGGATATAATATCGGTTGCGGCGCCGTCGGGGGCAAGCGCAAGAATCGGGACCTCGGCGGCCAGGTATTCGAACAGCTTGGCAGGTATCACGCCGGAGCATGCCCTGTCGAATCCGAGGAATAACAACAGGCAATCGGCCTGGCATAGGAGTGGAAGCAAAGTGCGTCGGCTCTTAAATCCATGAAAATACACGTTATTTCCCAGCTCCAGTTTCCGGATGAGATCGGTATAGTCGAAATCGCAGTTACCGTAAAAATCTACCCGAACGCGATTTTCGCCTACATCTGAATTCTTCAACCATTCAGATAAACATTCCAGGAAAAAAACCGGGTTAAAATGGCTATAAAGTGAACCCGCATAAACAAACCGCATCGTGCCGTCGTTGACAGCGTCATTTTTTTGTCCGGTATCAACCTCGCTATAGTCGAAACCGTTGGTTATCGTTGCCGTCCTGTTTTGCAGGATTTCCTCGAAATTCGATTTCATCTGATCGGTGAAATCGGGCGAGGCGGTCACCACGCGATCGACCCCTTTCAATACGAATCTCTCCCAGAATCTGTCATACCGGACAATATACGGGGGGTAATTATTCTCGTGATATACATGATTCAGGGTCCAGAGATCTCGAAAATCGGCAAGATGAGGCAGGCCGGTTAGCCTGGATAAGATTGATGCTATTATATGCGATGAAACGGGCGGAGATGACGAGACTATCACCGAAATCTTCTCTTTCCTGATCGCCTTCAACCCTTTCAGTACTCCGAAAGGAATCCAGAATATGGCAAAATCGGGGACTGTCAGAAAATACCTGATGAATCTTATCACTCTCCTGATCAGAGTCAAATCCCTTTTGGATTCGTCGCCCGTTACGGGACCTGCCTTAATCGATCCGCGACGTTGTTCTTTTTTCAGATCATGTCGAATAAGCGGTTCGAACGACCTGGACCGATAAACCTTTATACCGCCGATCTCGTCAAGAAGCGAGTAATCCCACGACATATTGACCCCTTTTTTGACTGTCAGTACGACCGGAGTCCACTCGAATCTGGGCAGAAATTTGCAGAAATTCAGCACGCGCTGCCCCCCCACGGCGGCCATAGGCGGAAAGACATAAGAAACGATCAATACTTTTTTCAAATCAGAGGCTCCCAAAAAGCGCTTTTAGAAGTTCCCTGTACAGGCGAGGATATTCGTTTTTTATCCCCAGCGCGTTTTTCGCCGCGGCCGCCAGGTATGACCAGGCATAAAAGAAATAATAGATCGCCAAAAACATCAGAATATCGCGCCCGTGGAATTTCCTGAAGTAATGCATGCGGCTTTTCAAAAAATTAACCTCCGAATCAATATTCCCCCTCTTGCTGCGGCTCTTGCCCACGAGATGAATAATCTCTATTCGAGGGTTATAGTATCCGAATAATCCTTTCTCCCGCATTCTGAAGAAGAAATCATTTTCCTCGGAGAAAAGAAAATATTCCTCGGATAAAACGCCGACTTTCTCGATGACTTCATTTCTGATTATCAGACAGGCCGCGGACAGGACCTCGGCCCTGACGGGTTTGACCGGATATTCGACTTCGTTTTTGGAAAACAACGCTTCAAAAAAACGATCGAACGGGAAAAAGTGGCTGGCCAGGCAATAGCGGGCTTCCCCCAAAAGCGAAGGAAGTGGCTTGAGGGGCCTTTCGACCACGCCTTCCGCGTTCCTGAGTTTGGGGCCGGCCGCGGCCACTGCGGGGTTCTCATCCATATATTGGCATAAAGCCTTTATAGATCCCGACGGTATGATCGTATCGGAATTAAGCAGTAGATAATAATCCCCTTTGGCCCCGGTCAGCACTTGGTTATTGGCCCGGGCAAATCCCACATTTTCCTTATTCTCGATCAATTTCACGCCCGGGAACTTCTCCTTTATCATCTCGATTGAGCCGTCGGACGAATTATTATCCACGACCCAGATTTCATGATCCAAGCCCTCGAGATCGGCGACCAGCGAGCGAAGGCAGTCTCCGGTCAAATCCCGGGTATTCCAGCTGACTATAGCGACTATCAACCTTAGCATTAAAATCATCAACCTGTCTTAAATTCCCAACCCCTCGATCCGCCGACTATCAGGCCGGCTCAGTCCCGGCCTGAAGAAACCCATTTCTCACGAGAAAATCGAATGTGGAATTGAACAATTCAGCCGGAGCCGGGTTCCATGTTTCGGTTTTTTCCCACTCAAACTCTTTGGATACAGCCGCGAGTTCCGCCGATCCAAAAGCGTTTTTCAGTTCGGATAATTCATGTCTGATCTTCTCGGTATTCCGGGATATCTGAATGATCAGCGTTTTGCCGTCATAAGCGAACGATTTGCCGAGCAAGCCGTTCTTTCGAGCTTCAACGAAGAAGCCTCCATCGATAGTATATCCTTCAACGGAAATCGAACCGCCCGCCTCCAGTTCCTCGACAAGAGCTTCGCGGTTTTTAACGACTTTTCCTTCGAGGATCATTTGCGATGCTATGTTGGAGCGCAGGTGATCGAAAAAGTATCTATCCGTGTCTATTATCGGTTCCCACAGGATGAGAAACTCCGGCGCCATTTCACGCGAAACCAAAGCGGCCAGGGTCGCACCCCATCTTAGACCTAGAAGCCCGACTTTCTGCATTCCCGTTTTGCCCCTGAGATAATCACCCGCCGCCTTGATATCCTCGAGGCGATCGCCAAATGACGCGTCCGCAAAATCCCCTTCGCTGTCTCCGTCGCCGTAGTAGTCGAAATACAGGACGCTCATGCCGAGGAGCGCCAGCGCTCTCGAAAGCGAGACGTATATCCTGAGGGTGCGGACCTTTTCCTCGCCGAACGGGCTTACCAGAATAATGCCCCGGCCAGCACCACCCCGGGGCAAATATGAAGCATAAAAAAGATGCTTCCGGTCCCTGATAAGATAGCCGTGCTCTTCGATGACACCCGGATGCGGGTGATTGATCGTCTTCAAGTCAACGAATTCTCTCATTAATATCCTTCGTCGCTGTATCGGTACCTCGATAATTCGTACCGCTACTCTTTCAAAAAGGGTTCCAGAATCCGGGCCATGACTTCATACCCTTTCTCGTTGGGATGAATCTGATCCATGGCCATTTCGGCCGGCAGGAAACCGTCTTTATCGGTCATGGCCGCAAAGTAATCAGCCACGGCGAAATTATTTTCGGATGCGAATTTCCTCAACCTCTCGTTGAATTTTTTTATTTCGGTCGCTATGCTGAAGTTCTCATATACTTCGGCTTCGCGGGTCGCCGGAATAACCGTTGCCAGGATCGGTCTGATTCCCCGACGGCCGGCCATGACCGCCATCATTTCATATTCATCCCATATCGTTTCGGGATCGGCCTGTGGTTGGAAATTGCCCGAACAGAATTTTATGACCACCTGTCCCGGCTCAAGCCGTAGCACATCATCGGAGAATCTGGCCAGAAGCTGCATATCGGATTGAGAACCGATGCCTCGATTGATCAGGCTTTTTCCGAGAAAGGCCTTGCCGGTATCCCAGTTCTTGGTAATGGACGCTCCGAATAATATGGTCATTTTCTTTCTCTGTTTTGCGGAAGTTTCTTTTAGGAGCCGCTCGTTATCACCGGCATAGACGGATAATCCGACGTAATCTTTTTGAAGTCCATTAAGCCTGGCCACAACTGCATCATGATAACCCTTCCAGGCCTTTACTTCGGCCCTCAACTTGAATGACTTATATGCGAAGAATGCCCCCAGGACACAGCCGACAACCAGGATCGTAAATACGAAAATGACCAGACCTCTCATCTTGGACCTCCATAATATTATATCGGACAAGCTATAACTAACCCGATGTGTTGTCAAGCAAGGCTTCTTTTGACTGATGGAAAAAGGACGCTAACCGGTTAAATTATAACTGATTGACGATCATTAGCTTAACGTTTTATTTCATCGAGAGTCTTCAAGATGGCCAATGATATTATTGCGTAGCCTTTATCATTTAGTAATATCTGGCCCGACGACACCTCTGCAGGCAGATTGCCTTTGCTGTCGGCCAACAGATCGTAAAAATCGACAAGCTTATATTTTTTCTTCTGGCAATATTCTCTTAACCATCGGTTATAGGCCTTCAGGCTATCTTGCACGGAATAATCCCCGATTCCATCAACATAAAAATCGTCGCGCACCGGGACGACCGTAGTGAAAATCGGCTCGATCGCGTTCATGCGGGCGATATCCCCCACGCTGGATAAGTAATCGCTGATTTCCTTTATGTTGTTTTCGGGCCGGAAATTGTAGGAGCTGAACTCGATCACCACCGCCCGGGGGGTAAGCTCGACGACATCGGGTACGATTCTCAGAAGATAACCCGCCGCTCTTTGCCCCGATATTCCACGGTTTACCGCCTGGTAGTCGCCAAAATATCGATCCAGGTCCCAGAATGCCGTGATTTGTGATCCGAGGAACACAATCCTCCCCTTTTCGGAAGAATCCGGAGGAAGGGCCTTATTGGCTTCACTGTAGTTATTTCGTCCCGAAAACTCTGTCACCACATAAGTGTACTTCTCCAGAAATTCGTTGATATGGCTTCGATATTCCAGAGCCTTCCGGGCAACATATAGAATCCCCAAATTGCAGATAAGGGAGACTATAAGAATTATCTTCCATGTCGTCTTCACTTTTTCCAACTCCCCGAAACTATCCGATCCGAGCAGAGAGTACGATAAATCGGGATTATTTTCAAATACAGAATCATCAGATTCATAATTATGTATCTATCGCAGGTTTCCAAAAATGGCAGATCACGATGAGAAGATTTCAATCCATAAGTTTAAGAGCTTCCTCGAAAGTTAATAGCCCGGTCTTAAGCTTCGATTTTGCCAGGTCTATTTTCAGGCCGCCCCGAAGAGGCCGTCGGGCAGCCTGCCCCAGATCGGTGGTGGCGATCGGCTCGATCAGGCCGGCATCAAATCCGAAATGCTCGGCCGTCTTGATTGCTATTTCATATCTTGAAAGATAACTCGCCCCGCCCACGTGCAAAATTCCCTCCAATTTTCCGGCGCCTCCTTCGATCGCCGCGTCGGCGAGATTAGCCGCGTGGATCGGGTTATTGTACTGATCGGTGACTATTCTCATCCTCTCGCCGCTTTCGAACTTTTCCATAAGCCAGGTGATAAAATTGGGCCTGATATTCTTCCCGGTTCCGAAAATGACGTTCGTGCGAAAGATCAGGCATGGCCGCCGAGATAACCGCAGGATTTTCTCCGATTCGAGTTTGGTCACGCCATAATAACCCACCGGATCGGTCTTATCGGTCTCGGCGTACGGGCCGTTTTTGCCGTTGAAAACGTAGTCGGTGGAAAACTGCACGAATTTTCCATATTCGGTCTTGAGCAGATTTTCGACCAGCCCGACATTCAGACTGCGAGCGAGTTTTTTATTCCTTTCGCAACTGTCGACATCAGTAAACGCGGCGCAATTGAAAATAAGATCAGGGCTGAAATCTCTTATAATCGGTTTTGCCGAATCAAATACGGTGAGATCGAGTCGTCGGTATGCCAGATTGGGATGGTTATCGAAAGGATTCTGGGCGATGTCCACGGCCTCGACCGTAAATCCTTCGATCAATCTCAACACCAGGCGCTGGCCTAAAAGACCGGCCGCGCCGGTCACCAACGCCCGCCTCAACGTCGCTCCCGGTAATGAAGTTCATAGAATTTCATATAATCGCCGCTTAAAATATCGCGCCACCATTGCCTGTTTTTTCGATACCATTCGATGGTCTCGGAAAGCCCCTGCGAGAATTCTTTCTTCGGCTGCCAACCCAGCTCCATTTTGACCTTTCGATAGTCAAGCGCGTATCGACGGTCATGGCCCGGACGGTCTTTGACAAATTCTATCAGGCTTTCGGATTTGCCCAGGATTTCGAGGATTTTTTTTGTAATCTCCAGATTCGTTCGCTCGTTGCCGCCGCCGATATTATAGCTTTCGCCGTCTCTGCCTTTTTCCAGAACGGTCAGGATCCCCTCGCAATGATCCTCCACGTACAGCCAGTCGCGCACGTTCAAACCGTCGCCGTATAACGGCAGCGGCTCATCTTTAAGAGCCCTGGTCAGGAAAAAAGGAATGAGTTTCTCCGGGAATTGATAGGGCCCGTAGTTATTGCCGGCGCGGGTAACCACCACCGGCATATTGAACGTCTTATAGTATGATCTGCATAAAAGATCCGCCGAGGCCTTGCTGGCGGCGTAAGGGGAATTAGGCGCCATTGGGGAATCCTCGGCAAAATAGCCCACCGGGCCCAACGACCCATAGATTTCGTCGGTGGAGATCTGCGCGAATCTCTTTACTCCGCTTTTCAAAGAATTCTCCAGGAGAACCTGAGTTCCCAGAATATTAGTTCGCAAGAAGAGGCTGGGTTCGTACAGGGAGCGGTCGACGTGCGATTCCGCCGCGAAATTGACAACGTAATCGAATCCATTCCTGAATACCCCGGCTACATCACCGGCATCGCAGATATCCCCCTTGACGAACTGATAACGATTATCATCGACGATATCCGAAAGGTTGGCCAGGTTGCCGGCGTAAGTCAGTTTATCGAGATTGATAATTTGCCAGTCGGGACGTTTACCAAGAAGGAAATGGATGAAGTTCGAGCCGATGAAGCCGGCTCCCCCTGTGACCAGAATTTTCATAGACACTCACCCGTCTTTGCGGGCCCAGTCATAGGGAATCTTATCCGAATGCGGGTCGAGCCTGTATTCATCGGGATTTTTGTAATTATATATCTCGGTGGGGACATTAATCATCAGCGCTTCTTCAGCGGATATGGTTTTAAATCCATGATATACCATAGGAGGGATTACCACCAGAAGGGGATTGTGCTCGCCGATAAAAAATTCGTTGATCAGCCCTTTTGTCGACGAGTTCTCTCTGGAATCGTAGAGCACCAGCTTGGTCATACCTTTGACGCAGAAGAAATAGTCGGTCTGGATTTTATGATAATGCCAGGCTTTGACGACACCGGGGTAGGCGCTGGTGAAATATACCTGCCCGAATTTCTTAAACAGGTCGCTATCGGACCGAAGAATCTCGCCCAGCCTCCCTCGCTCATCGGGAATGACTTTAACGACCCTGGTTTCGACATCATTTATCAATTTCATAAAGGCCTTTTCCGATTATCATAGTTTATTTGCGCCGTGCTTGCGGACAAAATTAATGGTGTCATTGTAAGCTTCGATTGATTCTCCGGCATCGGCCCAGCCGCCTCTGAGCACGGCGTACGACATCAGTCCCTTCTCGATATAGGCGTTATTGACATCGGTAATCTCCAGCTCGCCTCTTCTCGATGGCTTCAGCGTTTTGACTATCTTGAATACTCTGTTATCGTACATATATATGCCTATGACCGCCAGGTCGCTTTTCGGATGTTTCGGTTTCTCCTCGATATTAACAACCCTGTTGCCGCTGATCTCCGCCACGCCATATTCGCGAGGATTCTTCACCTTTTTCAAGAATATCCCGGCTCCTTCCTTTTTCTTTTTGAAATCGGCGACGGCCTTCGTGATATTCCACTCAATAATATTGTCGCCCAGAATGATGATGACCTTATCGTTTTCGGCGAAATATTCGCAGAGCCCCACGGCCTCGGCGATTCCTCCCTCGCGCGCC
>Ga0153915_10002817_pt1 | contig 15866 bp, 8 predicted proteins | sample Opewatmetagenome_2_FD_107003 | JGI IMG/M metagenome (GOLD analysis project Ga0153915, IMG submission 107003) | Freshwater wetland microbial communities from Ohio, USA - Open water 3 Core 3 Depth 3 metaG | ecosystem: Environmental > Aquatic > Freshwater > Wetlands | place: USA: Ohio, Lake Erie...
TATCGGATGAGCAGAACCAGGACGCTATGCACGATCCATGTGAGCTAGGCAGAGACGATGTGATCGTCATGTTGCGCACCATGGGTGAGTTTAAATCCAGATATTAAAGTCTAAGGAGTAACTCGAATGGCAAACAGGATACGCAAGAACAGCGAAACGAACAAGAAACGACTGCCAAAAGGGCAACGCACGCACGCGCGGCGGTTGAAGCAAGAGGCTCGCAAGACCGGTTCTATTCATAAGTAGCCGACAAGCACCTCGCTAATCAAATCAAGATTATTATCCATACACCGTCTTCGTCGCCGAACAGGGATATTAAGTGGTTTCACTTTCATGCCACGCTTCCCACCCGTTCCTAGCTAGAACTGGAGGAATTGATATATGGAATATACAGTGATATGTGTATCACATTACAAAAAAATAGAAGAACTTATCGAGAAAGTAAATCAATACATACAAGAAGGCTGGCAACCTTTAGGTGGAGTTTCTGTAGGAGATGGCTGGTGGTCTCAAGCCATGATCAGAAGTAAACCGTAATAAGGTTTATTTTTACATCGTTACATCCTCATGCATATGAAAACCTTACATTTTCGTAGGTTCGCTTGAATTTTTTCACTCAATCGTCTAGAATTAGACCAATACATTCCTCCCTCATGGGGATTATTAACGGATACCTTTTCTCTATTAATTACTTCCTTATTGGTACTTATACCAATTAACAATTCAATATATATTTTGTCCGGTTAGGAGCAATTATTAAGCATTCACCGATTATCACATTGGCATCATTGTATATTTTAAAAGCAATCAATTTTTTTCTTCAAAAGGAGAGTTCAAATGCATATTAGGAAATTTTGGCGCGTCGGTTTCTCCGGCATATTAGTATTTAACCTGTTAGCCTCGCTGCTCTTGCCTGCAGCCGCACTGGCAGCGGATAGGTCAGTTTCTCCAATGCTCCCAGCGACCTCTGCGAGCAAGGTCGAAGAGCCGATGAAGCAAGCACCTGCGACCTCGGACCTGGGACAATCCTTACCAGACTTCCAGGTAAAGCAAGTCGCAGATGAACCTCAGGCTCCAGATATAACAACCTTATCCGTCACGATCATCAGCACTCCCCGGGCGACTCTGGACCATAATGGCCCCGAATTACCGGACACCCCACATGTTTACGTCATCGAAGCGATGGTGATCAATACGGGTACCGAGATCGCCAAAAACGTCGTCGTTACTCTGGACTACAATGAAAACCCGTTAGCGAACTGGGTGCTGTTGGAAAATGAAGATACCGAGCGGACCATCGACTCGCTAGCTCCTGGCGAAGAAAACGCATTTTACGTGTATTGGTTCGCGAGCTATTCCTCTGTCGTCGGAGCTTACCACCTTTACACCGTGACCGCCTCAGCTGATAATGCTGATCCGATATCAACGTCTGAAAACTTTTACGCTCCAGCTCCAGATCGGACGGTCACCACGCAAACGGCATTGAGTACTGGCAACTCCGGCATTACCCAGGTTTCAGCCGACATCATCGTTGGAGTTGCCTTCACCATCGATGTCGACTACAACCTGGGAACAAGTCCTTCGCAGCTTATTTTCAGCCCGGTAGGCAACACTGATTTTAACCCTGGCGCCTATCGCTTGATTTCTACCGAGGTGAGGTTTTACAACACCACCGGGACCCTTGAAACGGTCCGCAACCGTCTTTATTTCCCCACCGTGAACAGCCTGGCAACGAAGGCGGAGGTGAAATATACCTTTTTGGCGTTGACAGCCTCCAATACAAGACTATGCTCATACGCCGTCGTCAAGTCTGGGACCAATAACAAGTACGACCAATTCTACTGCGATGAGAAATCTGGCACAATCATCCCTATTGAGGGCACCATCTCTTTATCGCTCGCCAAACAAGCCAACACCACTGTCTTGCAGAGCCAGTCCTTAGCTTATACGATCCAATATACCAACACTGGCACAGTCGACCTGACCAATACATGGATATGGGACGACGTGATCACCACCACCAACATCATAACCCCTACCATCAGCCCGGCAGCGGACCCCATCGAGACTACTGAAGCGCGCGTCGCCTGGGACCTGGGGATTATACCTGCCTACGGTTCCGGAACGCTGTCTTTTTCCACACTGGTCGATGGAAACGGCCAGGACTTGCCTGATGGCACACCCATTGTAAACCATGCTTTCTTTGGCATCAACCCGGGCAGCCTGCCCAGCCAGTCTGCATTGACCAGCATTGTCACTACCACCGTCCATGCACCGACTGTCGCTATCACCAAGACAGACGGGAAGATCAGTGTAGAACCAGATGAAGAATCCATCTACACCTTGACAATAACCAATACAGGTTCCGTTGAAGCAACGGGGATTATTATCACCGACACACTGCCTGCAGGAGTCTCCCTCAGCGGAGAACCCTCCCTCACCCCTTATACACAAAACGGGCAGACATTGGTATGGCATTACCCGGGAACTCTTGCCGCCACTAACGGCTCGCTCACGATCACCATCCCGGTAAAGGTGGGCATACGCACGCCAAACGGGACTGTGCTTTCAAACCAGGCCAGAGTGGAATACCAGAATACAGCCGGTCACAAATATCAAGTGAAAACTGCCACAGATACGACGACAGTCAATGGACCAATACTCACTATTAGCAAAACCGACTCGCCTGACCCTGTACTGACCGGCAACCTGCTTACTTATAAGATCATTTACGCTAACACCGGCCCTTCAGAGGCCACGAATGTTGTCATCACTGATACGGTGCCGACCAATACTACTTACGATCCTGATTCTTGCAGCGGGGGCAATTCCTGCAGCGAGAACGGTGGTGTGGTCACTTGGATCCTGGGGACTGTATCTGCCTCAGGTCAGGTCAATTCATCTGGTGAGGTCATTTTCTCCGTCCTGGTCAAAACCGAGCTGGAAACCGGCACTGTGATTACGAATGGAACCTTTGGGATCGTCTCAGCCCAGACCAACTACCTGGCCGGCGTTGGCATAACGACGACGGTCAACCGCGAAGCAGCGATTTTTGAGGGTTACACCTTCGAAGATATTAACGGGAACGGCAAGAGGGACCCAGGAGAGGACGGTATCCCTGGGGTTACCGTCACTTTGCCAGAAGCCACCAATTCACCCCAGTCGACCAACTCAAGCGGTTTCTACCGGTTCAGGGTAGAACAATCCGTGCCAATCACGATCACGGCTGAAGAAGTGGATGGTTACTTCCGCACCACACCGGGAACCATCCCTGCGCAGAGCACTCTCGGTATCACCCAAACGGTGAATTTCGGTTATGCCCCGAACGATTCTGAATTTGGGGTGGTCTTTGGATTGGTTTTCGAAGATGATAACCGCAATGGCGCCCTGAGTTCAGGAGAGTTGGGTATTCCAGGGGTGACAGTAGCCTCGACGCAGGCAGTCACTCCGACTATGACCACAGATAATTTTGGCGTCTACACCTTTCGGTTCAATGTCGCAGTGGAGACCTCGGTCACCGTTAACGAGACCAACTTGACCGGCTATGTCTCCACAACGCCAGACAACGTACAAACCCAGGTGCGCACTGCCTCGAGTGGGAGCTCGCCGGTTAATTTTGGCGACTTCTTGGGGATCAAGATTACTGGCCAAGTCTTCGATGATACCAATGTGAACGGAGCCAAGGATATAGGTGAGCTTGGCCTGCCGGGTGCCATCGTTACAGCTAACGATGATAGCTTTGTGACAGACGCAACAGGCGTGTATACATTATATTCAACCCTGCCCGGTGGGGCGATCGACATAATCGAAACTGATCCTGCCGATTACATTTCAACCGATGCTGTCCCGGGAACTGGCATGCTACGCCTCAATGCCAACACTCTGAGAATATCCACCCCAGTTTCCGGACAAATATATTCAGACGGAGATTTTGGGGATGTGGCTTCGACAGGTGTTGTAACCATCCAGGGATTCGTCTGGAATGATAATGGCTCCGGCGCCAGCCTGGCGAACGGTCTGCGTGAAGCAGGCGAACCTGGCTTAGCTGGGGCAGAGGTCAGCTTGAGCACAGGGTTGTCTCAGATCACTGGCTTGGACGGGGCTTTCCTACTTTATGCTCCTCCCGGCGAGACAATTACCATTACAGAAAAGAATCCAACTGGTTATACTTCTACCAACGCCATCCCTGGCAGTGGCGCCAGCAAGTGGGATAACAATACCCTTGTATTAGCTCCTCAGGCTGAGGAGACCGTTTCTTCTGGTCACTTGTTCGGTGACGTGCAGACCACCAGCGTGGCGGTATTGCAGGGCAAAGTTTTCGACGACCTGAATGAAAATGGCATGCCGGATGCAGGTGAACCAGGATTGCCAGATGTACTCCTGACCCTGGAGATTAACCTCAACAACAATATCGCCGTGTATACCGACGCAAACGGGCAGTACCAATTCGCCGTTGCACCCGGCACGGATGTGCGCATCACTTCATCGGGACCAGGAGGCATCTACTACCCGACCACGGTTGAAAGCCTGGTAGTCCATCCACCTGCTCCAGGCACCTTCGCAGGTATAGATTTTGGCTATAGCAACGACATTGAAACATCCGTGATCTACGGCATCGTGTTTGATGACAGAGATAGCGACGGAGTGCAAGATTTTGGTGAAAGTGGGTTGGTTGGAGCAATTGTTACCTTAGGCGATGTCTCGGTCCAGACTTCCTCCGATGGTTTGGTCATCGGAACTTTCACCTTCCCGATCACTCCCACAGTTCCGAATTCGATCTACCATGTGGTAGAAGTAAACCCTTCTGGGTATCGCTCGACAACCCCAGACAATCTCTTCATCTCAGCGACTCCGGGACAATCATACTTCGTGGATTTTGGCGATACAAATACGGCTTTATATGGCTCTATCTACGGGACAACGTTCGAAGACCTCGATCTGGACGGAGTGCAAGACGTCAATGAGGTTGGACTGCCAGGGGTTGTGATTAGCTTCACCGTCGGTGGTTACCCATACGTGATTACCACCACAACTAAACTATATGGGCAGTTCACTTATGGATTTGACGTCCAGGAAGCCGGTTATCACACGATCGGCGAACAGGATCCAGCGAAGCCCGGCTATCGCTCCACCACTCCGGATTTTGTGAACGTATATGTCCAATTGGGGAATTCCTACACCGTCAACTTCGGCGATGCCCCAGACACATTTGCTGTTATTCTGGGTTCAGTATTCAATGACGCCAGCGGAGATGGTATCCAGGATCCCTCCGAGGTAGGCATCCCTGGTGTAACGGTTACTGCAAATGGGACTACGAAAGGAACTGACGCTTTTGGACGTTATTCCATCACCGTCCCAAATATCAACCTGCCGCGCACGATGGAAATCTCAGAACAAGATCTAACCGGTTACCATTCGACTACACCCAACATCGTACCTATAAACGTCCAACCCAGCAAAACATACCAGGTGGACTTCGGTGACAGCAACGACGCTTCCGTCGCCTCGATCTACGGCATTGTCTTTAGCGACCTGGATGTGGACGGTCAATATGACCTGGAACCTGGTCTAGCAGGGATTACGGTTACCCTCCAAAACAATCTTACTGCGCAGTTCCTCACCAACCAGTGGGGACAATACACTTTCCAGGTGGTTGCTACTGGCAATTATACAATCACCGAGACAGATCCAGGTGGATACGTCTCCACCAATGCCATCCCAGGCAGTCTGGCAGTAACCAAGATCGACAACAACACCTTGGTTGCTCAGATGAGCAGCCTGGGTACCAGTCTGGGTGATAACCGCTTCGGTGACGTACTGAGGAGTTCAGTTGTCGCCATCAGTGGATTGGTTTGGAATGATAACGGCGCGGGCGGTGGCACGGCTGGTGACGGGCAGCAAAATGGTTCCGAACCAGGCTTAGCCGGGGCTACAGTGGCTTTGGAGAATGGTATGACCCAGATCACTGGGGCTAGCGGTGAATTTATCTTGTATTCACCTCCCAATCAGGCAGCGATCCTTAAAGAAACCAACCCGAGCGGTTACCTGTCCACGAACGCTATCGCTGGAACCAACGCCAGCCGGGGAGATAAGGACACCATATACATTATTGGCCTTCCAGGTAATTCGTCTTCCATCAACAATAAATTCGGAGATGTCGGTACCAGCCAGTTTGCCGTGATCACCGGTAGAGTCTTCGACGACCAGAATGAAAACGGTCTGCTGGATACAGGTGAGCCAGGCTTTTCCGGACGCACTGTTACCCTGGCAATCGTTGGGACTGGGGAGCTTGCCATCCAGACTGATGCTAGCGGCGATTACCTGTTTGCCGTCCCGCCGGGTACAGAGGTGCGCATCACCTCCTCGAGCCCAGGCACCAGCTACTATTCCACCACACCACCCAGCCTGTACCTGCACCCGCTCACAGTCGGGTTGTATGACAACAATCATTTTGGCTACAGCAACGATAGCGACTCCTCCGTCATCTACGGAACCGTGTTCAGGGACGACAACCAAAACACCGAATGGGATCTTGACGAACCCACCATTCCAGGTGTAAACATTACATTGGATGGCAGCGCAACAAAAACAACCGGAGCATCTGGCAATTACACTTTCAGAGTCACTTCAGCGGGTAATCATACGCTCGTCGAGGCTGATCCGGGTGGGTACCAGTCAACTACTCCGAACCAGGTCACTACCGTTGTAGCCATGGGTCAGGGATATCTGGTCAATTTTGGCGATTTACCCCTCTGCACTATAAGCCCAGACATTTATGAAGAAGATGATACCAGCACGCTGGCGAGTGTCATCCTAACCGGTATCGGCAACAAGCAAAGTCATAACTTCGCTGATGATTCAACCGACTGGGTGAAATTTACTGCCGAGGCTGGAATGGTGTATACCATAACTACCTCAGCCTCCGGGCTTCGTGCAGATACCTATCTGGAGCTCTTCGACATCGACGGGCAGACTTTACTGAAAGCCAACGACGACTTCGAGGGCACAACTAACTTCTCCTCACGCTTGGTTTGGAAGGCGGACAAAAGCGGTGTGTATTATATCAAGGTTACCAACCGTGACAACCTCTCCTTCTGCCTCACCGAGTACGACTTGTGGATCATAGCGAAAGGTACCCCGATAACAAAGTTATACCTGCCATTCATACCCAAGGGCTCTCAGACATCCGCTCCTGTGCTGAAGGCACCCGCCAGCCCTCTGGGTGTGATGAGCCATGCCTACCCGGATGCTTATGAGGTGGATGATACCTGGATGCAAGCAAAACCGATCTTTCCCGCTGTGGGTCAGGTGCATTCCTTCGACAGCAATCCGGTCTTGTTCCTGGCCGACAAGGATTGGGTGTTTGTGGACCTGCGGTTCATGGACGTGATCACATTCACCACTCAGCCAATCACAAACACGCAAACGCTGTTAGAGCTGTATGATGAAAATGGCTACGCCTTGAACGTGACAGGTATAAACCAGTTAACCTGGGATGTGGTCGAGGGCGGGCGCTATTACCTCAGCGTCAGCCCAGACCCTTTGAGTCCTTTGAGCATGAATTTCGGTCCATCCATAGACGTTGGTTATGTCCTGAACATGTACATCAAACCTGTGAGACTCATTTTCTTGCCTTTTACCGTGAAATGAGTTTCACGGATGGACTGGGAATAAGGATCCTCTGAGTTCCTGATTCCCACGGCGATATTGAAGTCACGTCTCCGCAGAGGGCGAAACCACCTGCGGAGACGTGCTTTGAAAGATTCTTTAGAACACAACCTATAAAGGCTCGTAAATTTATAAAATAGAATGAAGAGGACCGGACTTACAGACTCACTGACAGAAGATTATTTAACCATATAACACGCTGTAAAATGCCCGCTGCCCTTATCTTCCAGTGTGGGATGGTCTGCTTCTGCGCAGAATTTTGTCGCCACCGGGCAACGCTCCAGGAAGCGGCACTTCGAACTGGGATTGACCGGCCTGCTGACCCCACCCTTGATCGCTGGCAGTTCGCGCTGCAAGGTTGGATCGGGGATCGGGACAGCCGAAATAAGCGCTCGAGTGTAAGGGTGCAGGGGATGAGCGAGAACCTCTTCGGTATCACCGTATTCGACAATTTTGCCCAAATACATTACGGCAAGCTCCTGGCTGGTGTAGCGAGCCACCGCCAGGTCGTGGGTGATATAAAGGTAGCTTACCCCAAACTTATCAGCCAACTCCATCATCAAGTTGATCACTTCACTGCGGATGGAAACATCTAACATTGAAGTCGGCTCATCGGCAACTACGAAATCCGGACTCACCACCAGTGCGCGCGCAATTGCCACACGCTGGCGCTGCCCGCCGGAAAGCTCATGCGGGAAGCGGAATAAGAAGCTACTGGCAGGAGCCAAGTCCACCTGGTCCAGTAGAGCTGCAACTATCTCCTCGCGTTCAGGCAGTGTATGGAGACCCTGCACCAGAAGAGGTTCGGCAATGGCATCAAAGATGGTCAGGCGTGGATTGAGCGATTCGTATGGATCTTGGAAGATCATCTGGACGCGACGGCGAAAGCGTTTCAATTCTTTGCCTTTCAAGACAGCCAGGTCGACCATCTGGTTATTCTCGCTGCGCAAGTAAATATGTCCTGCGGTGGGATTATATAGGCGCGTCAGTAGCTTTCCCGTGGTGGTTTTTCCGCACCCCGATTCGCCGACCAGGGCGAGGGATCTACGGGTAGGAATTTCAAAATCAACACCATCTACGGCATGGATGTAGCCTTTTGCCCGGCTAAAGAACATATTGCCGAATGGAAAATACATCTTCAAGGCTTCAACTTTAATCAACGGCTGGGTGGTCAGCGGCTTAGAGGGTAACTCGCTCGGGGGTGAAAGGTGTTTTATCTTCGAAGAGTACAAGGTCGTGCTCATAACCGCACCTCCGGAGATTGGCGCAAGACCGGGTATGAAGAGACCTGCCCGGGATTGAGAGGGTTCCAGCAGGCAACAATATGTTCGTCATCGATCGATTGGAGTGGAGGTCGCTGGTGAGTGCATTGTTCTGTGGCGAAAGAACAACGTGGGTGAAATCGGCAGCCACTTGGCGGGAAAAGCAAGTCGGGAGGTTCACCACCCAAGGTTAACAGCCTGGTTTTAGGACCGATAATGCTGGGAAAAGTGGACATCAGGGCGGCTGTGTAGGGATGGTGCGGGTGTTTGAAGATTTCTACAGCCGGAGCCAGCTCTGCTAGACGCCCGGCATACATAACTCCGATCCGGTCAGCCACTTCGGCAATGACGGCAATATCATGCGATATGTAAATCATGCTCATATTTAGGGATTTCTGGATGCGACGCATCTCACGCAACACCTGGTCCTGGACGATTACATCCAGGGCGGTCGTCGGCTCATCGGCGATTACCAATGAGGGGCTGCAGGACAGTGCCATGGCAATCACAGCTCGCTGTCGCATCCCCCCGCTAAATTCATGGGGGTAGCGTTTAGCCATCTGAGGCTCGATCCCCACCATATTAAACAGGTTTGTAACGCGTTCCTGAGCAATAGAGGGAAGCATGCCTGGTTGGTGTCGGTTGATCGCCTCGATGATCTGGTCACCCACTTGATAAACCGGATCGAGGGAGTTCATAGCAGCTTGAAAGACCATCGAAATCCTGCTCCAGCGGATATCTCGCATCTGTTGGTCGCTCATTTTCAAGATATCCTCACCATCCAGCAGGATCTCACCTTTTTGGATGACGGCATTATCAGCCATCAAACGCATCAGAGTTACGGCAATGGAAGTCTTGCCACAGCCCGATTCACCGACCAAACCCATGGACTCACCAGGTAGCAAGTCAAAAGACACCTCATCCACAGCAGAGACGAACCCTTTGCGTGTCTTGTACGACATAGTCAGGTCTTTGACAGAGAGTAAAGGTCTTTCAGTCATAGGGGTTTCTCCTGGAAGTGTTTAGCGTTGGCGCAGGCGCGGATTGACTACCTCATCCAAGGCACGTCCTGCCAGGTAGAAAGCCGAGCACAGCATGGTGATTGAGACCCCCGCTGGGAAAATGAGATACCAGTAATCGATGCTGCGTAGCATGTATCCAGATACCTGGGTCGTATAAATCATGATCCCCCAGCTCATGCGGATGTTCAATAAACCAAAGAAAGACAGCGCCGCCTCAGAAAAGATTGCCCCGGTTACTGTCTGCATCATGTTTAGAAAAGCTAACGGCATCAAGTTGGGCACAATATGATAGAAAATGATATGACCGTGCCCACCGCCAGCAATCCGCGCTGCCTCGATATATGGTTTGACCTTTATCGTCAGAGCTTGGGCTTTGACGATGATCGTTGTACCTCCAAAACCAGTCAGAATGCCGATGACCAGAGCCAGGGTCCACATGTTCATGCGCATAAACGAGCTTAACACAACCAACAGGGCAAAAAAGGGTAGAAGGTTCATCAGGTCAGCCAGGCGCATGAAGAGCGAATCGATCCACCCACCGAAGTAAGCAGAAATTGCGCCGACCGAAGTAGCAATCACTACGGTAATCACAGCTGCTAAAAGCCCAAGGACGAATTCATTGCGGGTGCTGTACATCAATTGGCTAAGTACATCCCGAGCCATCGGGTCAGTTCCCAACAGGTGCCTGGCAGAGGGTGGAGAGGGATGCACGAAGATCGTTGAATCGTTACCGATAAAAGGATCGTAAACAGCTGGATCCCACACAGTCCCCATTAAGATCGGGTGAAGCAAAGCCATCAACCCAAAAAAGATGATAATCCCTAACCCGATCACGCCAATTTTATTCTGAGCAAACAATGCCCAATTTTGGCCAATTGATTTACAGCTCGCACGCAGGCGGACCCGCCAGAGCGGCTCGGGGAGGCGAAAGACAGGGGTTTCTGTGGTTGCAGCCATAGGAAGCTCCAGTTCTAGGCGTAGCGAATACGAGGGTCAAGCAGGGCATAGGTTACATCGGCGACCAGGTGAGCAACCAGAGAAAGCACACCAAGGAATATGGACGCGCCCATCACCAGGGGAATATCTCCTGAGGTAGAGGCGTTCAAAAGTGTCAGACCCATCCCCGGCCAGGAAAAGACCGTTTCAGTGATAATCCCACCGCCCATAATAAAAGGCAGGCTGATGATCAAGTTGGTGACTACGGGAAGTAGAGCGTTGCGAGCAGCATGCCGGTCACGGATATCCTTTTCTGCCAGCCCTTTGGCGCGCGCTGCCATGATATAGTCTTCACGCAGCGTTTCCAACATTGTGGTGCGGGTCAGCAACATCGTGCTTGAGAAGTTGATCAAAACCAGAGTCATCACCGGCAGAACCAGGTGGCGGATCATATCCCATACCAATTTAGCCTGTGGGCTGAGAATCCAGAATAAGGCTGCAATGGTAACCACAAGGCTGGTTCCTTCCCAAAAGATCCGTCTGGCCTGATTGGGATAAAAATGCCGGCTGATGAAATAGATGAGGGTAAATGCAACCACAATAAGGGTCGCGGTGAGTAAGAGCTGGTTAAATAGCAGGTTGGCTGTGATCGGTGAGCCCTTAGGTAGTGTGCGCCACAGGGTGGGATCGAGAAATTTACCCAACGGAAACCATTTCAAGGTGAAGCTGAAAAACCAGAGCATCAACAAGGCAAACCAGGGTGTAAAAATAGTGTACATGACTGAGCCAAATACGGTGATGCTGTACTCTAGGGTGGTGCCTCTGTTCCAAGCCAGCACCCTGCCCAAGAAATATCCGACAATGAATTCGATGATTAATGCTGTAGAGAACAAAAAGACCGTGCGAGGAGCACGCTCGGCGATCACGTCAATCACTGGCCTGTTCAGCTCGAATGAGTCTCCCAGCTCACCGCCCAACGCGTTGACTAGCCAGCGAGCAAAACGCTCGGTAACCGGTCTGTCCAGACCCAGTCGATGCACTAACGCCTGGCGTTGTTCCTCGGTGAAGCGAGGATTCACATACTGAAGGGTAATATCTCCGGGTTGGGCATCCAAAATAAAATAAGATAATGCCAGGAAAAAGACCAACGTTACCATGATCTGGAGTGCTCTGTTCAAAAGGTATTTCCACATTTCCGCCTCCGTGGAGGAATGGATCCACCGATAATCGGATTGAAACGCTGGCCTGGATGAGGCATTGTAGAAACTCCTCATCCAGGCACTGAGTTGTCAAGGTTTCAGAAGGTTTATTCTTGGGTATTGGGCATCACCATGTAGGATGCACTATAGAGCCCCTGGAGTCCGTCGAATACCTTGGTGTAGGGGTAAGCAATGGTGTTTAAGTAAGCATCGGTGATTGGCGGCGAGAACAGGGTGATATAAGGCAGCTCCTCAGCCAGGATATTTTGCAGATCGTAGGCAATTTGCTTGGCGCGGGTCATATCCGACTCGCTATAGAATTCCGTGCATTTCGCGTTCAGCCTGGGGCTGACGTAGGAAATATTATCGCTTCCATCGGCGACCCCTGTGGCACCGCTGAAGAAATCGCACAGGTAAGAGGGGAAAGGGGTCAATCCCCAGCCAAGCATGATGATGTCGAACTCGCCAGAGTTCTCATTGGCTCGGATCGTGTTAAACGGGGTGTAGTTCATGGTCACGGGTATGCCGAGCTGTTTGATCCACTGCTCGATGTACACAGCTGAGGTCGCCCGCAACGGGTCATAACCAGGACCGGGAGCTTGAAAATCGATTTCAGGGAAGGGGGTTCCGTCTGGCAGTTTGAGACCTTCGCCGTAGACTACGCCACTGTCCCTAGAGCTGCCGGCGATAAAGGTCGGTTCAGTCTTCCAGGTAAAACCGGCTTCTTTCAAAATACGCACCGATTCAGCCAACCGTTCAGCTTCGTTGAGTCCCTGACAGTAAATCGGGACATCCTTGTTATGCCAGTAGGTCAGATCTTTAGGAACCAATGTGTAAACCGGTTGGACTTGCTTCTGGAGTACATCGCCGGTCAAGAAATCCAGGTTGATCTGGCAGGCAACTGCCTGGCGCACTGCCTTGCCTTGTTCTTCTTTGAAGTAATCCCTGGCCTGGTTGAATTCGATGTAGCGGAAGCCGTTTTGGGCATTAGTCACTACATTAACATCCGGATTTGCCTTTAACTGATCAGCCATACCCAGGGAGATTCCGCTGGGATTCAAGACAATATCGACTTCGCCGTTCTGCAAAGCCAGATAAGCGGCATCTTGCGAGTAGACCGGGAAGAGGAATGTGTCAAAATACGGTCCCCAGCTCATGTCCAAAGCGACATCGCCGCTTGGATCTCCATAAGCGTTGAAACTGTAGCCGCGACCCTGGTTGAGTTCGCCTGAGTTTGTTTCCTTGTAGGCGCCATTCGTAAATTCCTCTTCATGGGTTCCTATGAAATAATATTGGTCATTCGCCTCGCTTTCCACAAAAGCACCCGGAGACCACTGCTTGAATTTGGTCGGACCAAAATAGGGTTCGTTTTCGTTGGGCAAGGCTTCGAGGGCTAGCTGGAGTGGGGTGACCTTATCCAGGTAATCGGCAGCACTGGGGTCAAGTGCCTTTGCCTGGACAACCAAGTCCGCTACCTTGGACTCCCAATAAGCTTTACTGACAAATGGGCCGATCAATGCGCCGTACTGCCAGATTGCCAGCCCTGGGGTGACTTTGTAATAGAACTTTGCCGTCAGTGGATCGACTGCCTCAACATGGTCCAGAACTGCCGGGTTATACCAGGTAACCCAGTTCCCTGCCATAGAGAAAGCCAGTGCGGTATTGGCAGTAAACGCCACATCTTCCGCGGTAATTGGCGAGCCATCCGACCATTTCAGATCTTTTTTAAGCTTCACCGTTCCCACGTAAAAATCACCTTCTTGGACGGTTGGTTCCGGGAGCCCATCAGCTACTTGGGGGACCCAATCCCAGCGTTGATCAGATACTGCATAGAGAACCGGGTAAGCATACTGCAAGATGACGCCATTCCAATAACTGGAACCTGTGATATCGTTGAAATACCATGGATTTAATCCATCAATATCGGATAGTATCGCCATGCGAATCACTTCAGCGCGTTTGGCGGGCGAGACTTTTTCAGCCGGGGGTTCGGTCGGAACCGGGGTGGGAGTAATGATTTTTTCCACCACTTTTTCAATTACCTGAGGGGTGCCTTCTTTTTCAACAATTACCGTTTCCACCACTTTTACGGTTTCGGGTTGGCAGGCACTGACCAGCAATGTGAACAAGCTCAGGAAAGCCAACCAGCGAAATTTTTTCATCGTATCCATTTTCTTCTCCTTATTTTGTTTTGAATGAAAAAGTAGAATGTTTTATTCTGGCGTTAGAGCCTGCAAAGTAACTTTCAGTACTCAGGTTTACTTACTCTCCCTAAGTAGAGTTGCTCTCTTAGGATGCCATGGTTGGGTCGTCAGGGTCCGTGCCCGATAAGACCCTGACGACCGCCTTAGAGGAGAAAGCATGCTTTGTAAGCATGGTTTTTCTTTTATTTTGCGATTCCAACCTGTATTGAATGAGCTTCCAAACCCCATTTGGAGGTTCAATATCAAACCAGTGCTCTTTGATAATACAGCGTAGCCGCTGATCAAATTCTTTAGTTGATGTTTTTTGGATGGGATTCTGGGCCATATAACCTTTTTATTCGGACAAAAATCTTACATGAAATCGATTGCAAAATCTTTCAAAATCCGAAAGCCCTTCAATTGTTTGAATATACCCGGTTCCAAGGTGTATGGCACGAGCCCTAAAAGTGATTTTTTGTGCTTCTAGAGGAGGTATTTACCACCCCCTCTGCAGTATGGTTAGCCCCTCCAGGGTATGGTATACAATTGGTTGGATTCACTTCTTTCAGGGGGTGCAAAGTTATCCTGAGGACTCGCAAGGCAGACCCTTATTTGGAATATACTGGGTCTGTTGGTGTGATAAGATTAAATGGTGCTGAAATCGGAGGATTGTTGTGAGGTTGATTCTCTCAGCTCCAAATAAGATTAGACTCGTTATTGGCAGTCTGTTGATTGCCAGTCTGCTGGGATGGCTTGGTCCTGGCACACTTACTTTGTATACCGCCCAGGCAAAGAGATCCTTACAGGCAAAAAATGTGCCCGAAATAACGGAGCTGAGTGCCATCCGTTTTCAGCATATCACCATAAATGAAGGTCTTTCACAAAGCTCAGTCTATTCCATCCTGCAAAATAAAACCGGGTTTATGTGGTTTGCTACGGATGAGGGGCTGAACCGCTTTGATGGTTCCGAATTCAAGTTGTATCTCAATGATCCAGACGATCCGTTTAGTTTAAGTGATAACAATGTTCTGGCCATTGCTGAAAGTCAATCGGGATATTTATGGCTGGGTACTTTTGGTGGGGGATTAAACCGCTTTGACCCCCAGACTGAAAAATTTACAAGCTATTTCCATGACCCTAATAACATCGACAGCCCATCCTCGAATGAAATCTGGAATGTACTGGTTGATCAAAGCGATTCAGTCTGGTTAGCCACTGCTGATGGATTGGATCGCTTCGATCCAGCTAGCGGGCATTTTCAACATTTTATAAACGATGAACAAAATCCTTCCAGCCTGAGTGTAGGATCCATCCAGGTTATTTTCCAGGATGACATTGGGAACCTATGGATCGGCACTACGCAAGGATTGGACCGTCTCGACATGGAAACGCAGCAGTTTAGCCATTATCGCATCGATGCCCGAGAAATCGATCCAAAAGATCCCGAAGCCAATCAGCTTAATCCTCGTGTCTCAGAACAACAAGTTACATATGGGCTAGGCGGCATGTCCGTTTCCGACATCCATCAGGACCGGGAAGGGATGATTTGGGTTGGCACCGATTCCGGCTTGGATTGTCTCGATCCGAGAACCGATA
>Ga0153915_10002818_pt1 | contig 15865 bp, 7 predicted proteins | sample Opewatmetagenome_2_FD_107003 | JGI IMG/M metagenome (GOLD analysis project Ga0153915, IMG submission 107003) | Freshwater wetland microbial communities from Ohio, USA - Open water 3 Core 3 Depth 3 metaG | ecosystem: Environmental > Aquatic > Freshwater > Wetlands | place: USA: Ohio, Lake Erie...
ATGAAACGAGCATGCCTGTACCAGGCACACAAGCAGATGATAATCGGCATGCGGCGTTCCATCTGTCCTTAAACAAAAAAATATAATCAGATGAAAATCAAAGAGGGTTTTCAGGGACAACGCGCCATTGTACTCCCTGAATCCATTGTCTCATCCATGCAAACGGATTCCCGTACGGCTGTTCTTTATGTGACCGACATCGGGTATTACCCGTGCGCCGCTCATCATTATCGGGAACGACCAGAAGGGATCGCCCAGTATATCCTCCTGTTTTGTGTCAAAGGGGAAGGGTGGTTTGAAGTCAATGGTGCCCGTCGACGGGTTCAGGAAAACCAAGTTGTTGTGTTGCCTGCTGATACACCACATACCTATGCTGCAGACCAGAAAGACCCCTGGAGTATCTACTGGATACATTTTGGAGGTCAATCGGCCTCTTTGTTTTTCGAATCCGAATCCCGTTATCCCAAAGATATTACTCCCGAAGATGATACACGCGTCAAAGAACGTCATCAATTATTCGAAGCTATCTATACCACCCTTCAACTTGGTTATGGTTGGGAATACCTTCATTATGCCAGCATTTGTCTTCATCACTACCTAGGATCATTCCTGTATCTTTCCTTATTCAGGCAGGCACGACCGACTGACGAATATCAAGATCCGGTCCGACAGGCAATCCATTATATGCGCGACCATCAGGATCAGAAGCTGCCTGTTGGTAACCTGGCCGATCACCTGAAGCTTTCCGTCTCCTATTTTTCGGCCAGATTCCGCCAAAGCACCGGATACTCACCCATCGCGTACCAAAACGCCTTGAAAATTCAGGAAGCCTGCCGTTACCTGGATTTTACGGACTTAAAAATAAACCAGATATGTTTCAAGCTTGGTTTTGATGATCCCTACTACTTTTCCAGGCTTTTTTCCAAAAATATGGGCTTATCTCCAAGCGCATACAGGAGCAGAAAAAAAGGATAGTTGTAACTGCTTTCGTGCATCATTATTGTTCAATGACTTTTATCTGATTTTTGTTTAGACTATTTAACTTCTTCATTCCAAATAAATCGGCTATCTTCGCCCTAACATATTTGTTAAACAAAACCGTCAAACTATTTTGTCAATAATGACTGTCAACAACACAACCGAAGAACACATCAAGGATGTAGCCAGGAAGCTGTTTTTCTCGGAAGGACGGCTCAATGCCACCACTCAGGAAATTGCCGATGCGGCAGGGGTAAACAGGACGTTGTTGAATTACTATTTTCGTTCAAGAGACGCCCTGTTCGAACTAGTGTTCGATGAAGCCATGCTGAATTTTAAAAACCATATTGAATTCATCATTACGCAGGAATATCCTCTAAGAGAGCGCATCGAAAAGCTGGTTGATTTCCTGTTACAGGAGATGAGCAACAACCCGTACCGCGAAATCTTTTTTATCACTCAGATTAACCGAAACGATAACGAGGGTGGTATCAAACTGAAGAAAGGACCTGAGAACAACAACTGGAGGATTTTTCTTAAAGAAATCCAGTCAGAAATGGATGCCGGTCACATCCGGCCCTTGATACCAGAGGATTATGTGCTGAATATTTTTTCCATGTGCGTCTTACCCGTGCTGATGAAGTCTGTTTATACGAACATGTTTCAGATCAGTCCTGAAGAATATCAGTTGTTGTTGGATAATCGTAAGAAGAGCATTTTAGCGTTCATCCATACTTGATGTCCCTTTAAGGCCGGATATTGAAGCTCCTCGCGGCAAGCCGCGAGGAATCTCCGATTCCAAAAAGGAATCCTGTGTTTTGCTCGCTAACCCCGCCGCAAGCAGCGGGGAATGCGCTCGAGGAATTCAACACCGAACAATCATCATCAAACAACTGTTTTCCCAATCCATCAGATAATCGTGTTAATAATCTCATTCAATTCGTTATGGTTCAACTAATCAAAAAGTTCCTTTTAGTAGGAGTGGTCACCTTCTTGCTGTTATTCTCCGCCTGTGGTGGAAAAAATCAAAACGGCATGTCCGGAGAAATGGTCGAAACCTATAGCGTCCTGACGCTAAAAGAGCGGGATATCACGCTGTACGCCGACTATCCGGCAACGATAGAAGGCCGACAAAATGTGGAAATACGCCCGAAAATAGATGGCTTCATTGATGCCATCTATGTGGATGAAGGGGACGCCGTCAAAAAAGGCCAGCTTCTTTTCCGTATCAGTAATCCGCAGTATGAAGAAACTGTCAGAAACGCCGAAGCATCCATTGGTATTGCTCAAGTTGCCGTTGAAACAGCTCAGCTCGAATACGAAAAAGTAAAACCATTGGTCGAAAAAAACATTGTCAGTCAGTTCGATCTGCAATCGGCCAAACTCGATTTGGCATCTAAGAAGGCGGAATTGGTCCAGTCTAAAACCACCTTGGCAAATGCCAAAACCAACCTGAACTATTTGAGTGTAACCAGCCCGGCCAACGGTGTTATCGGATTGATCCCCTACAAAATCGGGGCACTGGTTAGCAGCACTTCTACGGAGCCTCTGGCCACCGTATCAGACATCAGTACCGTGTATGCCTATTTTTCCTTCAATGAAAAACAGCTGCTGGAATTTTCACGAGCCAACTCCGGAAACACCCTGGGTGAAAAGATAAAGGGAATGCCGGCTGTTTCACTGATTTTAACCGACGGAACTATCTACGAAAAGGAAGGAAAAATGGACATGATAAGTGGTCTGATAGATACTGAAACAGGATCTGCTTCCATCAGGGCATCGTTTCCAAATCCTTCCGGACTGATGAGAAGCGGCGGAAGTGCCACGGTTCGCATACCAAGAAATTGTAAATCAGTCATTGTCATTCCCCAGAGTGCAACAACGGAATTGCAGAACAAACGATTCGCCTATACCATAGGAACTGACAACAAGGTTAAACGCGTACCAGTCACGACAACAGCCAGCAGCGACGGTCAGTATTTTATCGTAACGAATGGGTTGAAAACCGGCGACCGCATTGTACTGGAAGGAGTCAGTCTCCTGAAAGAAAATGCCGTGATAAAGGCAAAAGAAGCAGACGCTTCCAGTATCTACAAAGCCATTAACTAAACGACCATGTTTAAACAATTCATAGAACGGCCGGTGCTTAGCACGGTCATATCCATTGTTCTCATCTTGCTGGGTATTCTGGGACTGGTTAAATTACCCATTTCCCAATACCCTGACATCACACCTCCAACAATCAATGTATCTGCAAGCTATTCAGGTGCCAACGCTGAAGTAGTTTTAAAAAGTGTTGTTGTGCCGCTGGAAGAATCAATCAACGGGGTGGAAGGTATGACGTACATGACATCTTCTGCCTCCAACGATGGTTCCGGAAGCATTCAGGTCTATTTCAAGGTTGGTACAGACCCCGATCAGGCTGCCGTCGATGTACAAAACAGGGTATCGTCAGCCAGCAACCTGTTACCTGCTGAAGTTACCCAAGCCGGTGTCACTGTCAGGAAACGTCAAAACAGTATGTTGCTGATGACAGGCTTGTACAGTGAAAATCCAACCTACGATGAGACCTTTCTGCAGAACTATGCTGAAATCAACCTGACCCCACAGCTCCAACGGGTGGAAGGTGTAGGTAGTGCCTCGGCTTTCGGCTCAAAAAAATATGCCATGCGCATTTGGCTGAAACCAGACGTTATGTCTGTCTATGGCCTGACTTCTGGAGATATCACCTCGGCACTAAGTGAACAAAACGTGGAAGCCGCACCAGGTAAATTCGGGGAACAGGGAAACCAAAGTTTCGAGTATGTAATCCGTTACACCGGCAAACTTCAGACAGTCTCCGACTTTGAAAACATTGTTGTCAAAGCCGGCTCCAGTGGTCAGTTACTGCGTCTCAAAGACGTTGCGAGGGTGGAACTGGGTGCACAATCCTACAGCAGTAAGTTATGGGTGAACGGAAAAAACGGCACGAACGTTTCCGTCAACCAGACAGCAGGCTCCAATGCCAGAGACGTCATCAATGGTTGCAAAAAAGTCATTGAAGAAGCCTCAAAATCATTTCCTGAAGGTGTCCATTACACCAATATGGTTGATGCCAACCGTTTTCTGGACGTTTCCATCGAAAAAGTGTTGGTAACCTTTCTGGAAGCCTTTCTGCTGGTTTTTATGGTGGTATTCCTTTTTCTTGAGGATTTTCGTTCATCGTTAATTCCGGCTATTTCGGTACCGGTGGCCATCATCGGTACGTTCTTTTTTCTGTACCTGTTTGGTTTCAGTATCAACCTGCTCACTCTCTTTGCGCTGGTTCTGGCCATCGGTATCGTGGTGGATGATGCCATTGTGGTGGTGGAAGCCGTCCATGCCAAGCTTGACATGGGATACACTTCTGCGAAGCAGGCGTCCATTGATGCCATGAGTGAAATCACCGGTGCCATCATCTCCATCACGCTGGTCATGGCTTCCGTGTTCATTCCCGTCACATTTATTGGCGGCTCCTCCGGGGTTTTCTACAAACAATTCGGTATCACGCTGGCCGTAGCAATCATTATCTCAGCAATAAATGCCCTGACACTCAGCCCTGCATTGTCAGCTCTTTTCCTCAAGCCCAAAGGGGAAGAGAAAAAACACAGGAAATACACCCAACGATTTATGGAGGCTTTTGATGCCGGCTATCAGGCCACTGCCCGCAAATACACCGGCATTGTCAGTTACCTTGTGGCACGGAAGAAACTGGTCATCGGACTGGTGGTAATTTTCGCAACTGGATTCTTTCTGCTGATCAAGACAACGCCAACCAGCTTTGTTCCTGAGGAAGACATGGGTACCGTTTTCGTCAATGTCAGCCTTCCTCCCGCGTCTTCCATGGAACGCACGGCTATCGTGGCAGAGCAGGTGGATAGTATAGCACGGGGCATTCCGGAAGTAGGTAATGTCATGCGAATGATCGGGCAAAACATGGTGGATGGCAGTGGTAGTTCCTACGCCATGGTGATTCTGGAACTGAAGAACTGGAAAGAAAGAGGCGATGTCAGCAACACCGATGTGATCGGCAAACTCATGGCACAAACCTCGTACATACATAATGCTAAAATCATACCGTTCTCCCTGCCGACCATCACAGGGTTTGGCATGTCAAGCGGATTTTCGTTCCAACTACAGGACAAAGGTGGACACACTACCGAAACGTTCTACCAGGTAGCGCAGGATTTCCTGGCTGAATTGGGAAAACGACCTGAAATCCAATACGCTTCGACCTCTTTCAATCCGAATTTTCCACAATACCTGATGTCGTTGAACGTGCCAAAAATCAAGGAGGCCGGTTTAACGGTAGATGGTATTATGGATGCCATGCAGTCTTTCTATGGTGGTTTGTATGCCTCAAACTTCAACCAATTCGGAAAACTTTATCGCGTCATGGTACAGGCTGACACAAGCTATCGCGCCAACATCGAAGGCATGAACAAGGTGTTTGTGCGTACTAGCACCAACAAAATGGCTCCCATATCCGAATTTGTCAGCATGAGTCGTGTTTACGGCCCTGAAAGTTATTCCAGGTTCAATCTTTACACCTCCATGAGTATCATGGGCGCACCCAACGACGGATACAGTACGGGAGAAGCCCTTCAGGCCATTAAAGAGGTCGCATCAGCGTCGCTCCCACAAGGATATGGCTATGAGTTCTCCGGCATGAGCCGTGAGGAAGAAAGCAGCGGTTCGCAAATGATCTACATCTTCATGCTGAGTCTTGTCTTCGTTTACCTGCTACTAAGCGCTTTGTATGAAAGCTATCTGTTACCTTTCGCCGTGTTGCTTTCCCTACCGATTGGATTGTGCGGCACCTTTGTTTTTGTGAAGATATTCGGTATCGACAACAACATTTACACGCAGATTTCCATGATCATGCTCATTGGTTTGTTGGCCAAGAATGCTATCCTGATTGTCCAGTTCGCCAAAGCAAGACGCGAAAAGGGCATGCCCTTGTTGCAGGCCGCTATTGAAGGATCCAAGGCCCGGTTCAGGCCCATTCTGATGACCTCTTTCGCTTTCATTTTTGGAATTATGCCGCTAATGTTCGCCTCCGGTGCAGGAGCCAACGGGAACCGTTCCATCGGGACTTCTGCCGTTGGTGGTATGTTGTTCGGTACACTGTTCGGTATCATGGTCATACCGGGTTTGTACGTTATTTTCCAAGGCCTTGCAGAAAAAATCAGCAAGCACAAAACACCGGAAATACTGGTTCCAGCTAAAAAGGCCATTGATAATAATCAATAATATGCACTCAACAATGAACAAATACATCAACCACAGGGTTTTACCACTACTGATTGCCTTGCTACTGACAGCCTGTGGTGTGGTCACCAAGACCTACAAAAAACCGGATAAATCTGTAACCGACAACCTTTACAGGGAAGCAAGAAGCACTGATTCCACATCGTTGGCAGATATGCCCTGGCGGGAACTCTTTACTGATTCTATTCTTCAACAGCTCATTCAAGAGGGCTTGAACCAAAATCTCGACCTGCAATCGGCTCTGGAGCGGATGAATCAGGCCAAGGCGTCACTGACAAAAAGCAAGCTTTCGCTGTTGCCCTCCTTGAGCGGCTCTGCGGATGTAACACAAACCAAACTCTCACAAAAAGCGACCCAATCCACCGACTTATATTCCACCGTTTGGGAAGCAGGTATCGGAGCTAGTTGGGAACTGGATATTTGGGGTAAACTGACGAGTTCAAAAAAAGCGGCACTGGCAGCTTATCTTCAGACCGATGCAGCCCGCAGGGGTGTTCAAACAACCTTGATTGCCAACATCGCCAATACCTACTACACTTTGCTGGCATTGGATAAGCAACTGGCTATCACCCGTGAAACAGTGAAGAACCGGTTGGAGGAAGTAGAAAGTATGAAACTGATGAAAGAAGCGGCCTTTGTCAACGGAGCAGCATTCGTGCAAAGCCAGGCAAACCTGTATGCGGCCGAAGTCAGTATTCCTGATCTGGAACAAAGCATCCGTGAAACAGAAAATGCCTTATGCATTATATTGGGAAGGGTTCCCGGGTCAATCAAACGCGGGACGTTGACTGAACAAACATTTCAGACAAATCTGATGATGGGTGTTCCGAGCCAATTGCTGAACAACCGGCCTGATGTGCTCGAAGCCGAACTGGCTATACGAGAAGCTTTCGAGAATGTGAATATAGCCAGAGCCAGTTTCTATCCGTCACTGACTATTACAGCCAATGGCGGATTGTCCTCCTTCAATCTGAGTGACTTTTTTAACAACACTCTTTTTTACAACCTCGTAGGCGGCCTTACTCAACCGTTGTTCAAGCAAGGTCAACTCACTGCAAACCTGATTAGTGCAAAATCCCAACAACAGGAAGCGTATAACACGTTCAAGACAACACTCCTGACAGCCGGCAAGGAAGTATCCAACGCGTTGTATGCCTACCAGATGGCCGAGGAAAAAGAACTATTCAGAGTCAAACAACTGGAAGCACTCGAACAATCTGTCACTATAACAAAAACACTGCTTCAATACAGTTCATCCACCAATTACACGGATGTACTGACCTGCGAGCAAAGCCTGCTTTCCGCTCAACTTTCCTCGGTTAGCGACCAGTTACAAAAGCTACAGGCAGTTGTTGATTTGTACAAGGCTCTTGGGGGTGGATGGAAATAATTCGATGGGGTTTGGAAAAAATCCGTATTTTTGTAGCTTTGAAAGAAGCCTGAAACCCTATGCAAGAAAGAATCATCATCCTCGACTTTGGATCACAAACCACTCAGTTGATTGCCCGCCGTGTGCGCGAATTGAATACATACAGCGAGATCGTACCCTATAACAAATTCCCTTATGATGCTACGGACATAAAAGGAGTGATCCTTTCAGGCAGTCCGTTTTCCGTGTACGATAAAACAGCCTTTAAAACCGATGTCGACAAACTCAGGGGAAAATACCCCATTCTGGGCATTTGTTACGGGGCCCAACTGATTGCCCAGACAGCTGGTGGAAAGGTTGAACCTGCGGGTTCCAGAGAATACGGTCGTGCCAACATCGAACGTTATATGGCTGGCAGTCTATTGCTGGATGGATTCTCAGAAAACTCCCAGATCTGGATGTCTCATGGTGATACGATCACGGTTATTCCGGATAATTTTGAAATTATCGCTTCGACCAAGGATGTGCCTGTCGCTGCTTATCATGTTAAAGGGGAGAAAACCTGGGGTGTACAGTTTCATCCGGAAGTATATCATACACCCGAAGGCACTCTATTACTCGATAACTTCCTGAGCATTTGTGGTTGCACCAAGGATTGGTCACCAGCTTCTTTCGTTGAATCGACCATAGCCTCTCTTCGCACTCAATTAGGTGATGATAAAGTCGTTCTCGGTTTATCTGGCGGCGTTGATTCTTCTGTGGCAGCCGTTTTGCTCAACAAGGCCATCGGAAAGAACCTGACATGTATTTTCGTAGATCATGGCTTGCTTCGTAAGAATGAATTCGAAAACGTGATGAGAGACTATGAACACCTTGGCCTGCATGTCATCGGTGTCAATGCCAAACAACATTTTTATAAGGAACTGGCTGGCGTGACTGATCCTGAAAAGAAACGCAAGATTATCGGTAAAGGTTTCATTGATGTCTTCAACGAAGAAGCCAGCAAGCTGAAAGGTGTCAAATGGCTGGCTCAGGGGACAATTTACCCCGACTGTATCGAATCCTTATCAATCACCGGCACTGTTATCAAATCCCACCACAATGTAGGTGGATTGCCCTCAACGATGCACCTTAAACTATGCGAACCCTTGCGCTTGCTTTTCAAGGATGAAGTACGCCGTGTCGGTACTCAGCTCGGTATGATGCCTCATCTTATCAAACGCCAGCCATTCCCTGGACCAGGTTTGGCTGTACGCATTCTGGGAGACATAACCGAAGAAAAGGTACGTATTGCTCAGGAAGCCGATGCCATCTTTATCGATAACTTGCGGGAATGGGACCTCTATGATAAGGTTTGGCAGGCAGGGGTAATCCTGTTGCCGATTCGATCGGTGGGTGTCATGGGTGATGAGCGCACCTATGAAAATGCCGTAGCCTTACGGGCCGTCACCTCTACCGATGCCATGACAGCCGATTGGGCGCATCTGCCCTATGAATTCCTGGCTAAGGTGTCCAACGAAATAATCAATAAAGTAAAAGGTGTCAATCGTGTCACCTATGATATCTCCTCCAAGCCTCCAGCCACTATCGAGTGGGAATAAGATCATCCGATAATCCGATCATCACGGTCTGTTTTTTTTCAATACATACCTGATAAAAAAGCCGATCAACATCAGGTATGCGCCCAGTGATAACCACTCGGCGCCAAGTGTTGATACCCAACCGGTCATCATCCAGTTTATACCAAAGAAACGGATGGCCGCGCTGACAACACCCATGAGTGCACCTCCGGCAATAAAACCGGAAGCGATAAGCGTTCCCGTTTCACCACGGGTTTCATTCAGTATTTTATCCTTGCTACGCGTGGTGACAAACCAATGGATGAGTCCTCCCATCAGCAACGGCAGGTTCAGATCCAGTGGAATGAACATGCCCAGGGCAAAAGCCAGTGCTGGAACCTTGAAGAACGTCAGCAGGATGGAAAGCAATGCACCAACGCCATATAGCACCCATGGGGCTGATGTTCCTGACATAAGTGGATCAATGACAGCCGCCATGGCATTGGCCTGCGGAGCCACCAACGCATCATCTCCCGTAAAACCATAGGTCTTATTCAGGATGATGAGAACCCCGCCAACAGTTGCCGCGGAAACCAACGTACCTAAAAATTTCCATTTTTCCTGAGTGGCTGGTGTACTACCAAGCCAATAACCAATTTTCAGGTCAGTAATGAAACCTCCTGCCATGGATAATGCCGTGCAAACCACTCCACCCATAACAAGTGCTGAAATAATACCGCCTGTTCCTTTCAGACCAACCGCAACCATAATGATAGAAGCCAGTATCAAGGTCATAAGCGTCATGCCGGAAACAGGATTTGTTCCGACAATGGCAATGGCATTAGCCGCAACTGTCGTAAACAGGAAAGCGATGATACCAACCACCAGTATCCCAACTACAGCATGAAGCAAGTTAAACTTCATCACCCCAAAAAAGAAAAAGGCAAACACGACTAACAGACAAACAATAATACCCAGGGCAACGATTTTCATGGGGATGTCCCGTTGTGTACGGGGTTCTATAACGTGTACATCCTGCGTTTTTCCACCTTTCAGTTCGTGGGATGCCAGACCAACTGCAGCCTTAATGATACCCCAGGAACGAATGATACCGATGATGCCGGCCATGGCAATACCACCGATACCAATGTGTCTGGCATAGTTCCGGAATATTTCTTCAGGGCTCATGCCAGCTACAGTATCTATGATAGCCGGATTCAGGTTCTGAAGGACGGGGTCGCCCAACTGGGCCAGGATAGGAACAATAATCCACCAGACCAACGCAGAGCCAGCACAAATGATGGCGGCATATTTCAACCCGACTATATAGCCAAGCCCAAGGACAGCTGCCCCTGTATTGATTTTAAACACCATTTTAACTTTATCGGCCAGTTCAGCGCCATAGGGTAAGACACGTGATGTAAAAGCGTCACTCCATGCTCCAAAAGTTGCCACTATAAAATCGTACAATCCTCCTATCAATCCGGCTATTAACAATGGTTTAGCCTGACTGCCACCCTTTTCTCCAGAAATAAGCACCTGCGTCGTCGCCGTAGCTTCAGGGAAGGGATACTTGCCATGCATTTCCTTGACAAAATACTTTCTGAAAGGAATTAAAAACAAGATACCAAGAATGCCTCCCAACAAAGAACTCATGAATACTTGAATAAAATTGACGGTCATGTCGGGATATTTGGCCTGCAAAATGTACAAAGCCGGTAAAGTAAAAATAGCACCGGCCACAATGACTCCAGAACTGGCACCAATAGACTGAATGATGACATTCTCACCGAGGGCGTTCTTTCGTTTAGTAGCACCAGCCAATCCAACCGCGATGATGGCAATAGGTATGGCAGCCTCAAATACCTGACCCACTTTTAACCCCAGGTAGGCAGCAGCAGCCGAAAATAGGACAGCCATCAGCAGACCCCAGGTAACTGACCAGCTATTGGCCTCAGGATACTTTTTATCAGGACTCATCAAGGGTTTGTACACTTCCTCAGGCTCAAGTTCGCGAAAGGCATTTTCCGGCAAGCCGGCAGGTTCTTTTTCTTCCATAATAGCAGATTGATTCAATCAGATAACTAATAGCCGGACATAGCCCATTCTCCCCGATTGAAAGCATTGAAGCTCCTCGCGGCAAGCCGCGAGGAATCTCCGATTCCAAAAAGGAATCCTGTGTTTTGCTCGCTAACCCCGCCGCAAGCAGCGGGGAATGCGCTCGCGGAATTCAGTCCGACACCGCACGAAGTTAAGCATATTTTTGGTTTAAAGTTTCACCTAAAAAACAGAGGGCATTTCCTCTTTTTGGAAATGCCCTCTGTAGGGAAACTATAAAGACTGTTATTTCTTTATAATCTTAGTCATGGCTGATTTGCCGTTGGATTCAACCTGCAACAAGTAAAGACCAGCATTGCATTTTGACAAATCAAGGCTCATCGTTTCGTTATCAGATTTTTCAACCATCATCAACTGACCGGTTGTGTTGTAGACCCTAATGGTTGAATTGGTATTCAAGCCTCTGATATTGAGGTAATCGCTTGTTGGATTAGGATAAACATCAACAGAAGAAGCGACAACGTGGTTAATGCCTACTTCAATGTTAAATCCAGCAAGTACATATACCGCATTTTTCCACAAGGTATAATTGTCTGCAGTGATGTTGGCACCATTCAGACGACATAGTGCACCAAAGTTCATACCCATTGTGATGATACGGACCTTGATTGGCTCCGTTCCGATGGTATCGCCGGCAGGAATGTCGTTAACACAAATGGTTGTTGTTGAAGATCCGGTCGGATAACCCAGCATCGTACCACTTATGTTTGCAACACTATTGGCCATGTTCAATGCTTTCGTACCTGTTGCACCAAGATCTGTTGCACCACCTGTAAATAATCCTATGGTATCATTCTTGAATACAATGTTCGAGAACAATGGATTGGATTGGTTGGCAGCATCGACAGTGATGGAGTAAACACCCGCAGTAGATTCAGCACCACCTCCGGTAGCACCCGTTGCCAAGGCACGACCAGCCTTGAAGGCATAGGTCTTATTGTACAGGGTCGGGAGCTCTAAGTTTGCAAGACCAAGGGATTTACCAGGCATCAGGATACCCGCATTTCCACCCATTGATTCCTGAATAATCAGTATATTGTACGGAGTCTGGTCAAATACGGCCGTTGCGCTCTGGTCGGTCAGTACATTGAGCGTCACATTCAATTTGGCATCGGCTTTAAGCACACGGTAGATAGGATCGTTCTGAACACTGTCGGCCGTAGCATCCATTGTCTTCTGCAAGGTAATGTAACCCACATTGACAATGCCTGTTTTATTTGTCTTCTTTGTCGTTGTACCGGACTTCTTACTGATAACACTGGCTACATCAACAGCGGCAAGCTGCATGAAATAATTCGTATTGGCATTCAGTCCACTCATGACATAGAAGGTGTCAGCCACATTGATTGGTGCCACCGTAGTCAACTGAGTAATGATATTGGTAAAATACAGGTTGTACGAAACGGCATCCGTAGCTGAATTCCAGAAAATGGTCATGCTACTATCAGTTACAAATTTCGTCTTGGCATTGCTCATTGTCGATGTTGAGTAAGCTAACGTGGTCGCATTAACCGTGTCGGAAGACAAACTTGTCAACGTATCGGCTTTGAGTGACAGGTAGGCGTAAACTGTTGTATTGGCCAGCAAACCGGTAATCGTGCAACTGTTGTCCGTTGTATTGATTGTCTTCAAGTCACTTTCGTTCGTCCAGTAAGAAAGGGCGTAGCCGGTAGCTTCTTCATTGGCAAGCCAGGACATGGCAACCGATTTCATTTCAATCGTACCGACAACAGGAGCAGCCGGTTTGAATTTATCCATAGTGACAGTCTGAGCAACAGTCACATCAGATACAACACCCAGCAATCCGGTTGAATCCATAGCCTGAACCGTACAGTAATACGTAGTTTGCGGTGTAAGACCTGTTGCCTTATAGGTCAGATCGGAAATCGTATCAAGAACAAGGCAATCCGAATCATTCAATGTCGAAGGAATCTGCTCATAGATGATAAGACTATCTTCAGCATTCCAACCAATTGAATCGCCATTTACAAAATTGCAGGTATCAGCCACACGAACAATATACCGGTTGGCTTCCTTGTTGGCATCCCAGCTAAGTGTAACGGACTTGGAGCTGACAGAAGGTACAGACACGGTCGGTTTGCCTTCGCCGGCGACATACGTGACGCCAGAAGCAATGAGGCACATACGAGCATACCCAGCCGTTCCATTGTACGCATTACGTTGTGTTACACTTAACAGGCCTGAGGTTGCATAACCATACAATACTCTGCTGCGACCTTGCATGGTATAATAATTAACATTGGATCTTGAACAATGGAACATGATGACCCATTCCTGATCATCCGATCCCGGTGTGTAAGTAGCCGAACCTAAAACTGTCGAGTCAGTCATATAAGTAAGGTATTGTCCGGTAAGACGGTTCTGGAATACATAACGACCATTTGCCTGTCGCGTTACCTTCCATTGACCGCCTTCATCTGTTGTTGCTGTTCCCCAGTATATGGAGTTATCACCGGTAATCTGATTGGCAATTGATCCCACATTACGGGCTCCAAGCTTGACATAACTGGTTCCCGTATAATTACTGATGTTGGCATACGTTAGTGATGACATCGGGCAGATCCTGAATACACTGCTTGCAATTGAACCGCTAACCACCGTCTTTTTCAGCTGCATGCTGTCAACCCGGATGGCCAGATCATAGAAACCATCAGCATCGGTCACTGAAGGCCAGAATGTGTAAGTGGCTTCATAGTCAGTAGCTCCTGCATTGGTATTAAATGATATTTGCCATCCGGCCGGTGTAGCAGATACAACCAGGTTGCTGTCAACAGACCAGGCAAGGTATTTACCCGTTGCGTAGTTTTTGACATTCCATACACAATTGGCTGTATCGGCCAACTCCAGATACCATTGAGAGGCCAATGCATTGCTCAAACCGCACCAGAGCGAGTCATTGGCATTTCCGGCAATCTGACGACTCGTATTCGTATAGCCGTTAGCACTACCTTCGCCAAACAGGGCATAAACGCCACTGAACGTACCGGTACCAAGCATAGTCTGCTTGTCACGCAAATAGGGGCTGAAGGTCTTAAAGGAGATAATAACCGTATCAGCCACTAAAGTTGCCTTATCAGCATGAGCAATGGCTCCGCTATCAACCCTAACCACATAGTTCGTCTTGATAATCAACGGATCTGAGATAGTCAATGTCTTTTCAGAAACAGTAGCGGTTGCCTGAACACCATTGATGGTGATTTTTGAAGCATCAAGAATTTGAATGTTCTGGTCAAATTCAATCTTGATGTCTGAAGTATCGGCAGAAGTGGCACCATTAACCGGTGTTGTCGATTTCAACTGAGGTTGAAGTGGAATAACAACAACCGCCATGGAGAATGTTGAAACGCTATCAACTGCCAGAGTATCCGTTCCAGAAATAAATTGTACCTGATTGTTGTCGACAACAGCTTCATAGGAAGTAGCCGTTGCCGTCAGTGTTCCGTTAGCTGCGACATAGTTGGTGCCATAACTCAGTTCGATTTCACCGGCTGTATTTTTCGATCCGTTCAACATGGCCGCGCTATCAACGTTGCTGACCATTTGCAGGGTTGAATCGTTCAACAGACCAACATAATCCGTTCCTGAACTCAGAAAGTATTTTTCTGATGGAATAATCACGGCCGCTTTAAATGAATCAACAGCAGTGGTCAGAACAGGAAGAGCTGTTTCCATAGCTGACCATTCAGTACCGTCATAGGCGGTCTGAGCCGTTGCAATGGCGGCATCCAGATAGGCCCCCATACCGGACGGGTAATTTAATAGACCTGTACCTTCAGTGATTGTACGGGCAGCCATCGCTTTGGCTTCCGGCAATACTTCGTCCAAAAGCTGCCTGTAAACACTAACTTTTGGATAAGCATACAGGAACGATACGCAGTCCGAACGATACAACGATAAATTACGTACAAAATAGCCATGACAAAGTGTTCTGTTGGAGTTATAAATAAAACCAAAAGGCATATAGGATGCGTAAGGCTGTCCTGAGGTTGACCATTTTATTGTCGTGCCTTTCGGATAGGCGGTTCTAAAATCTTTAATTGCATACGTTGTCGGAGTAGATGATAATGCAATAGCGGCATAATCAATACTTCCTGTACCCATTGACAAACCAGTCACCACATTTTTAATGGTAAAAGCCGTAGAACTTGTGGTTGTATCGATGTCCCAGTAGTATTTGGCAGCAGTAGAGTCTGTTACCGTTTCAACAGCCATAGTACCTCCGTTGTCATAAGCAAATTTCATGGTCGATTGTGCCAGCCATGATTCTTCCGGTTTGGTTCCGTCAAAACCGCTGATGGCATAGAAGTACTCGGCGTTGGGAATAAAAGCCGTGGTATCTTTTACCCAAAAAGGATTTTTATCATTCACCACTTTGATTTCCCGGAAATGCAGACCACCGGTCGTGGTAAAGGAGGCTGTTCCGGCAGTAGTAACCAGGAAAACATTGTAAATGGAATCTACTGACGTTCCCGCACCGGAAAGCCTCGTACAGTTGGCTGAAGCCGTTATGCCACGGGCGGTGGTAGAATTG
>Ga0153915_10002819_pt1 | contig 15860 bp, 11 predicted proteins | sample Opewatmetagenome_2_FD_107003 | JGI IMG/M metagenome (GOLD analysis project Ga0153915, IMG submission 107003) | Freshwater wetland microbial communities from Ohio, USA - Open water 3 Core 3 Depth 3 metaG | ecosystem: Environmental > Aquatic > Freshwater > Wetlands | place: USA: Ohio, Lake Erie...
CGCAGCTCCTCGCGGATGCGCTCGAAGATGAGGACGTTGGAGTCGACGGCCATGCCGATCGTCAGGATGAAGCCGGCGATGCCCGGCAGCGTGAGGGTTGCGTTGAAGAGCGACATCGCCCCGAGCAGCAGGATCGCGTTCAAGAGGAGCGCGAGCACCGCGTTCCACCCCGCCCGCCGGTAATAGACGACGACGGCGATGAAGACGAGGAGGCCTCCCGCGATCGACGCCGTGATCCCCTTGCGGATCGAGTCGAGTCCCAGCGAAGGGCCGACGGTCCGCTCCTCGAGGTACGTCAGGCCGGCCGGCAGCGCCCCGGCCCGAAGGACGAGCGCCAGGTCGTTGGCCTCCTCGGGCGTGAAGTTGCCCGTGATCTGGCCGGTGTCGGAGATCCGCTCGTGGATCCGCGGGGCCGACTGCACGCGGTGGTCCAGGATGATCGCAAGGAACTTGCCGACGTTGGCGCCGGTGGCCGCGGAGAACTTCTCCGCCCCGGCCGCCGTGAGGAAGAACGTGACCGAACTCGCGCCGAACTGCCCGCGTGAGGGGCGCGCGTTCTTCAAATCCCGGCCGGTAATGACCGCCGTTTTCTTCACGAGGTACCAGCTCGGCTGCCGCTGGCCGGGCTGGGCCTTCTCCTCGACCAGCTCCATCTGGGGTGGCACCTGGCCGTTGGGCGCCAGCGCGTTCTTGTCCGTCGAGGGCCCCTGCTCCACGAGCTTCAGCTCCAGGAACGCCGTGCTCTTGATCAGGTCCTTGACGCGCTTGGGGTCGTCGATGCCGGGTAGCTGGACCAGGATCCGGTCCTTGCCTTCCCGCGCAATCAGCGGCTCGGCCACCCCGAACTCGTCCACGCGGTTGCGGATTGTCTCGACGGCCTGCGCCACCGCGTTGTCCTCGGTCTCGCGGCGCCGCACGTCCTTAAGTCCGAAGCTCCACTTACCTCCGGCCGAACCGACGGTCCAGTCCGAGAGCCATCGCTTGACGATCTCGTCGAGCTTCTTCTCGTCGGTCTGGGGCGTTATGGCCACGACGAAAGAAGCTTCTGTGGGGTACTCCACCGGTCCGAGCACGACCCCCTGCTCCCTCGCCTGGTTCTGGAGCAGCTCGACCGCGTCATCGCGCTCCGCCTTGATGGCGTCGGCCGTGTTGACCTGCAGGACCAGGTGTATGCCTCCCCGCAGATCCAGGCCCAGCTTGACCCCCTTTTTCAGGGCGTCGGAGAGGGGCGGCGAGCCGGCGCCGATCCACTCCTTCTTCGCATGGGAGTACCCGGTCGCGACGTAACCGGACACCAGGCCGGCGACGACGACGATGATGAGCAGGACACGCCAACGGAGCCGCTTGGACAAGAAGGCCCTCCCTCAGAGAACGGTGGATAGTACCGGAAAAGTTCTCAGTTGTCAGTCCTCGGTTTTCGGGCTCGGGCCGGTAGGAAAACCGACGACTGATAACTGATAACCGGCCTAACTCATCGGGGGCTTCTCCGGCTCTACGGCGAGCCCGCTGACCGCGCTCCGCAGGATCTTGATCTTGACGTTGGGAGAGATCTCCAGAACGAGAAAGCCTCGCTCCTCGTCCATGGCGGAGATCCGGCCGAAGATGCCCCCGTTGGTCACGACTTCGTCCCCTTTCTTCAACTTCGCCAGCATCTCCTGCGCCTTCTTCTGTTTCTTGCGCATCGGCGCGATCAGGAGGAAGTAGAAGATGACGAAGATGAAGATCATCGGGGCGAACTGCAGGAGTCCGCCGGGTCCCTGAGCCGGAGCCGTTTGCAGAAGTTGAATCATTGCCGCAGGATCATACCCGAGCCGGGACTCGGGACGCGGGACTCGGGACTCGGGACCGAGGATGTCGATCTTCCCTTTCTCACGGCTTGGTGAAGGCAAACGGCCGGTCCGGCGGGGGGACGTTTTTCTTCGCCGCTTCGGCGCGCTGCCAGAAGGCGAGGAAGTTCTCGCCGAGCACTCCCAAAACGACTTCCTCGGACTGGCCCCGGCGCAGAAGCTCCTCAGCCACGATCGGAAGCTTCGAGACGTCCTCCAGGCCGGTCGGAGGGTCGTCGATCCCGTCGTAGTCGGTGCCGAGACCCACCGCCTTCGGCCCCGCGATCCGGATCACGTGCTCGATGTGGTCCACGACGGCCGTCCAGTTGGCGCGCGGGCGCTGCGCGCTCTCGAGGAGAGCCGAGATCTCCTCGTCCCGCTTTTTCGGGTCGTCCTTATAGCGCTCGGAGATCTCGGCCACTTTGGGCCGCAGCCCCTCCTTGCGCGCCACGAAGGCGTTCACGACCTTCTGGTCCACGAAGGTCGAGCTGACGTTGACCATCACCACACCTCCCTTCGCGGCGATCGACCGAATCTGGTCGTCGGTCAGGTTGCGCGGCATGTCGGCAAGCGCCCGGCAGGAGGAATGGGACGCGAAGACCGGGGCCCTGGAAACCTCCAGGACGTCGGCGAGAGTCTTGTCGGAGACGTGCGAGACGTCCACGAGCATCCCGAGGCGGTTCATCTCGAGCACAACCTGCCGGCCGGCGTCGGTCAAACCGTCGTGCACGGCCGCCTTTTTCGGATCGTAGGAGAAGGAGAAGAAGGAGCCGGAGGAGTCCGCCCAGTCGTTCGTGTTCGTGTGCGTCAGCGTCATGTAGCGCGCTCCCAGCCGGTAGAAGGCCGACAGCGCGGCCGGGGAATCCTCGATCGCGTGCCCCCCTTCGATGCCGATCAGGACGGCGATCATTCCGTTCCTCTTGGCCGCCCGGATCCCTGCGACCGAGTCGGCGAGGACGAGATCCTTCGGATGGGATTCCACCAGCCGGTGGATCAGGTCCACGAACTCGAGCGCCTTCCCCGCCGCCCTCCCGGGCGCGACGTAGGAAGAGGAGACGTAGGCCGCCAGAAAAGGGGCGGTGACGCCCCCTTCCCTCCAGCGTGGGATGTCCACGTGGCCCGTCTTCTGCCGCACGCCGATGTCGACCCAGGCTTTTTCGAGCTCCTCCGGCAGGTCCTCGTGCGTGTCCACCACGACCGCGCTCCGCATCAGCCGCGCCGCGCGGGCCTTGACGTCGTCCGCCGGCAGCGCGGCCGCAAGGGTAAGGCAGAGAAGCGCGATCCCCGTCTTCCTCATGGCGGGAAGCTATAACACGCCTTCCGTCGGAGGCTTGCTCACGGTCCGGACGTCGGATGACCGTCCCGGACCGGCTTTAGAGGATCGGCGATCTTCCCGTCCGGCGGCGCCCGGAGAGCGCCCAGCGCCCCCGCCTCGATCGCGGCGCGGATTGTTTTCATCCAGTCGAGGTAGAAGAAGACGTTGTGGATCGAGAGGAGCATCGGAGCGGAGAAGTCCTTCAGGACGAAGAGATTCCTCAGATAGGCCCGGCTGTGGCGCCGGCAGACCGGGCAGCCGCACTCGGGATCCAGAGGCGACAGGTCCTCCTTGAACCGCTCGTGCTTGATCGTGACCTCGCCCTCGCGCGTGTAGACATGCCCCATCCGGCCGTTGCGCGTCGGCAGCACGCAATCGAAAAGGTCGCAGCCGGCGCGCACCGAGGCGAGCAGATCCGCCGGCGTGCCTACTCCCATCAGGTACCGGGGCTTGGCTTCCGGGAGCAGCCCTGCGGAGAGCTCGGTGATCGCGCGGATCGCCTCCTTCGACTCTCCCACGGCGACGCCACCGATCGCATAACCGGAAAAATCGAGGTCGAGAAGCGGCCCCGCCGACCGGCGCCGCAGGTCCTCGTGCGTGCCTCCCTGCAGGATGCCGAAGAGGAGACCGGGCCCTTGGAACGACCGCCGGGACCTCCCCCCCCAGTCCAGCGACAGGCGGCAGGCGCGCTCGACTTCCTCGCGCTCGGCGGGGAACGGAGGGCAGACGTCGAGGGCCATCGCGATGTCCACCCCGAAACCGGATTGGAGTTCCATCGCGCGCTCCGGAGTCAGGAAGTGCGCTGTGCCGTCCTCGGGCGAGCGGAACTCGACCCCTTCGTCGGAGAGGACGCGGCGGGCAGCGAGGCTCATGACCTGGAAGCCGCCCGAGTCAGTCAGGATGGCGCGGTTCCACCCGATGAAGGCGTGGAGACCTCCGGCGCGACGGATCGTCTCGATGCCCGGTCGAAGCATCAGGTGGTAGGTGTTGGCGAGCACCGCGCGGCAGTCCCACTCTTCCAGCCGGGCGAACTCCACCCCCTTGACCGCGCCGCGCGTCCCTACCGGCAGGAAGCAGGGAGTCTCGATGGCGCCATGAAGGGTCGTCAGCGCGCCCAGACGCGCGCGCGAGGAGGGGTCTCTTCTGATCAGAGCGAATGGGTTCATCGGCAGATTGTGAATTGCGTGAATTGTGAGTTGTGAGTTGCGAATCGGACCGGAGGCGGGTGTCTCGCCTTATTCACAATTCACCATTCACGATTCACAACTTCCTAGAATCTGAACCTCGCGTCGAGCGCGGCGCCCACGTCCCGGCGGTTGGTCGAGGAGAGCGACAGGCCCCCCTCGGAGGAGAAGACGACGGCCGCGTTGACGGAGAGCGCCTGGACACCCAGACCGAAGCCGGCGGAGTAGGCCCAGTGAGGATCCGGCGCCGCGCTGTCGCGGAATGTGCCGGCGCGGACCGCGAAGAAGGGGAACCTGACCTCCGCGCCGAAGGAGAGGTGGCGGCTCTTGCCCCCCGGCACGAGCGTGTCCGTCTGGCGCAGGTCGTAGTCGGCGGCCAGGGTCAGCATGCCGATCGGCTCGGCGGCGACGCCCGCCCGCAGGGTGCGCGGAAGGCGAATCGTCGCGGGCGCGCCGGCAAGACTCGGGTTGGCGGGGTCGCTCTTCACGGAGAACTCCGGCTCGTTGACGGCCGTCGAGACCAGTCCCACCCTCGCCTTGCCGAGGATGTTGACCATCGCGCCGATGTCGAAAGCGAAACGGCTCGTGTCGCGGCCGTTTTCCTTCAAGGCCTTCCGCGCTAAGGCGGCGGGATCGGTCGTGGAGACGTCGAAGAGGCGCTGCCGCTCGAAGTAGGCGCGTCCCTGGATGTAGCGGACCGTCGCACCGACCAGGAGGACCTTCCCAAAGAACGACGTCGCGTACGCCAGCCGCGCCTCCCGCGCTTCGAGCCCCGCGAAGGAGAGGGCGCTCTGGTTGTTGAAGAAACCCGTCGCGGGGTCGTTGCCGGGAAGAACGCGCACGAGGTCCAGGCTCGGATAGACCCCGGCGAAGGCGAGGTCCCCGACTCCGAGGGCCCACCCCCCCTTCGCCAGGACGAGCCCGGCGACTCCGGAACCCACGACCCCCGTCCCGGGAGCGGCGAGCCTCTGAAGATCCGCGACGCCGGAGGCAATGCCCGCCGGATCGAGCCGCGAGAAATCGATGGAAGAGAGGCGATCCACCGTGGCCGTTAATTCATTGCGGCTGGTCGCGACGCCGCCGGCCAACAGCCCCGCGTCGAGGCGAGGGTCGCGCGCGAAACCCGCCGGATTCGTCCAGAGCGCGGTCCCATCGTCGGCCACCGCGGTGGCGGCCCCGGCCATCCCCGCGGATCGCGGACCGACGAAAGGCGACTGGGCAACGGCGACAGACGACAAGGAGAGAAGCGCAAGGAGGCGCAAAGCGCTCCAGAGGCAGACGGTGATTTGTGATTCGGGACCCGTGATCAACGCGAAAAATCTCCCTTTCGCCCGGATCACCGATCACCAATCACAAATCACGAATTTCCTCTAATCGGTCAGGCTCCTGCCGGCGAGGCGCTCCAGGACGGCTACCGGAGCGTTTTCCGGAAGGACCAGCGATTCGCGCGCGATCAGGAAGGTCTGCTCGAGAGCGTACTGGCCCGAGAGCACCGAGTGCGCGACCATGTCGGTGAAGACCATCCACGTCGAGCCCGGAGGAAAGGAGAGAATCTCGGCCCTGGCGGTCGCCTGATAGGCCTCGTTTTCCTTCAGATAGTTGTGGAAGCGGTGCATGAACTCGTCGTAGGGAGGCCGCGCCTTCAGGGGAAAGCCCGCGAGCCGAAGCAGGGAAAGGACCGAGCGGCCGGTTCCGCGCCTCACGGCCCGCTCGAGGAGACCCGAGGAGACCGCAAAGCGTTCCGCGAGCTCCGGGAAGGTCTCGCCGGTGCGCCACACGCGGGGCGCCGCCGGGTTGATGTTGGTGAAGAGGCGGAAGATCCGATCTCCCCGAGTCGGACGAGTCGGAAAGGAGTCCACGTGCAGCAGGTCATTACGCGCGTGGCGCGTGAGCTTGCGCCCCGCCTCCTCCTGCGGCCGGAAGCTCGCGTAATCCAGCCGCCATTTCCCGGCGTAAGGCGGGAGAACCCGAGCGGCGAGATCCACCGCGGCCCGCGAATAGTCACGGAGAACGCGGCGAAGCTCCCGCGCGTCCTCCGCGTGCTGCCGGGCCACCCCCGTAACCCGGTCGGCGCCCGGCCGGTAAGCGATGTTCTTGTGGTAACCGGCCTCGGTCTGGCGCTGCCGCAGGAGGAATTCGCGGTCCTTTCCGGGAAGCTCGAACGGCTGGTCCCGAAAGAGCAGGATGTTGCCCTCTTCCAGGACGCGGCAGGCTTCACGGCCGTGCTCGGGCCCGTCTTTCGGAAGAGAGGCGGCATCGACAACCGGCATGTTCGGAGTCTAACCGAGCCAGTCCGCGTCCGAGACCCGAGTCCCGGGTCCCGAGGCGATGCTGTTGACCCCTGAAAACCCGCATGCTAGGTTCCATTCACCGGGGGGAAGATGCCCGATCTCGGCAAAAAGTACGAGTGTTTCAACTGCCGCACGAAGTTCTACAACCTCGGCAAGCCCGAGGCGATCTGCCCCAAGTGCGGAGCCAATCAGAAAGACGCGCGGTCCGATGAAGCACCGCCGCCGCCGCCCCGGCCGCCCCGCCGCTCCGTGATCATGGAGCCGATTCCCGAGGAAAACACCAACGAGTTCGGGGAAGAGGTTCCCGCCGCCGAGGAAGAGGAGGGCGAGGACGAAGAGGAGTTCGAGGAGGACGAGGAAGTCGAGAGCGAGCGGCCGGACGAAGAAGAGTACTGACCGTCCCTCCTCTTCCCCGCCCGCTCGCGTCGCCTACCTGGGTCTCGGGTCCAACGTCGGGGACCGCCGCCGGCAACTGCTCCGGGCGCTGGCCGAACTCGCGCATCTCGCGCCGCTCGAACGCATTTCTTCCTTCTATAGCTCCGATCCCGTCGGCTACGCCGCGCAGGCCAGATTCTGGAACGGCGTCGTGGAGATACTCTGGCGCGGCTCCCCCGGAGCCCTGCTCCGCGCGGTCAAGCGGATCGAGCGGCGCTGTGGGCGCCTGCCGAGGTTTACCGGCGGCCCGCGGGAGATCGACGTGGACATCCTGGACCTGGCGGGACTCGTCCGCGCCGGCCCGGACCCGATTCTCCCGCACCCGAGACTCGCGGAGCGCCGCTTCGCCCTTGAGCCTCTCGCGGAGATCGCCCCGCGCTGGCGCCACCCGTTGACCGGGCTGACCGCGAAACAGATGCTGGCGAAGCTGCCCCGCAAGCCGGGGGTCAGGAGGATCGGGCCCGCCTCAGGCTGAGGATTTGGGACTGAGAACTTGGGACTGAGGACTTCTCGCCTGAGGACAGAGATTCTGGCTAAAGTGCATTCAGTCCTCAGTCCTCAGTCCTCGGTCCCCGGCCCTCGGTCACTTCTTCCATCTTGCGAGGTTCTTCCTCGCCTCTTCCTGGATAGCGAGCTCCTCGACGAGGTGGCCGGGAGAGGGACCATCGGCGACGAGACTTTCCTCGATCCGGATCGCCTCGGAGCGATCCGCCGCGTCGCCTTCGGCAAGCGCCTCGGCGAGGAAGTGGCGGTTGACGAAGTTCCGTCCGTTGATCGCGACAGCCTTGCGAAGGTTCTCGAGCGCCTGGCCGCGCGAGACCCATCCCGTCAGGAACGGAATCCACGGCGCCTGATTATGCAGGCGGCCGAGGATCCGATAGCCGCCCCCCTCCTCGAAGTCCGGGTCGAGCGAGATCACGGTTCTGGCGTAGTCCCGGATCTTCTCCGCCGCGCCGGTCTTCGCGGCCTGGATCTTCCCGAACGCGAGCGCCCATCGCCCCCACGCGACAGACGCCCAGAAGAACGCCGGAGCCGCGTCGATGTCGGAGCGGACCGAGGCCGACACTTCCTCCGGAGACCGCCCATCGAAGGGAGGGGCGCCGCGGGACACGGCTCGCCGCTCGACGATGTGGATGGCTTCATCGCCCGCCCGCCGGGCCTTGTCGAAAATGGCCCTCTGAGAGTCGTCGTCCTGCTCCGTGTAGGCCCCCTGAAAGTAGAGGGCGCGGGCGAGCTTCCAGCGCGCCTCCGCGCTGTCGGGGGCTTGCGCCGCCCTGTCGTATCCCGCGACCGCCAACCCGATCTCCCGAGGACCGGCCACAGCGCCCGCGCGCCCCTCCTGCCGGCGCACGTAGTGGGTGTCCGCCGCCGCGATCAAGGGATTGCCGGCCGGCAAACTGATGGCATTCGGCCCTTCGGTCTTCTGTTGAAAGGCGGCAGTGAACAACAGGAGCAGAGGCAAAACGACAGCCGGAGCGGCCGAGCGCTTATTCGTCATGGTCAGCAACTTGTGATTGGTGATTGGTGATCGGTGATCGGGGCGAAACGAAATGCCCCCCTGTTCACAAATCAGAAATCACAAATCACGAATTCCTCCCGGCGAGGCTAGGCGCTCTTCGCAGCACTCCTCCCCCGAGAACCACTTCTCCGTCGTAGAAGACGCAAGACTGTCCGGGAGCGATCGCCCGGACCGGCGTTTCGAAGAGGACCCGGGCGGAGCCGTCGCCCCGGGGAAAGACGGCCGCGGGGACTTCCGGGGCGCGGTGGCGCACACGGGCGCTGGCATGGAAAGGAGTCTCGCGGGCCCCGTGGAGGAAACGCAGGTCGGTCACTTCCGCCTCGCGCGTGTCCAGTTCCGCCCCGCCGCCCACGACCACCCGATTGGCTTCGGGATCGAGCGAGAGGACGTAGAGCCGCTCCGGCGCGGCGATACCGAGGCCGCGCCGCTGGCCCACGGTAAACCGGAAGTGCCCCTCGTGCTCACCCAACCTGACGCCGCTCGAGTCCTCGATGACTCCGCGGGCAGCCGGAAGCGGCAGGCCCATTTCTCCCGCATGCCGGGCCACGAACTGGCCGGCCCGTTCCCCCGGGGGCACGAAACAGATCTCCTGACTCTCCGCCTTTTCCGCCGTCGGCAGCCCGGCGCGGCGCGCGTGCGTCCGTACCTCGCCCTTGGTGAGGTCGCCCACCGGGAACCGCGCGGCCTCCAGTTGTTCGGGCGTCAGGTCATAGAGGAAATAGGACTGATCCTTGGCGGGATCCTTCCCTTTCTTGAGGATTGCCCGTCCGGAGCTCGGGTCCTTACCGCGGCGCGCGTAATGCCCGGTCGCGACCGCCTCGCAGCCCATCACGCGGGCGCGCTCCCAGAGCGTCGCGAACTTGACCCTGGCGTTGCACGAGGAGCAGGGGATCGGAGTCTCCCCGGCCAGGTAGGACGCGACGAAGGGACGCACGACGCCGGCGCGAAACTCCTCTTCCAGGTTCAGGACGTAGTGCGGGATCTCCAGCGCCCAGGCCACCCGCCGCGCGTCGGAAAGGTCGTCGAGCGTGCAGCATCGGCCCGTCCGGCCGGGCTCTCCCGAATGATCCCAGAGCTGCATCGAGAGGCCGACGACGTCATGGCCCTCCTCTTTCAGGAGCAGGGCGGCAACGGAAGAGTCCACGCCGCCTGACATGGCCACGGCGATGCGCATGCCGGGATTGTACGTGACCCGCGAGCCTTTAGGGGGACCGATGGTGGTTCCCCGCTCACGGCTTACGGCTTACGAGCCCCCGGTGCTGCGTCCGCACCTCGGCGACGACACGCGAGACGATCCCGACGGCGGCTTCGACCTCATCGAGAGTCGTGAGGCGCGAGAGCGAGAAGCGGACGACACTCTTCGCTTCCGAAGGGGCCAGGCCCAGCGAGAGGATGGCCGGAGAGGGGGCGAGGGTTCCACTCGAGCAGGCGCTTCCGGCGGAAACCGCCACGCCCTCCAGGTCCAGCCGGATGATCAACGCTTCGGCCGATACTCCCTCGAAGAGAAGAGCGGACGTGTTGGGCAGGCGCGGGCCCCCGTTGCCGACCGCACTCGTCCCTTCGACCCGCGAGAGGATCTCCTTTTCGAGCCGGTCGCGAAGACGGGCGATCCCGCCGGCTTCTCCGAGCCTCTCCCGCGCGAGCCGCGCCGCCACGCCGAAGCCGGCGATCCCGGCCGTATTCTCGGTGCCGGCGCGGACCTTCTTCTCCTGGCCTCCACCCGGCGTGTGTGCGGGAAGCCGGACGCCCTTCCTCACATAAAGAGCGCCCACCCCCTTCGGGCCGTGGAACTTGTGCGCCGAGATCGAGGCGAGATCGACGCCCCAGGGCCGGACGCCGATCGGGATCCTCCCCGCGGCCTGGACCGCATCGGTATGGAAGAGGGCGCCCCGCTCGCGGACCGCCGGGGCCAGGGCCTCGATCGGGAAGAGGCCGCCGTACTCGTTGTTGGCGGCCATGACCGTGACGAGAAAGGTCTCCGGCAGAACCGCCTCCAGCACCTTTCCGGCGTCGAGCACGCCCGAGGGGTCGGGGTTGACCCGCACCGTCTCGATCCCCTCGTCGGCAAGGCGGTCGACCGCCTCCCGAACCGAAGGGTGCTCGGCGCCCGAAGCGACGACGCGACCCGCCCGTCCCGACATTCGCGCGGCCCCGAAAACCGCCATGGCGTTGGCCTCGGTGCCCCCGGACGTGAAGAAGATCTCCTCTGGCGAAGCCCCCAGGAGCCGGGCGACCTCGTCCCGGGCTTCTTCGATCGCCCTCCGGGCCTTGCGACCTTCGGCGTGGACCGATGACGGGTTGCCGTAGAGGCCCGCGGCCTCCCGCATCGCCGTTTCGACCTCAGAATCCAATCTTGTGGAGGCGTTGTTGTCGAGGTAGATCACGGGTTCGTCCCTTGTTTTCGATTATCCGTCCTCTCGATCCTCATAAATCTTGTCTCAAGGAATAGTCCCTGCGAGCGCGGGGGTTAAGATCACAATCTGATGACGGCGAAGGTTCGCCTCGCGCTCTTCGTCGCGGCTTCCCTCCTCCTCTGGGGGGCCGCATTCGGGCAGACAGTGCCCGCGCTCTCCAAGAAACAGAAAGCCGAAAAGGTCAAGGCTCTTCCCGATGAGGAGCGCCGCTGGCTGACGGAATACGTCGCCCCCATCATCCTTCCGGAGGAAGAGAACCTCTTTCTCCAGCTGACGACCCCCTACCAGCGTGAGACGTTCAAGACGGAATTCTGGCAACGCCGGGAGAGAGACGGGCTCCCCCCGCCCCTGGGGCCCGGCTACCACCTGCGGTACGAGCATTTCCGGGACGTCGCCGCCACGGAGTACGACGGGATCAACAGCGATGCCGGCCACATGGTCATCCGTCAGGGAGAGCCCGCGGCGATCGATGACGCCTCCGGTTGCGGTGGCTTCCGGCAGGTCGAGATCTGGAGCTATCAGAACTCGGCAGGAAGCTCGACCCTGGTCCATCACCTCTTCTACCGACCGACTTTCGGAGGGCCGCGAAGGCTGTGGATGCCGGGTGACCAGGGAATCTTCGAGACCGTCGGAGGCACGGGTTTCAATGCGAGGAGCTTCAGCACCTCCGGTTTCGATCAGCTCTGCGCGCTGAGCCAGAATTCCGGAAGCTGCGCCTGCAGCCTCGCCCGCATCGCCGGTGAGATATCGGGCCGGGGCGCCTCGGAAGTGATGGCAATTGGAGTAGCCCCGAAGGTCCCGATGGAGGGGCTCGACGCCCTCTGGGAGCGCCTGGCTACCTCCTCCGATCCCAACGCGAAAAAGATCGCCGTCCAGAACACAGCGGAACCGGCGTCAGCCCCGGACGCGCCGGCATCCCCTCCTCCGGCGGGGAAGCCCCCGGACACCAGGGGCGGAACGGTTGCCGCGCAAAGTGCCCAGCCGGCGGCCAGGCAGGGTCCCCAGCCGTCGAGGTCCGAGCTGATCAAGGCCCTTCCGGAAGAGGAGCGCAAGTGGCTGACGGACTTCGTCGCGCCGATCATCCTCCCGGAGGAGGAAAATCTCTTCCTGGAGCTGACCGCGCCCTATCAGCGTGAGCAGTTCAAGAAGGAGTTCTGGGCGCGCCGTGAGAAGCCGGGCATGACGCCGCCGCTCGGCCCCGGCTACCAGATCCGGTACGAGGACATCCGGCGGCTGGCCGACGAGAAGTACGACGGGTGGAAGCAGGACGCCGGCCGCCTGGTCCTGCGCTACGGCGAGCCGGCCGACATCAATACCGCGAGCGGCTGCTCGGAGGTCTTCCGCGGGCTCGAAATCTGGACCTTCAACGGCATGGGGCGGTCCGGCCGAGGGCGGACGCGTTTCCTCTTCTACCGGCCTGTGCCGACGGCTCCCCGCAGACTCTGGCGCCTGGGGACGCGGGACGAGGACGTTTTCACGCCCAATTCCTGCCGGAAGAGCTTCCGGGAGCTTACCTTCGACTGCGGAAACAACAACATCGCGGACAAGTGCAATCCCCCCGTTTGCCAGCAGGTCTGCGATGTCTTCGAGGCGTGGTCCGAGATCGCTTCCCGGCAGCGCAATCCGATGGGCGCCGCGACGGAAGAGGCCAATCTCTTCAAGCCCGATCCGGACATCTCGACGGAGGGGCTCGACCAGATCAAGAACCGGTTCGCGACGGCCGCCGATCCCAGGGCCAAAGCGCTCAGCGTCGAGGGCCCCTCGGGACAGACGGCGAGCGCGGCTCCTGCAGCCGCCAGGCCTTCCACGCCCGCGCCGGTCAAGCGCAAGCTCTCCAACAAGGAGATCAAGGAGCTGACGGCGCAGCTCGAGCAGAAGTACAGGGACTTTATCCAGCTCGTGGACATGATCATCACGGACGAGGAGCGTCAGGTCTTCCTCCAGATCGGCGACAATTTCCAGAAGGACCGGTTCGTCGAGAGCTTCTGGAAGCGGCGCTCGCTCGACGCGAGGGGGCTGCGGACGGACTTCCAGCGCGTCTACACCCAGCGCGTCGAGACCGCCAGAGAGCAGTTCCGCAACCTGAACAACGACCGTGCGAAGGTCTTCGTCTTGAACGGCCCGCCCGACGCGGTCATCGCGATCAGCTGCGACGACATCTACGTGCCGATCCAGATCTGGTACTACGAGCGCCTGGAGTCCTTGAAGAGCAAGGTCTATCTGATCTTCTATCAGCCGATGGGGATGGGCGATTTCAAGCTCTGGCTGCCGCTCGACGGAGTGTACGTGCTGCAGGCGGGAGGAGTCGGGGGCCTGTCGGGATCGGCCGGGAGCCGGCGCGTGGACGTCACCCGCTGCACCGAGTGGCGAACGGTGCAGCAGGCCATCAGCTACTCTACGGCCGTCCTCGGGTCGGGCGCCCTGGGGATGGTCGGGGCGAGCAAGCTCTTCCAGCCGCCGATCGTGGAGACGGAGGGTGTCGACCAGATCCTCTCCATGACCACGGACCTCGCCGCCGGCTCGGTGCCGCTCGGCGTCGTCAAGCTCGTCCGTTTCCCGGAGCTGCGGGCCAACAAGATCGGCGTGGATCTGTCGCTGCTGGTGCCCAAGAGCGACCTGAGGCCGCGGGAGCTGGGCGATGAGAAGTTCTACAACGTGGACGTCATCGGCGAGGTCGTCAAGGGCGAGCGCCTGATCGACAACTTCAAGTACCGCTTCGACATCCCGACTTCCGAGGTCAACGCGGACAAGATCCCGCTGACGGTGCGGCGCTACCTCTACCCGGGGGACTACAACCTGATCCTGAAGGTCTCCGACGGCAACCAGAACGCCGAGGGGCGGCTGACCGACAAGCTGAAGGTGCCCGAGCAGCCTGACGCGCCGTCTCCGACCGAAGTCGCGGCCCGGGCGCAGGGACGGGCGACCGTGGAGAGGGCGCGCGATGCGGGGTTGCTCCCCTCTTCCATCGCGCTCCTTCCGGTCGCCAAGGAGATCGTGACAGGGCTCCAGCGCTTCGAGACGAAGGTCGCCGAGGGCATCCGGGCCGTGGACTTCTACTTGAACGGCTCGAAGGTGATGACGAAGACGCGCCCTCCTTTCGACGCCGATCTGAACCTGGGCCCTCTCCCTCGCAAGCAGACGATCCGCGTCGTCGCCTACGGAGAATCCGGGCGCGCGGTCGGCGAAGACGAGTACATCGTCAACGAAGGTCGGGAGGTCTTCCGGGTCCGGATCCTCGCGCCCGAGAAAGGAGCGAAAGTCTCCGGCCCGACGAAGGTCGTGGCGGCGGTCGCCGTGCCGGAGGGCAAGGCGCTCCAGAAGCTCGAGTTCTACTCCAACGAAGCTCGCGTGGCGACCCTCTACCAGGCCCCCTACGAGCAGGTCGTCAACATCCGAAGCGCCGGGTCGCTCGGGTACGTGCGCATCGTCGGGACCCTGGACGACGGCACGCTCGCGGAAGACCTGCGCTACGTCAACGCGCCGGCCTACATCTCGGAAGTCTCGGTGGACGCGGTCGAGCTCTACACGACGGTCAGCGAGCACGGGCGGCCCGTCTCGGGCCTGCTGGCCTCCAATTTCAAGGTCTTCGAGGACGGCGCCCTGCAGAAGATCGAATCCTTCGAATACGTCAAGAACCTGCCGCTCTCGATCGGCGTGATGGTGGACACCTCGGCCTCGATGCTCGAGTCGCTGCCCGACGCGGAGCGGGCGGCGATGGGCTTCCTCGATTACTCGATCGGCCCGAAGGACCGCGCATTCACCGTCTCTTTCGACAACGAGCCGTATCTGCTGGCAAAGCTCACCAACCGGAAGGACAAGCTCTATCGCTCGTTCGCGGGGATGCGCGCCGAGGGCTCGACCGCTCTCTACGACGCGCTGGTCTACGGGCTGTACCAGTTCACGGGAGTCAAGGGAAAGAAGGCGCTCGTGGTCCTGACCGACGGCAAGGACACCGCCTCCAAGTTCGACTTCGAGACCACGCTCGAATACGTCCGCCGCGCGGGGATCGCGATCTACGGGATCGGCCTGAGGATCTCCGGCACGGAGCTGGACGTCAAGTACAAGTTGAACAAGCTCGCGCAGGTGACCGGCGGCCAGACCTTCTACATCGACTCCGCCAAGAACCTCGACGCGGTCTACAGGCAGATCAACGAAGAGCTGCGCAGCCAGTACCTGCTGACCTATTACTCCACCAACACCGGCGGGAAGGACAAGTGGCGCAAAGTCGAGGTCAAGGTCGAGCCCACCTCCCTCCAGGCGCGCACCCTGTCGGGGTACTACCCCTAGAAGAAACTACGAATTGTGAATTGCGAATCGTGAATCGTGAATTGCGAGCTAAGATGCCGTCCTGATTGAGCGGCTCCTCTCACAACTCACAACTCGCAACTCACAACTTCCTCCTCGTTCTGGCGTCCTCTTCACCGCGGCGGGCGGAGGTCCTGACGTCGCTCGGCGTCCCCTTCCTCGCGGACTCCGCGGACGTCTCCGAGGATATCCGGCCCGGCGAGACGGGCGAGGCCGCGGCTTCAAGGCTGGCGGCGGAGAAGGCGGCGCTGGTCGCCTCGAGGCGCCCGGACTCGTGGGTCCTGGCGGCGGACACCCTCGTTCTCCTGGACGGAGACATCCTGGGCAAGCCCCGGGACGACGCCGACGCGGAGCGGATGCTCCGGCAGCTTTCCGGGCGCGAGCACCGCGTGGTCACGGCGGTGCGCTTGCGGCGCGGAAAGGATCCCGGCCGCGAGGTGGTCGAGCTATCCGGCGTCCGGATCGCGCCGCTCTCGCCCGAGGAGATCCGGTGGTACGTCGCGACGGGAGAGCCCCGCGACAAGGCGGGAGCCTACGCCGTGCAGGGCCTGGGCTCCCGGTTCATCGAATC
>Ga0153915_10002820_pt1 | contig 15860 bp, 19 predicted proteins | sample Opewatmetagenome_2_FD_107003 | JGI IMG/M metagenome (GOLD analysis project Ga0153915, IMG submission 107003) | Freshwater wetland microbial communities from Ohio, USA - Open water 3 Core 3 Depth 3 metaG | ecosystem: Environmental > Aquatic > Freshwater > Wetlands | place: USA: Ohio, Lake Erie...
GTCGAACGATACCTGACAGGACTCGATATCCTGATGCCCAAGGACGCGTCGGGTATGGTAAGCAGCTCACGAGAAGGGAATCGTGACTGATTTCAGAAAAACACCGTGTGTGATCCAGCGGAGAGGAACCAGCAAAGGAGTTTTGAAGAGGAGGACGTTATGACGTACGCGAAGTCGCTGGCAGAAAAATATCGTGATCTGAAATTTGAGAAGTTGTCGCCGAAGTCGGTGGAAAGTGCTAAACAGGTTCTTATCGATTACCTTGCTTGTACGTATGCAGGTCTGTCTTATGAATCCAGCAACATTATACGTGAGTTTTCCAAGGGCAATTATGCCCGTGGAAAATGCACCATCATAGGGAGCCGGGGAAAACTCGTCCCTGCTGGGGCTGCCTTCACCAATGGAGCCACCGGACATGCGGTCGAGCTGGATGATTGCAGTAATGAGGGAGGAGGCCATCCCGGGGTCACCATCATCCCGGTGGCCCTTGCTGTGGCTGAGCATTTAGGACTCTCCGGCAAGGATGTTCTCCGATCGATTGTCATCGGATACGATACCTTTATAAGAATCGGGAAGGCTGCCAATTGTGACTCGTGCTTCGTCCGGGGCTTTCATCCGACAGCCCTGTTTGGAATGTTTGGCGCGGCCATGACTTCCTCTCGCCTCTTCAACCTGAGCCCGGAGAAGACGACCAATGCGCTAGGCATTGTAGGAAGTTACGTCGCCGGCAACCTGGAGTGCTACACGGACGGGAGCCTTACCAAGCGCCTTCATCCTGGCATGGCTGCCTCTTCCGGGATAACGGCAGCCATGTTGGCTGCTAAAGGCTATACGGGGCCGAAAACGATCCTGGAGGGTCCAAGAGGCTTCTATCATGCTTATTGTGACGGGGCGCATCCTGAAGACTTAGAAAGAAGCGACGGCCCCTTAGAAATAGAAAGTGTCAGCTTTAAGCCCCACGCCTGCTGCCGCTTAAATCAGGCGGCGATCGACGCGGTTCTGGAGATCTTCTCAAAGAACACTATTCCCCTTGAATCGATTAAGTCGATCCAAGTCGAGCTGACCGAAAGGGCATATGACATTGTCGGTCAGCCGCAGGAGATAAAGTTCAATCCAAAGAATGCAGTAGACGGCCAGTTCAGCACTCCTTACAGTGTGGCGATCGCCACACTCGAGAAGAGGGCGCTCCTGGATGAATACACGGACGAATCGGTCGTGAGACCGGACGTAAACGAACTGATGAAAAAGATCAGCGTCAAACACGCAACTGATTTGGACCGTTTCTACCCGGAATCATTTCCTGCACGGGTTACGGTGACGACAAATGACGAGAAGACTTTTGTCAAAGAGGTACGTTATCCCAAGGGAGATCCCCAAAGCCCCTTGACGTGGGACGATTTGGTCCGGAAGTTCGATTATTGCTCCAAGGGGTTCTCAAAAAAGCAGAAAAAAGAGCAGATTGTCGAAATGGTCAAAAATCTGGACAGAGTTGAGAATATCGCGGATTTCACGAAGCTACTGAAGTGAGACTGGAATTTATAATCAAGCAAAGCCGCTGAAAAAATGAAAAAGGCGAAAAGGCTCAACGAGCTTATGGAGTGGAAAAAGAATATCGGGAACCTATAAGGAAGGATAACAATATCACTACGGTAAGCCGTCTGGGGGAGGTTCCCAATATTGTGGAACTGGCCGATCTGGTGAGGTGACGAATGTGAGCTCGAAGGTTGAGGTGCTTGCGGGCTTGACTGTAAGCCGAGTGGATGGAGGATTGGAAAGATATTTGACGGCCGGCTGTCTAACAGATCACCGTCAAATATTCGAATGGAAGAAGAAAGGGGAACTGCACGATGGGAATGACCATTACGGAGAAGATCTTGGCTGCGCACGCAGGGATGGAGAAAGTAACTCCTGGCGATCTGATTAATTCGAAGATCGACGTCGTGATGGGGCACGATCTCTCGGGCCCGGCGGCAATTGAAGAACTGGAAAGAATTGGGGCGGATAGGGTGTTTGACAGGGAGAAGATTGTTCTCGTCCCTGATCACTTTACGCCGAACAAGGATGTCAGGTCTGCGGAGAACTGCAAGCGGATGAAGGAGTTCGCCAGGCGGCACCAGATTTCACATTACTATGAAGTTGGTGAAATGGGCATCGCACATGCACTGCTTCCAGAAAAAGGAGTTGTTCTGCCTGGAGATGTTGTGGTGGGAGGGGACAGTCACACTTGTACCTACGGGGGATTGGGAGCCTTTGCAACAGGGGTGGGAAGTAGCGATTTGGCTGCAGCGATCTTGACCGGGGAACTATGGTTCAAGGTTCCCGATTCGATGAAGTTCGTTTATCATGGGAAGCTTCAAAAATGGGTAGATGGGAAAGATCTTATTTTATATACGATCGGCGACATTGGGGTGGATGGTGCCCTGTATCGAGCCATGGAGTTTACGGGGGAGACCATCGGCCAACTGCCCATGTCCTGGAGACTGACCATGGCAAACATGGCCATTGAGGCAGGAGCGAAAAACGGTATTTTCCAGGCGGACCGAGTGACCGAGGAGTATCTTCAAGGCAGGGCCGCCAGGCCTTACAAGATAGTTCAGAGTGATAGGGATGCGGTATATGCTAACGTGAGAGAGTACGATGTGAGCACTATTGAACCCCAGGTGGCCTTCCCTCATGCCCCCGGCAATGTCAAGCCCATCAGCCAGGTTGAGGATATCAACATAGACCAGGTTGTAATCGGATCATGTACCAACGGGAGGATTGAAGATCTTCGGGTTGCTGCTCAGGTTCTTCGGGGAAATAAGGTTGCTCCCTATGTGCGGCTGATCATCATCCCTGCAACACAAGAGATTTACCGACAGGCCATGAGGGAGGGACTTTTTGATGTCTTCCTTGATGCCAACGCAGTAATCAGCACACCAACTTGTGGGCCTTGTGTTGGGGGGCATATGGGTGTTCTGGCCAAAGGAGAACGAGCCATCTCGACAACCAACCGAAACTTTGTCGGGAGGATGGGACACCCAGAGAGCAAAGTTTACCTGTCCAACCCTGCAGTGGCTGCTGCCAGCGCCGTCAAGGGAAAGATAGCCAATCCTGAAGAGGTAGCTAAGAACTGAGAAAAACTGTGGAAGGGAGGAAAGTGATGATCTTCCGAGGTCGAGTCTGGAGGTTCGGCGATGATGTCGATACCGATGTCATCATTCCTGTTCAGTATACCAGTGGGACAGATCTGCAGGAATTCGGTAAGCACTGTATGGAGGGAATAGACCCAAATTTCTACAAGAAGGTGAACCCCGGGGATATGATCGTTGCGGGAAAGAATTTCGGATGTGGATCCTCGAGGGAACCGGCACCCATGGCGATAAAAGCGATAGGGATTTCATGTATCATAGCGAAGACCTTTGCTAGAATCTTTTATCGAAACGCTTTTAATGTTGGGCTTCCCATCCTGGAATGTGTCGATGCCCCAGACTATGTAGAAGGGGGTCACGAGATCGAAGTCAATCCCGACACGGGTGAAATTCGCGATCTTCATCTGGGGAAGTCCTTTCAGGCAAAGCCTATCCCTCGCTTTATGCAGGATTTACTGAGGGACGGAGGATTAATGAATCATCTGGCCAAAAAGCTCTGCAAGTGAAGGGGGGGTGATTTGAAAAAGGAAGTTGAGTGCGGGGTAGCGTTTTGAGCCGGCCATGATTGGTCCGAATTATGATGGGTTTTGTGTACGTGCTGGAAAGAATTTTTACGACAGTACAACAAGAATAGATCCCAGGTTCAGTTTGCGAGGGATACCCTCCAGCCCTTTTTCACTAGATGAAAGGAGAGAAAATGGATTTTTCAAAAGTACTTAGAAAGTATCTGGAAGCGCCAGGCAAAATGGTAATCGCTCCTGGAGCCTATGATGGAATATCTGCGCATTTGATTGCTGAAGCGGGGTTCGAAGCCGTCTATATGACAGGTGCGGGGACTTCAGCATCCAGAATCGGCGAGCGGGATATAGGGCTGACCACAATGACCGAGATGGTGACGAACGCAGCGATGATGGCTGAATGCACACAACTTCCGGTTATTGCTGATGCCGACACCGGTTATGGAAATCCTCTCAATGTCATAAGAACGGTGCACGAATACGAACGTGCAAATGTCGCTGCTATCCATATTGAGGACCAGGTCTTTCCCAAAAGATGTGGCCACCTTGCAGGAAAACAAGTGATTCCTGCAGAACAGTTCGTTCAAAAGATAAAAGCTGCAGTTGATAATCGAAGGAATCCTGACTTCCTTATTATAGCGCGTACAGACGCAATAGCCGTTTGTGGATTTGAGGAAGCGATAAGAAGGGCCAATCTCTGTGTCGAGGCAGGAGCCGATGTGGTTTTTGTGGAAGCGCCCCGAACCATTGAAGAGCTCAAGCAAGTTCCTAAGAAGGTCAAGACCGCTTGCCTCGTGAATATGGTAGGGCCAGCCAGTAAAACCCCAGCTGTCGATACGGGAGAACTCCAAAAGATGGGATATAAGATAGCCATTTATCCCCCTATTTGTTTTGATTCCGCCATTCATGGTATTAGACAGGCCTTGAGCGTTTTAAAGGAAAAAGGCATTGGCTGGGACCCGTCGTTTGTTTTGAGCCCTGAGGAGTTTTCCAAGACAGTAGGGTTTGAAAAATGGAAGTTGTGGGAGAAAAAGTATGCTTCAACGGAGTGAACCTGAGCAGGCAATCTGATCAAAGGGAAAGTGGTCATCATGGTTCCCCTGTCTGGAGCCATGTGGGGGCAGCCGAGATGTGCTCCCTGAAACCGGGATGGCACGGTGCAGATTGTGCTTGGCAAGACCTTCACCTACCTTCACAATCCGGACGTGGGCCAGGAATATTTATCCGGTATCAGAAGGGAAAGCGGACAAAAGGACATGAGTCCTCGCCATTAGCCGTGGGTCCGTAAGTTTGGAGGTGGCGGAATATCTTTGTGACCTTGAAAAGAACGTAACTGTCATTCGGATGACTGAGCAATGTGCGCTGATCCCGGCCCCCTCAACTGGCCCGATGTCCTCAAAAGGATTGACCATGTGCTGATTAAGGCCACCCTGGACGCAAGGATTCTCGCAGTAATTGACTACGGACTAAATACGCTATCCAAACAAGCACTCCCAAATAATTTTGAGTTACACCGAGGGTCACAGAAGATTACCCACAGGGCTTCTTGTCTAATGACCCGCTTAATTCCTTTTGAGAAGGGGACCGGTGGCAGATTCTGTTGATGAATCGGGAGGCGCGTTGCTGTGGAGACGTGATGATAACTCAGGAGAAGAGCATGGATTATATGAGGTAATAGAGATGTGCAACCGGATATGCAGCTATTTGGAGCCACTTAACTATGCTGATGTAGAGGAGATTTGAGAATGCCAAAAAAAGACGTAGCGAGAAGCTCGCAGAAAGGATTTGCCGATACGGAGCAACTTGAAAGGCTTTTTGAACCCAGTATGATTGGTAGGATGGAGGTGAAGAACCGAATCATCATGGCACCGATTGCTCACTATGCCTATGGACCGGATGGGGAATGGACGGACCGGACAGCGGAATTTTACGCTGCCAGGGCCAAAGGAGGCGTGGGGTTGATCATTTGTCAGTCCGCCATCATTATGCGGGAATGCCGAGCACCCTTTCGGAGTTCCATCTACGACGACAGGTTTATTCCAGGATTTAGAAGAGTGGCCGATGCCATTCATGGGAACGGTGCAAAAGCTGCTTTCCAGCTGATCCACCACGGCCGCGTTCTTACCGATTACAGGGATATGGTGGAGATGTCTGAAGAGGTAAGACCGATCGCTCCTTCACCAGTTCCGCGGTTACTTTCGAAGGATATTGGGGGATGGCAGGATCGAGAGGGTAAAACTTCTTGGGCCAGAGGGAATGTTGTTCCTTCAGAGGCAACCCAGGAAGATATTGATCGAATCAAACAGGGTTTCGCCGAAGCCGCACGACGAGGCAAAGAAGCCGGGTTTGATGCGGTCGAAATCATGGGGGGGATGGGGTATCTTGTTGGCCAGTTTTTGTCCCCATTATTGAATAGAAGGGCCGATCAATATGGTGGAAACGTTGAAAACAGATCGCGGTTCGCTTGTGAGGTGATCGCTGCGGTGAGAAAAGCTGTGGGAGATGGCTTCCCGATTCTTTTAAGGATAAGCGGCAGCGATTTCCTTCCCGGTGGGATCAGTATTGAAGAAGTGGTAAAACAAATCCCATTTTTTATAGGCGCTGGAGCAGACGCTTTCGATATATCAGCTGGAGAACAAGCAACAAGTGACCGAGCTTATCCCAATTTTCTATTTCCGCAGGGTCCGAATGTGCCACTGGCGGAAGCAGTAAAGAAAGTATCCTCCGTCCCCGTAATAGCCGTGGGAAAGATCTATGATCCTGTCTTTGCTGAACAGGTGCTAGAGCAGGAAAAAGCGGATTTTATTGCGATTGGACGCCCCTTGCTCGCGGATCCCGACTGGCCTAACAAAGTCAAGGAAAAGCGATTCGATCAAATCAGGCCCTGCATCTACTGCCTTAACTGCATGGACTTTGCTTCCCACCCACACCTTGTTAAAGAAGGCATAACCTGTTCGGTAAACCCGGCTCTCCTGCGAGAAAAGGAATTGACGCTTACCCGAGGTATCCTTCCAAAAAGAATCGTGGTGGCCGGTGGAGGCCCTGCCGGCATGCAAGCAGCGATTATGCTTGCCGAACGGGGGCACCGGGTGGACATTTACGAGGAGAGTGATAGATTGGGGGGACAATGGTACATCGCGTGCCAGCAGGTACAAAAGAAGGATAATTATTCACCGCTATTGGCTTATTTTCAAAGAGGCTTAACAAACGCCGGGGTTAACGTTCACATGAACATAAAAGTGACCCCCGCATTGATAGAAGAGGTTCAGCCGGACGTAATCGTGGTTGCTACTGGTGCCAAGGCAAGATCTTTGAGTGTTTCCGGGGCCGATGAAACGCATGTTGTCCAGGCCAATGACGTGATTCTCGGGCGGGCGACAGTAGGCAGCGATGTTGTTATAATTGGAGGACGCAACGTAGGAATGGAACTGGCAGATCAGCTCGCCGGGCCAGACCGGAAGGTGAGCCTTATCACGAGGCGGGAGTTGGGCCGGGGGATGGAGAGAAGTACCTACTTAGCGCTGCGCAATAGACTGGTTGAGAAGGGCGTGTATATGTACCCTTACTGCCAGGTTGCAGAGATTGAGCAGAATGGTATCTACATTGTGTTCAACAATGACCTACTTTTCTTATGTGCTGACACGATAATAATGGCAGTAGGAGCGAAAGCGGAGAACGACCTGGTTGGGCAACTAAAAGGTCTGACATCTGAACTATACAGCATTGGAGACTGTGTAGAACCAAGGGACGTTATGTATGCAATCAGAGAAGCAGCAGAACTTGCGCAGCGTATTTAAGTAATATAAAAGGAACGCTATTGCGTGGGCAGACTCCATTCTGCGCACCATGGGCGATATCGGAGTTGACGGAGCCTTGTATGAGGCCAAGGAATATCCATATGAAGAGGAGGTATGCCCACAACGGATGCAATTCAATTGTTTGCAAAGAATTTGGTCGGGATTACTTACAAAGACTTACCTCAGGACGTTGTCGAGGTAACAAAAAAGGAAGTCTTGAATTTCCTTGGGGTTGCCCTTGAAAAGGTCCTCAAGAAAGCTGGGATTCGGACACAAAACTCTTCCGATGACCACACGATATTTGCATCATTACCCCGAAAGCCTTCGAGCAAGTGTGGAGATTTTGGATGTTTGCTACAATTCTGCCGCATTGCGAGTTGGGAGCAATTGACAAGAGAGCCGAAAACATAATAATATCAAGCAGGCGAGAGTCGCACATATAAATATGACATAATAAAAACATATAAACAATTCCTAGAAAACATCAACATACCATTATACATCCAGTTGAAACGCAGTATTCAATCGAAAATCACAAGTGGCGACTTTGCGGTTGACGAGCGGATTCCGATGGAGAAGGAGCTTTGTAGCTTGTATCGTGTAAGTATGATTAGCGTGCGACAAGCTATTTCGAACTTGGTGGATGATGGATTGCTTGTTCGGGACAGGGAGGCGGCACATTGGTCGCAAAAAGACAAGCGCCAACGACACGACGACCAGACACGTGAAAATGCCGTTAGGAAAATCGGGGTAAGCTGCCAGGATATACCACTAGAGTGACATTGCGGTGATAAGCACACAGGGAAAATACATCTTATAAAGAGGAGGAAGATCATGGATCAATCAGTAAAGGAGAAAACATTGGCTCAGGTTTTGGCGGAGTTTGTTGCAAATGAAAAATATGAAGATTTGCCGAGTGAGGCGGTTCAGAAGGTCAAAGAGTATGTCCTTGACGTGATAGGCTGTACGGTCGGGGCGTCCAAGGAACCTCAAGCCACGATTCTGGCTGAGGTCCTGCGAGGGCAGGGCGGAAACGGCCATAGCTCAGTCTTTGCCCAAGGCCTCAAGACGTCTGCGATGCACGCTGCGATGTTGAACGGCACCATGGGTCACACGTTCGATTTCGACGATGACCACCGGGAGGGTACGATGCACCCCTCGGTTTCCGTTTTCCCCGCCGTCTTTGCTATGGGGGAGGAGAGGAACATCTCCGGGAAAGATTTTCTAAGGGCCTTCATCCTGGGACTTGAGGTCATGATCCGCCTTGGAGAGTCTCTTCTCGGAAAAGCTTACTACCAGGGGTTTCACCTTACGGGTGTGTGCGGAATTTTCGGCGCCGCAGCGGGTTGTGCAGCTCTCATGGGACTTGATCCAGTTAGGACAAAGTACGCATTGGGCATAGCAGGCAGCTTTTCAGCAGGAACCCTCGAGTGCATCGGAGAGGGGGCCTGGCAGAAACCGCTTCAGGCAGGAAACCCAGCTATGGGAGGCGTGCTGGCCGCTCTGCTAGGCGAGAAGAACTATATCGGGGCTGGGACAGTATTAGATGGGGCGCATGGACTTATCAGAGCATGGTCCTACAGGGATCAGTTTGACTATGGCCGGATCACTGAAACGCTGGGCAAAAAGTGGGAGATGATGGATACAAGCATCAAGGTCCACGCCTGTTGTCGCTTTTCCGGACCAGCGGCCGACTGTGCCCTTGCCTTGTACCGGCAGGGGGTACGAGCAAAAGACGTAAAGAGAATCGTCGCCAAGATGGGAGATTGGGCCATTAAGACCCTCTGCAACCCTGTAGATCGAAAGAGGAGACCCCAAACCCACGTCGATGCCAAGTTTAGCCTTCCCTGGGCCATCGCGGTCGCGATCTGCAAGAACAAAACCGGCGTCGACCAATTCAGTGAGGAAGCTCTGAATGATCCAGAAGTGCTGACTCTGGCAGAAAAGGTTACGTGGGAACTCGATCCTGCGGCTGAGGCTGTGTACCCAAAGGCTTACCCGGCCACAGTGATTGCGGAGTTAAACGACGGACGGACGTTCCAAGCTCATGTGGACTTTCCCAAGGGGGACCCGGAGAATCCGGCATCTCCGGAGGAGATCCTTGCTAAATTTCATTCGATGTCGGAGAAGTTTTTCGATAAGGGCAGAAGAGAAAAGATCGTGCAAACGGTGAACCGCCTGGAAGAGGTCTCCAATATCAGAAAATTGGGTGATCTCGTATGTTGATGTGTGTACTCTTTCTCCGTTGTCGTACCGACAATGGAAAGTACTGATCGATCTGAACCTAAATGGGATGCTCATGTGCTGCCAGAGGCCATCGATTTGAGGGTTTTTCTTTAACACACGGAAAAAATGAGGAGATATAGCCATGAGGATGAAAAATAAGGTGGTGATCGTTACGGGAGGCGCAAAAGGTATCGGCCGAGAAATTGCGATTACCTTTGCAAAGGAGGGAGCCAATTTGGGAATTGTCGACATCGACACAGAGAACCTAGAACTTACCTCGCAGAAGATTAGGGATCTTGGGAGGAGCGCCCTCGATTCCACTGTAGATGTTTCTAAAAGTCAGGAAGTCCAGAGTTTTGTCGAAGCAGCCGTCGGTAAGTTTGGAGGGATTGATGTGTTGGTTAACTGCGCGGCATTTATCATTTACGAAAAATTTCTTAGTTTCAATGAAAACGTGTGGCGGCGAATGCTGGATGTGGATCTGACGGGCTATTTCCTTTTCGGTCAGGCTGTTGCGAAGAAAATGGTGGAGAAAGGCAAGGGGGGCCGGATCATCAATATTGCCTCTATTGGTGCTGACTTCCCCGCGGAGCGAAGTGCAGCTTATTCTTCAGCCAAGGCCGGAATTGTGGCTCTCACGAAAGTTATGGCACTTGAACTTGGGCCGTTGGGAATAAACGTTACCGCCATTTCGCCGGGACCCATCGATACTGACCAGGCACGTGGCCTTCTTACGGCAGATGAAATAAAACAGAGAATGGGTGCTACCGCGCTGGGAAGGTATGGCAAACCCGAGGATGTGGCGAGGGCGGCGGTGTTTTTGGCGTCCGAGGACGCCCAGTTTATCACCGGATCGATTCTTCGAGTAGATGGAGGCGCCAGTTGGATAAAGAAATAGCATGCAAAAAGAGAATCATTAGAAACTGATTAGAAAGGAGGAATAAACAGAATGGATGCAATTCAATTGTTTGCAAAGAATTTTATCAGGATTACCTACAAAGACTTACCTCAGGATATTATCGAGGTAACAAAAAAGGAAGTCTTGGATTTCCTGGGGGTAGCACTGGCTGGGTATGCATCGCCAGGGGTAAAGGAGTTGGCTGACCTTGTTGCAGAGTGGGGCGGCAAGGAAGAAAGCACCGTCATTTACTACAAAAGGAAGGTCCCCGCTCCGATGGCTGCCTGGGCTAATGCTACGATGGGCCACGGTCTTGATTTTGATGATGTCCACGATCTGGCTGTCCTGCATCCCGGGGTTGCGGTGATCCCCGCCTGTATGGCTATCGCCGAAAGAAAAGGAAAGGTGAGCGGTAAAGACTTTATCACCACGGTGGCTGTAGGGGTGGACATGATCTGCAGGTTGACGCTCGCTACCTGGCCAGGATACGACCCTGCTATCCCGGAGACGAGAAACTTAGCCTTCCAGGCGGAACGCGTAAAACATGGCTGGCATTTCACCACCATCATGGGCTATCTCGCGTCTGCAGGGGCTGTGGGAAAGCTCCTTGGCCTTGATGAAGAGCGGATGATAAATGCCTTTGGGATCGCCTTTCATCAGTGCAGCGGTAGTCATCAGGGCAGGGACGACGGCGCGCATACCAAAAAGCTGGGCCCCGGTTTTTCAGTGAGGGCAGGTGTCGCTGCCGCTTTGATGGCACAGAGAGGCATCACAGGACCAAAGAATGTCCTCGAAGGACATTTCGGATTATATAAGATGTACTTCCAGGGAGGCTATGACCCGTAAACATTGACTGCCGATCTGGGAAAGCGTTTTGAAGGGAGCAAAGTCTCTTTTAAGCCCTACCCCTGTTGCCGGGGAATTCATACCAGTGTTGATGCGACCCTTGAGTTGGTTAATACGAAGAAGTTAAAAGCGGATGATATAAAAGAAATCAAGATATTTGCCGATGCAGGGGGATACCAGATGCTCTGTTCTCCACTCGATGTCAAGACAAAACCAAGAACGCCCGTCGACGCCCAGTTTAGTACACCCTGGGGGGTAGCTACCGCACTGACCCGAGGGTTCGTTGGCATAGAGCATTATACCGCCGCTGCCATAAAGAGCCAGGATATTCTTGATACTGCAGCTAAGATTACTGTCGTGCTTGACCACGGTTTGGATACGTCGGTTAAGACTCCCTCGGGAAAGGTGGAGATAAAAACAAAGACCGGTCAAGTCTATGAAAATCAGGTGGATTACCCCCTGGGGAGTCCTGAAAAACCGATGAGTTTTGAGGATTGCGTAAGGAAGTTCAAAAATTGCGCGGCCTATCCGGCTCCCCGTCTATCCAAAGGCCAGATTGAAAAAGTGATCGAGCTGACGGGACGGATGGAACATCTAGAAGATGTGGGAGAAATAATGAAGCTGCTGACTTGATAGTGTGGAAAATGAAGAATTTGTTGTTAGCCTTGGAGATATTGTGTTTATTCCGTTTGGAGAAAAACACTGGCACGGGGCCGCAGAGCCCAATATTCCTATGGCTTCATTCCACGAGACATGCAGAAAACATTATGAGATTTATCCTATTGACTCTTTTTTTCTTGACAAACAATGAATATTTGCTAAACTTTCGCAGTCTGAATGGGTGATTAACCAAGGAGAGGTAAAACAAGAACGTGGTAGAAAGTTATGAGAAGAGGGGTTTTAGCGGAACAGGATTGGCCATAGCAAAAATACCGTTTTGGACGTTAATTAGGGGTAATACCAACCACGATATGCTGTCGTGACCTTACAAACAAAGGAGGTATCAAATGATTAATCGTACTTTAAGAAAAGGAAAATGCTGTTTTTTGACGATGACTGTGGTGATCTTGCTTTTCGTCGGTTTCAATCTTTGTCAGGCAGCCGATGCACCTAAGACCAGGGAACTAAAGTGGGCTTTATTCTTGGCGGAAAATGCGTACCAGGCCCCGCTTATAAAAAAGTGGAGAGATTCCATAGAAGCTTATTCAAATGGTGCCATCAAGATTAAGATTTACTGGGTTGGACAGATGGCCGAGACAAAAGACTTGCCTGAGCTAGTTAGAACCGGATCCATCGACATGATGAGTACCGGGCCTAACTTCAACCAGTCAACCTATCCTTTGAATTCAACATTGCAGGGGTTCGCAGTGCTTATAAAGGGCACTGAACGATCATCATTTATCGGACGGAATCTACGCGATTTCCCTGACATACAGGCGGAGTTTGCAAAGAACAACGAGCATTGCCTTACAAAGGCAACTCTAGCTGAATACGTTCTGTATACGAGAAAACCGTTTCGCACCTTGGAAGATTTTAAAGGCACGAGGTTAAGGACAATGCCAGGCAAGTATACGTCGGATTGGATGAAATCGCTCGGTGCTGTTAATCACGACGTTCCTATGGCTGACATTTACGAGTCGCTGATGAGGCGGGTCTTGGATGGAGTTGTTTCGAACGCACAGTTCGTCGATAGTCTTAAGCTTTACGAAATAGTTAAATACTCAAGCTATAGTTTCGGTAATATTGTGGGGTGGCAGACCTCTGTGAACCTGAATGTTTGGAACAGTTTTACACCGGAAATCAAGGACGCGTTTATCCGGGCAAGCCATGAGTTCAATGTCGCAGACCTAGAATTGAATCTGACGTCGGAACAGAAGAGTATCGAGTCTTTGAAGAAGAAGGGAGTTCAGTACATAAAAATTGATGATGAGGCGCAAAGGGCTTTTATTGCAAAAGGTGGAGATCCTTGGAAAGGCGCTAGGGACGCTATGGTAGATACCCTGAAAGTTGATCCGGCAGTTGCGGATCGATTTCTCAAACGCTGGCGTGAGCTAGACGATGAGTACGAGAAGACATACGTGCGCACCGGAAAGAAATGGGAATACAAATAAGCAGGAATTAACGTTCAACCTATCATTCCTGAGTGTCACCGGTAGGATAGAAAAAGAAAAGACCTGGCACTGCCCTCATTACCCCAGGAGAAAAGATCGCCAGCGAGAAGACAAAGGAAAAATATCCTCATATGCGTCACAGACAGATACAGGGCATGTTCAAGAATGAAGGGGTCAACCTTTCTTACAGCGCAGTCTACCAGCATCTGAAATCCCTCGATATGCCAGCCGACACTGTGGGAATGTGGGAAGGAAACCTTTTCCATATTCCCACAGGATAAACCCGTATTCAACAAAGAGAGAAAAACCCCTGTATGGGGCAACATACTGCTCGCACAAAAAAGCCAATTTTGTCTAATTGAAAAAAACTGGACATGGGAAGGTGCTTAGGCTGAAACGTATCATTATAAGTGGGAAGAGAAGGAGCGTCTATGGTTTCAGGACATGAAAGACAGGGGTTTGCCCGAAAAATGGTAGATGGAACAGCCGTGTTAGGATTGTTTTGCATTGTTGTGATGATGATCTGGATAACAGGAGACGTGATCGCAAATTTCTTTCATTCTTCTCTCCCGGATACAACGGCTTGGGTAGAAATCCTCAACGTCATAGGTTTCGCCCTGCCATTAGCCTATGTGGCGATGAACAGAAGCCACGTAACCGTACAGCTGTTCACCGCAGGTGACAGAGTCAAGCGCCTGAGAGATATTTTCGGATTGATACTGACGTTTCTCTTCACCGGTTTGCTGGGCTGGCAGTTGAGCATCCAGGCATGGCGAAGTACCGCGGCATTGGAGTCTGCAGTGTTGGAGTACCGGGTTTTTTGGTATCCTGCAAAGATAGCCTTAGCCCTTGGCTTCATGAGTTCAGCAATTATAGTCCTATTTCAACTCATTAATGCATTGCGAAGGGATAAGGAAGGATAGCAGATTAGTCTTGCGAAAAACGAGGCTCAAATGTCAGTGAAAAGCGAGTTAGACCCGACAAAAAGAAAAGAGGAAAATAGATTATGTCTCCTGTATTAATCGGCGTAATAGGTTTTGTAGTAATGGTCATTCTGTGTCTATTGGAAGTACCCATATTTGTCTCGTTAGGATTGGTTGGCGTTGTTGGACTGATGCTTACAGCAGGTGTTCATACAACCGTGGGAATAGTGGCCTCCCTTCCCTTTGCGGTTCTGGCCAACTATGGTCTTGCTGTGGTGCCGCTTTTCTTTCTGATGGGTCAGATAGCCGGTCAAGCGGGTATCGTGGAAGATGCCTATGGTTCCGTTTATAAGTGGACTGGAGGTATTCGTGGTGGACTGGCTATGGCTACGATCGTAGGCAGCGCCTTCTCTGCTGCAACAATGGGGTCATCAGTGGCTAATGCCGCCCTTTTCACGCGTGTGGCATATCCCGAGATGGTTAGATACAAATACGATAAATCTTTTTCCCTCGCCTGTATCGCTGCCTCAGGGACTTTTGCGGTCATGATCCCCCCCAGTATCCTTTTTGTCGTCTATGGTGTCATAACAGAAGAATCGATAGGGAGGCTCCTCATCGGAGGAATACTACCCGGTATTTTAACGGCGTTGACTTATCTGGGCGCTATCTGGGTAAGATGTAGGTTAAATCCTAAATTGGCACCCGCACCGATGGTTACGTATAGCCTGGGCGAGAAATTCAGGTCGGTTTTCAAACTGTGGGGCATCATCTTACTTTTCGCTTTGGTCTTTGGTGGTATGTATTTGGGCTGGTTTACTCCCTCGGCCGGGGCAGGGATAGGCGCCGCAGGCGCTCTTGTATTAGCTCTGGCCAGGATGAAGCTGAGGGGGAGTAACATTGGCAAACTCTGCTTCGACACAATAGGAGGGATAGGACCGTTGACAGCCATCCTGGTAGGTGGGTTCTTTCTCGGGAGATTCCTGGTTCTGTCCGGTTTTGTAGAAAGCATTGTGCACTTCGTCACCGTGGATCTCAGCCTCAGGCCTCTTACCATTATATGCCTCCTGGCTGTCATGTATATCGTTCTGGGGGCATTAATGGAGGAGATGTCGATGACGCTGGTGACAATTCCGTTCGTGTATCCGCTCATCAAACAACTTGGGTTTGATGGAATCTGGTTTGGCGTCGTCTATGTAAAACTTTGCCAACTGGGAATGATCTTCCCTCCGATCGCAATAAATCTTTTTGTCGTTGCAGGATCAGCCGGGAAGGACGTTTCGGTTCTGGATGTTGTTAAGGGCATCTGGCCGTTCATAATCCTGGAAATAATCATTCTGGCAATACTGATTATGTTTCCGTCCATATCTCTTTATCTGCCGTCTAAGATGTATGGTTAGGGTTGAGGAACTA
>Ga0153915_10002821_pt1 | contig 15859 bp, 13 predicted proteins | sample Opewatmetagenome_2_FD_107003 | JGI IMG/M metagenome (GOLD analysis project Ga0153915, IMG submission 107003) | Freshwater wetland microbial communities from Ohio, USA - Open water 3 Core 3 Depth 3 metaG | ecosystem: Environmental > Aquatic > Freshwater > Wetlands | place: USA: Ohio, Lake Erie...
ATCAGCAACCTGCAAGATATTTGCATCTTCATTTTTTATTTTTCAAGGTTATAATCGGATATTCACCCCATTCCACCATTCGAACGGCAAAAGTAGTAAGTTTTTTATCGAATAAAGGATTGTTGTCCAAGTTTTATGAAAATTTAGTTTTCGGAATAGAGCATGTTAATTTCTCTTGGTCAAAAAAGCCTGCCAATAATATCAGGTGGATTCAAGCAAGTATATTATAATCCATGCTTGTTGTTGAACGAAAAGTCTGTATGGATTGGATGCCATCCTTTTCAAAAAACGTCCGGAACGATTGATCTTGTTTGCTGATGGCAGTAATATCGGGTGCTTTGACACCTGCTTGAATACACCTGTTTGTGGTTTCAATCTGAATTTCATCCCAAAGGCCAGTTTCTAAAAAAGAGTTGTGCAAAATCGATCCTCCTTCAACAAGCAATGTCTGAAGATTTCTATCATATAAGACGCTCAATAACTGCGACACCATTTTTTCACCGAAATCAAGTTTTATAAAGGTGACACCAGGCCTGTCCTCTGCCATTTCTTCTGTAAAAACCAACGTTTGGACAGTGCCGTCAAATAAATTCAGTCCGGGACTCAGTGAAAGCCGCCTGTCAATTACTGCTCTTACAGGGTGTCTGCCATGCCAATCCCTGACTGTCAGATTGGGATTATCCAAAACAGCAGTCCTTGTACCGACAAGAATAACATCACATTCTGAACGCATTTTATGAGTCAACAGCCTGGTAAAAGGAGTAGATATCATCAGTTGTTTGTTGCAATTCTCAGGTCCTCTGATATAATCCAGAAAACCATCGGCTGTTTTTGCCCATTTCAATACAATATAAGGTCTTTTCAACCCGTGAAAGGTAAAAAAATGCCGATTCAATTCCCGGCAGGCTTCCACTTCAACACCTACCGTGACATCAATGCCGGCTGCCAGAAGTTTTTCAATGCCTCTCCCAGAAACCAATGGAAAAACATCAGGCGTTCCAATGACAACACGGGGAATTTGTTTGTCGATAATCAGGTCTACACAAGGTGGAGTCTTGCCATAGTGAGAACAGGGTTCCAGATTGACATATAAGGTTGAATCCCTAAGCCAATCCTCCTTTTTGACAGCATGAATCGCCACTGGTTCTGCATGAGGCAAACCGGCCTGCTGATGCCAGCCTTCTCCAATGACAACGCCGTTTCTGACAACAACAGCTCCTACCATCGGATTGGGCATGCTGGAACCCTTCCCATTGGCCGCAAGTTGCAGGCAGCGCTTCATAAACAACTGGTCGGTTTCTGGCGAGATAGTTGTTGTATAGGATGGTACATTCATAAATGAAGATTTTTTGAAATAGCTTTTGCAAATCGGGATTTTTCCGTAGTTTTGTAAACAAATTGTTAACCATGCAGCATTTCATTACATTGGCTAAAGACCAGTTAGGTTCGATTTATTCCACTCAGGAAATCAACCGGATTGTCCGTTTACTTCTGGAAAAGCTGGCCGGAGTGAATGCTGTACAGTATCATACAGACAAAGATATGAAAATTTCGACTGCCACATCTGTAAAACTTGGGAAGGCACTTGAACGCATAAAACAACATGAACCTTTACAATATGTCCTGGGCGAAACAGCGTTTTCCGGCCTCACGTTGCAGGTTGGACCTGGTGTGCTGATTCCCAGACCAGAAACAGAAGAATTGGTAGAAATGATACTGAAGGATGTTGCTTCAGAAGGGCATAAAAAACTATGGCGCATAGTAGACATTTGCACTGGTAGTGGTTGTATCGCAGTATCGTTAGCTAAGCGGATACCTACTGTCTGCATGGAAGGCTGGGATATTTCTGATGAAGCGCTTGGGATAGCTTCCAAAAACGCAGCATTGTACAAGACAGCCATTACATTCCGGAAACTGGATGTGCTGACATTCGAATCAACTGAGAGCATGACGGGTACACTGGATATTCTTGTCAGTAATCCTCCTTATGTCTGTCAAAGTGAAACGTGTACGATGGAACACAAAGTGCTGGATTACGAACCACATCTGGCCTTGTTCGTAAGCGATGCAGATCCTTTGGTTTTTTATCGCAAAATCGCCTGCTTGGGTACACGTATGTTGAAAAAGGGTGGATGGGTCTATGTCGAAATTAACAGCCGCCTTGGCAAGCAAACAACCCTGACTTTCGATGAGATGGGCTATTCAGACGTTAAACTGATCCGTGACATCAATTGCCGTGACCGGTTTATCCGCGCCACATTATAATCAACTTTCAAATGGGAAACTATTCAGATGCTTTATCCTATGCTGCTTCGTTTTGTGCTGCTTCAGAACGATGTACTCAGGATGTATTGGATAAAATTGAGCGGTTTGATCTTAGCAATGAAGAAAAAAAAACACTTATTGATTCCCTGAAAAGGAACGGTTTTCTGAATGAACCTCGATTTATCAGGGCTTTTATAAATGATAAGTTCCGCTTCAATAAATGGGGCCGTATCAAACTGCGCCAAACTCTCAGACAAAAAGGAATTAATGAATCAGCTATTGATCAGGAACTGGATATTCTTGACGAATCCCTGTATGCCGAAACATTGATGCAACTCCTGAAACAAAAGCTTTCTGGATTAAAAACCGGCCGGCCATTTGAACGTAAGGGAAAGTTATACCGCTTCGCATTGGGTAGAGGGTTTGAACCAGCCCAAATAACAGCTTGTCTGAAACGATTGAATATAGGTGGCGATGAAGACAATTCATTCATGGAATAAGGCTCTCCACCTTTCCGATCTGGTAAACGATTTGATGTATCTGGCCTATCCGGACTTGTGCCGGATTTGCGGCACCCCTTTGAATCGGGAAGAAACGTTGCTGTGTCACAATTGTCTGTACCAGTTGCCAAAAATCAAACAAAACTCCTATACCGACAACAATGCCGCCTCTCATTTTTATGGGAAAATTCCTTTTGTAAAAGCTGCTGCCGGCCTGAACTACCTGAAAGAATCCTCCGTCCAGACTGTGATTGAATTGATGAAATACAAAGGTGTAAAAGAAATCGGACGATTGCTTGGATCTTTTACGGGAGCCAGATTGCAACAGGATGGTTTTTTCAAAGACATCGATATCTTGGTTCCAGTGCCTTTACATCCCAAAAAACAACAAATCAGAGGCTATAATCAAAGCGAATGGATTGTAAAAGGTCTGTCGGATTGCTGTGGTCTGCCAATGGATACCCGTACGCTTAAAAGAGTGTCAGACAACAAGACACAGACTACCCGTCATTTGTATGAACGCTGGAAAAATGTAGCTTCCATTTTCTCGTTGGAAGAGGTTGCATTATTTGAAAACAAACATATTCTGTTAGTGGACGATGTCCTTACCAGTGGTTCAACACTGGAAGCCTGTGGCCAGGCCGTATTGAAAGCTCAGGGAGCCAGCATATCCTTTTTTGCCCTGGCTATGGCCTGAATTGAAGCTATCCTATCGGAGGATTATACGGAGAATCAATATTATACCGTATATTTACAGCAATTTCAGTATGTCAAATCATTCTGCCAATACTATGAACCTTCACGCTTCTTTAGTTTCGAAGAATCTCTTGATGAGCCGTAAACCCGGTTTTAGAAACAACCTCTCCTTAAAGAGCTGGACGTTGTTATTATTGATACTGACCACAAGCTCACTGGCGGCTGAAAAGCCTGTGAAAACCGGATTTAATCTTGGAGGATTGCCTGCCGTTTCCTACAATACAGATGAAGGATTCCAATACGGTGTCATCCTTAATTTGTTCAATTATGGTGATGGGAGCCGCTTCCCTGCTTATAATTATTCAGCGTATCTGGAAGCTTCCCGTTTCACAAAAGGCAGTAGTCTGTTGCGCTTATATTTTGATTCTGACCAGTTGATCAAGGGTGTCCGGAGTTTTATAGATGCTAGTTATGTTCAGGAAGACCTGCTTGATTTTTATGGGTTCAATGGCTACCAAAGCCTTTTTTCGACCGATACAACGGCCTTGAACAGAACTTTTTACCGCATGTCACAGAAACAAGTACGTTTCATGGCTGATTTTAAAGGCCAGTTGCTGGCCGAACACCTGAACTGGTTGTTAAGCTACAACTTTTTTTATTACAACCCGGGGGATGTCAATTTTGACAAACTTAACAAAGGAGTAGCCGAAACAGATCCTGATTATTTAGTTGGAACCAGTTTATATGGAAAATACGTGGAGTGGGGTCTTATCAGTGCTGAAGAAGCTGATGGTGGAGCCGTCCAAAGCCTTAAAGCCGGATTGTTGTATGATACACGTAATGCTCTTGTCAATCCCAGCAGAGGCATCTGTGCCGAAGCTGTTATTGAAGTGGCGCCAGGATTCCTGAACGAATTGCCTTACACGCGCTATTCGTTGGTACACCGCCATTATCTCGCTTTGATCAAAAACAAACTGAATCTGGCAATGAGACTGGGAGCCCAGGGAAAAATCGGAAACAGAGACATACCCTTTTATCGGCGGACACAACTGATTTCCCCGTTTGCCACCCGTTCCAATGTAACTGGTCTTGGAGGTGCTAACAGCCTGAGGGGTATCATGAGAAACCGCCTGGTCGGGGATGGTATTGCCTATGGTAATTTCGAGCTACGCTGGAGAACCATCAACTTCACCTTTTTCAAACAGCATTGTTATCTTGGATTCAACGGCTTTTTCGATACTGGTATTGTTACAGATGCCGTTGATATTGATTATACAAACATCAGCGATGCTGACCGGGAAGCCTATTTTGCTGACATTACCAATCAATCTTTGCATTCAGCCGTTGGTGGCGGTCTGAAGCTGGCCATGAATGAAAACTTCGTCATTTCTGTTGATTTGGGTAAAGCTCTTGACACGAGGGATGCTGACGGAATGGGCATGTATATCAATATCAATTATCTGTATTAATATATTAGTAGTATACTATTAATCATATTTTGACGTGTATTGCCATATCATTGATTACTTTTGTACAAAAATAAGGGATTAAGTCCAGGATGAAATAAGTATGTACCAGACATCCAGGCTGATGATAATCCGGTATGCAGCGTTACATTTATCCTTGAACGAGAAAATTAATATCAAATGAAAAAACTGGAACGTATTATTGCTTCAAAATTGCTCAAAATCAAAGCCGTAAAGTTACAGCCCTCTAATCCCTTTACGTGGGCTTCGGGCTGGAAATCACCTATTTACTGCGACAATCGTAAAACGTTGTCCTATCCGCCCTTGCGCAATTTTATTAAGCTGGAACTGGCACGTCTGATCCGTGAAAAATACGATCAGGTCGATGCCATTGCAGGTGTGGCAACCGGAGCCATTGCCCAGGGGGCTATGGTGGCCGAAGAACTTGGTTTGCCCTTTGTGTACGTTCGTTCCACTCCAAAAGATCATGGTCTGGAAAATCTGATTGAAGGAGACCTTAAACCAGGCATGAAGGTTGTCGTTATTGAGGATTTGATTTCGACAGGTGGCAGTAGTCTGAAGGCCGTTGAAGCCATTAGGGCTGATGGTAGTGAAGTGATCGGTATGCTAGCCATTTTCTCCTATGGATTTTCAGTCGCAGAAGAAGCGTTCAGGAAAGCAAAAGTGGAACTGACTACACTCAGTAACTATGAAGCAGTCCTCGAGCTGGCCCTCTCGACTAACTACATCCATGAATCCGAGTTGCTGGCTTTACAGGAATGGCGGAAATCGCCCGAAACCTGGGAACCGAAAAGTATACATACTAGCGTCAAATGACAGATTTCACAAGCGATATCCAAATCATACCCTACAGTAGGGAGCGCGTTTTTTCATTTCTATCCGATCTGAATAATATCGATAAAGTCCGGGGCGGTCTTCCTGAAAATACCATCTGCGAACTGGTGTTCGATCAGGATTCCTGCAGTTTTAAAACGGAACAATTTGGTACAATCGGCTTCCGGATTATTGAACGCGAACCTTTAAAAACTATAAAGTTGGTATCTGAAAAATCACCAGTACCCATAACCTGCTGGATTCAACTGGTTGAAACCGCCCCTGAAGATACGCGCCTGAAGTTGACCTTGAGAGCTGACATTCCGCTAATGTTCAAAGCGATGGTTGCAAAACCTATAGAAAGTGGCGTTCGGAAAGTGGCAGAAACACTGGCATCATTACCCTATTAACTGATACCCAAGCTTGGAATATATGAAAAAATTGTGGGAAAAGGATTTTACCGTTGATGAAAGCATCGAAAAGTTTACGATTGGTAAAGATCCTGAAATGGATCTCTACCTGGCTAAATTTGATGTTCTGGGGTCAATGGCTCACATCATCATGCTGCAACAGATTGGTCTTCTAACCAAAGACGAACTGAACTTGCTGTTAAAGGAACTGAAACAAATTCACTCAGACATTGAAAAAGGCCAATTCGTCATTGAAAAAGGTGTAGAGGATGTCCACTCTCAAGTGGAACTCATTCTGACCAGAAAACTCGGAGATACAGGTAAAAAAATTCATAGTGGTCGTTCACGTAATGATCAGGTATTGCTTGACATGAAGCTTTTTACCCGTTCAGCCATCTGCAAACTGCACGAATCAGTGTCGGCGTTATTTGATATCCTGATTAAGCAAAGTGAACGGTACAAAAACGTGCTGTTGCCCGGTTATACACACCTTCAAATTGCCATGCCCTCTTCATTCGGGCTTTGGTTTGGTGCCTATGCCGAATCACTGGTAGATGACCTTCAATTGCTGCTAGCCGCTTACAAGGTTTGCAACAGAAACCCTCTTGGATCTGCCGCGGGATATGGTTCCTCATTTCCTCTGGACAGACAGTTGACGACCGATTTATTAGGATTCGATGGACTGAATTATAACGTAGTCTATGCTCAGATGGGCAGGGGTAAGATGGAACGTACCGTTTCCTTTGCACTGGCTTCCATTGCTGGTACACTGGCAAAATTAGCGTATGACGCCTGCCTTTATACCAGTCAGAATTTTGGATTCATTCGTCTTCCGGACAAATTCACGACAGGATCAAGTATTATGCCTCATAAGAAAAATCCAGATGTTTTTGAGTTGACTCGGGCCAAATGTAATAAGATTCAAACATTGCCTTATCAGATCAACAGTATGATTAATAACTTGCCATCAGGTTATTTCAGAGATTTTCAGTTACTGAAAGAACTCTTTATACCTACTTTTGGTGAATTGACTGACTGTCTGAACATAACCGGCGCTATACTGGCCCAAATCGAAGTAAATGAACACATCATGGATGACCCGCGTTATAGTCACCTCTTCAGTGTGGAAGCAGTCAATAAGCTTACCCTGGAAGGCGTACCTTTTCGCGATGCTTACAAACAAGTTAGTCATGACATTGAAGCTGGCACATTCAAACCGATAAAAACTATACAGTATACACACGTAGGTAGTATCGGTAACTTGTGTAACGACCAGATTCGTCAATTTAAAGAGCATATCAGCGCCTCGTTCGGTTTTAAGAAAGCGATAATGGCTGAAAAGCGCTTGCTGGAGTATTAATGCACAAGACCCCTCCTCTTCCAATCAATTCACTCCGACGTTGATCAGTATAGGGTAGGGGTCAGTACACTCAACAATACAAGACAAAGGTAGAATACCTTTTTGAAACAAAAATGGACTGATTGCTTATTATCACTCATTCTTCTATCTGATTTATGCCACTGAAAGGGTTAATTTTATGTTTCGGATTCCACCCGGCAAAAGATGTCTTGCCAATTTAAACATTCTTTTATATTATTGTGGCATAATCTTTTCTAGCTGAGCTATTGATCGGCAGTAGATTTGGGTCAGTATATCAACATACACTACATACAAATGAAAACTATTTTATTGGTGGAAGATGAGTATGATTCAGCCAGAATCATGTCTGATTTTCTGAGAGCCAAAGGATACAGTACATTCCATGCTCCTAATATCAAGACAGCCACAAACTATCTTGATAATCAACCGTTCGACTTAATATTAATGGATATTTTACTCCGGGATGGTAACGGGTTGGATTTTGCCAGGACTATACGGAAAAAAAAGAATGTTACCCCCTTGGTTTTTATGACAGTCTGTACACACATCAATGAAATTAGATCAGGTTTCGAGCTGGGTTGTGAAGATTATCTGAAAAAACCAGTCGATCTGGAAGAATTATTACTTCGTGTGAAACGTGTATTAGGTGACATGAATTCATGTGCCGGGCACTTCAGGAAAATTGGTTCCTTCAAATTTAATCCCATGACCCAATGCTTATATCAGAACGATACTATTCAAAATCTGGGGAACCTTGAATCATCCGTCCTGAATGAATTAAGTGCTATAAACGGCGGTATTGTACAAAAGAAGGATTTATTGGAAAAATACTGGTTTGGCACTTCCTATTATACCTCCCGCAATCTGGATAGTGTGGTTGTCAAACTTAGAAAACGCTTTCAAAATGATCCGAGCATTCACATACTATCCCTTAAACGTTATGGCTATCGCCTGGTAGTGAATTGACGTTGCAATGACTCCTTTTTAATAACCATATCGAATTTACCTGATTATCGCAAAAAAAAAGCTGCCCTTATGAGGCAGCTTTTTTTGTACGGATGTACTTATTTCGCTTCATCATCGTAATCATCGTTTGTGATGTTCAGTTGTTTTTTCTGAACCTCATACGCCAATGGTGTTGCAATAAACAAGGTCGAGTATACACCTACAATTGTACCGATCAGCATGGCGAATGCAAAACCACGGATTGTTTCACCACCAAACAGGAAGATGGTCAACAGGGTTATGAACACGGTCAGAGAGGTACTGAAGGTACGTACCAATGTCTGATTTAATGCCTCATTCAACAGGCGTTTCTTATTGCGTTTGGGATAATAGCCCAGGTTTTCCCGGATACGGTCGAAAATTACCACCGTATCATTGACAGAATAACCAATAATCGTCAGAATTGCAGCCACGAATGTCTGATCAATTTCGAGCGAGAAAGGCAGAATTCCCCATAATAACGAATAACATCCAATAATAAAAAGTACGTCATGTACCAATGCGGCAATGGTACCAACACTGAACGCGACATTCTTGAAACGCATCAAAACATACAATCCGATAATGATTACCGAGATGAAAACAGCCCACATGGCTGCTTTTTTAACATCATCGGCAACAGTTGGCCCTACTTTTTGTGAATTTACGATATTATCACTGACAAAGGCTTCTTTCGTAGTTCCTTCATCTAAATAAGGCTTTAAACCGGTATACAACAACGTTTCCACTTCATCATCCACTGTCTGACTGTTTTCGTCTATCTTGTAGTTGGTATTGATGCGCACCTGATTATCTGAACCAATCGTTATGACGGACACAGAAGCTCCTTTGAAATAATCGTCAATGCCGTTGCGGATATCATCTGTCTTGACTGGCTGTTCGAAACGCACCACATAGTTACGACCTCCGGAAAAGTCCACACCTTGGCTCCAACCTCTGAAAATTAGCGAGATTATGCAGATTGTCAATATGGTTCCGGAAATGATGTAACCAATCTTACGTTTGCCGATAAAGTCAATTTTCGGACTAACCAGCAAATTTTTGGTCAATCGTGTGTGGAACGGTAAATTCAGCAGTTTGTCTTTGGCATGGAATGCTTCGAAAATTAATCGGGTTATGAACACACCACAGAAGACTGAAGTAAGGATGCCAATGATCAGAGTGGTGGCAAAACCTTTGACAGGTCCTGTTCCGAAGATATATAAGACAATACCTGTCAGCAAAGTGGTGATATTACCATCCATAATGGCTGAAAGGGCATTCTTGTAACCATCTGCAACGGCCTTCTTCATGGCCTTGCCCGCTCGAAGTTCTTCCTTGATACGCTCATAGATAAGCACGTTCGCGTCAACAGCCATACCCAATGTCAAAACGATACCTGCAATACCCGGTAACGTCAGTACGGCCTGGAAAGAAGCCAAAATGCCCATCATAAAAAATACATTGATTAACAAGCTGGCATCGACAATCAGACCTGGTATCAATCCATAGTTGATTTGCATATAGAACAAAATCAGGATAAAGGCAGCGAGAAAGGAAATAAAACCAGCCTGGATGGCTTCTTTACCCAACGACGGACCGACTATATCCTCCTGTACGATGTGGGCAGGAGCTGGCATTTTACCGGACTTCAGGACATTTGCAAGGTCCTTCGCTTCTGCCGCAGTGAATTGGCCGGTGATTTCAGAACTACCACCCGTAATTTCAACAGAAACCCGAGGATAAGAGTAGACATAACCATCCAGTACTACAGCGATTGATTTTCCGATATTGGCTTTTGTCAGCCTGGCCCATACTTTGGCACCTTCCGCATTCATACTCATATTAACCTTACCGAAACCTGTAGTCTGTTGAAAATCATCAGAAGCATCGGTAATGACATCACCACCCAGAGCGGCACGCCCATCACGGTTAGTAACTTTAATAGCAACCAATTCATACAGGTTTGTCTTTTTGTCAACAGGATTAACAGACCAAACAAACTTCAAATCCCTGGGTAGCAACTCTTTAACTTTTGGGTCATTCAAATATTTGTTGACTTGAAAAGAATCGCGTCCCAATGCATATCCTACAACAGGGCCCGCACCAACACCGTTTTGTGTCTGGTTAATCTGAAGCACCGAAAATAAAGGATATTCTTTCTTCCACTCTTCCAGAGACTGAGATTCAGAAGCCGTATCGGTTTCTCCTAACTTGGAAAGTAATTCGTCACTTTTTGAAAGGAGGGTGTCCGTTTTTTCAGTCGCAGGTTTTGCTTCATCAGTCAGCAGTTTGGTCTCCGGAGTTATTTCAACTGTTTTTTCTTCAACGAGCTTCATTTCACGAATCAGGTTGTTGGCAGCAATGAGGGACTGATAAATTTCACTTAGATCATACGTTTCCCAAAACTCAAGATTTGCCGATCCCTGGAGCAACTTACGTACACGATCAGGTTCTTTGATACCGGGAAGTTCCACTAAAATACGACCCGAATTTTCCAGCCGTTGGATGTTGGGTTGAACAACACCGAAACGGTCAATACGGGTACGGAGTACATTGAAGGAATTGGAAATAGCTGATTCAACTTCACCTTTGATAACTTTAACAACATCTTCGTCTGTTGTTGTCGGATCAATACGGCCTTTCATTTCGAACGTACTGAAAATGGCAGAAAGACGTGCGCCTGGAGCCAGTTTTTTGTATTCTTCAACAAAAAGATCAACATAGTTTTTCTGGCTTTCGGTCATTCGTTTGTCAGCCAAGGCCAGTGCCTGGTTGAAATTCCGGTCAGGATTGTTATTGGAAAGAGCCTCTATGACATCTTTAACAGATAATTCCAACGTGACATTCATCCCGCCTTTCAGGTCAAGACCCAAATTGATCACTTTTTCACGACAATCGGCATAAGTAGTTCCCAGATAGACTTTTTCGGTTTCAAGGGAATCCAGATAATAGGTTAACCTGGCCTGGTCACCATTCGCTGCTTTCTCGGCTTTTTTTTCTACACTGTTGTTGACCAACGTGAAAGACAAATAATAGGCGCAAACGAGGGTAAGCAGAATCGCAAAAACCTTTACAAATCCTTTGTTTTGCATGTTAAACTTCGTTTTTACTGATATAATTTAGGTATAGTATTTTTTTTTCGAACCGCAAAGATATATGAATATTTTTATAGTAAGGAATTCAAACTCAAAAAATTTCAGAGTCCTCTCCTCCGTATCAAGGCGGCAGGGTCAGGTTCATTACCACGAAATTGCTTGTAAAGGACCATGGGATCTTCAGTATCTCCACGTTCAAGTATGTTTTTCCGGAAAGCTGTAGCCGTGGCAGGATCAAAAATGCCGTTTTTTTCGAACGCATCGAACGCATCGGCATCAAGGACTTCGGCCCACAGATAAGCATAATACCCGGAAGAATAGCCTCCGCTGAAAATATGATTGAAGAAAGTACTGCGATACCTGGGTACAATTTCATCAATCAGCCCGATGGCTTTCATGGCTTTTGTCTCGAACCCACGAACGTCATCGGTTGTTGTGGTGGTGGTAAGCATATGCCAGTCCATATCGAGCAAGGCGGCAGCAATCAGTTCGGTCGTAATGAATCCTTGATTGAAAATGGCGGATCTGGAAATCTTTGCAACCAGAGAATCAGGAATGATTTCTCCGGTTTGATAATGCCTGGCGTACATTTTCAGCACCTCGGGATGCATAGCCCAATTTTCCATAATCTGAGATGGCAATTCCACAAAATCCCGGCAGACATTGGTTCCACTGGATGATACATAGTTACATCGGCTTAACAGGCCGTGCAAAGCGTGGCCGAACTCATGGAACAACGTTTCCACCTCATCCTGATTCAGTAAGGAAGGAGTATCGGCTGTTGGTTTGGTAAAGTTACCGACGTTATACACAATCGGGCGAATATCTTTTCCGTTCAGAACACATTGCTCACTAAAATTGCCCATCCAGGCCCCAGCCCGTTTACCGGGACGCGGGAAATAGTCGGTCATAAAAATGCCGATGTGAGAACCGTCGGTGTCCAGCACTTCGAACACTTCTACGTCAGGATGATAAACGGGTATGCTGTCCAGAGGCCTGAACTGAAGGCCATAAAGCTTATTAACCACATCAAAAGCTCCCTGACGTACATTTTCAAGTTTAAAATAGGGCTTCAGCTCTTCTTCATCTAAATTGAAACGAACTTTCCGCACTTTTTCCGAATAGTACCACCAGTCCCAGGGTTTCAATTTAAAAGTATCTCCTTCTGATTCGATTAAGTCCTGCATATCAGCCACTTCCTGTTTGGCCCTGTCCAATCCTTTTCCCCAGATGCCGTTCAGGAAAGACAGGACAGTTTCGGGTGTTTTGGCCATGTTTTCATCCAACACATAGGCTGCATGGTTTTCAAAACCTAGCAGTTTAGCCCGTTCAACGCGTAAATTGACCAGCCTGGTAATGATTCCCTTATTATCATTGTCATTGTCATTGTCACCACGGTTGATGTAACCCATAAACATTTTTTCACGAAGTCCGCGTTTATCAGAAAATTGCAGGAAGGGTATCAGACTGGGTTTTTGAAGGGTAAACACCCACTTACCTTCCATTTTTGCTTCTTTGGCGGTTTCGGTAGCTGCATCAATGGAACTTTGAGGTAATCCAGCCAGGTCATCTTTATTGTCAATCACCAATTTGAATGCATTCGTCTCATTCAGGACATTGTCTGAAAATTTCAGTGTCAGCACAGACATTTCTTTGTTTATTTCGCGCAACCTGACTTGATCGTCTGCATCCAGAGCGGCACCGGAACGAATAAAATTACGGTAAACATCCGTGAGGAGCCTGTTTTGTTCACCGGTAAGTCCAAGAGAACCTTTTGTTTCAACTAATGTCTTAATTCGTTGGAACAGTTTGGCATTCAGATAGATATTATCACTGTGTTCAGCTAGTACCGGGGATATCCTTTCGGCTATTTTATTCATTTTATCATTCGTCTCGTTTTCGGTTAGCGTAAAGAAAACCAGACTAACTTTGCGTAACATAGCTCCGGATTGGTCAAACGCTTCGATGGTATTGGAGAATGTCGGTGCTTCGGGATTGTTGGCAATAGTTTCAATTTCTACGTTTTGCAGCTTCATGCCTTCCTTAAAGGCTGGCAGGTAGTGACTGGTTCTGATTTGATCAAAAGGAGGCATATCATACGGGGTCGTATAATCCCCGTAGAAAGGATTGTATTTACCAGTGCAAGCTATCATAGTCGGAATAATAAGTAAAAGAGTCAACAACTTTTTCATCTGATAATATTTTTTGTTTAAGGCCAGATGGAACGCCGCATGCCGATTATCATCTGCTTGGGTGCCTGGTACAGGCATGCTCGTTTCATGGCTCATTGATTTAGGTGCCTACGGCACATTTTAACCAGTGTACAATTGGCCGGGAGAGTCAATTCACGCAAAAATAGACAAAATGGGGCATAGATATACCTGTTTTATTGAATTAATTTCTTTTTTTGACCTTCTTTTGTACCTTTGACTGACTGTAATCATTCACTTGTCAGCCAATGTCGTATATACCAGCCAATAACCGCTATTCTTCAGGGATGAATTATACTCTCTGCGGGAAAAGTGGCCTGTTGTTGCCAAAAGTTTCTCTTGGCCTCTGGCATAATTTTGGTTTCACGGATGACTTCAATAAAGCAGCTTCCATGATCCGCTATGCTTTCGACAGTGGTATCACCTGTTTTGACCTGGCCAATAATTATGGTTTTCCTCCTGGTTCGGCTGAAGAAAACTTTGGTAAAATCATTAAGCAATCATTCAAATCCTACCGTGATGAGCTTATTATTACGACCAAAGCCGGTCACCTGATGTGGGAAGGGCCATATGGGGATGGCTCTTCGAGAAAAAATCTGATAGCCAGTCTTAATCAAAGTCTGAAACGACTTCAGATGGATTATGTGGATATTTTTTATTCCCACCGCTATGACGGAGTGACCCCACTGGAAGAGACTATGCAGACACTGACCGATATTATCCGATCGGGCAAAGCCTTATATGCCGGGCTTTCCAAATATCCGCCAGAATTGGCCGCCAAGGCCTATGACATGCTGGCTGCCCAGGGTACTCCGTGTCTGATTCAGCAGGATCGTTATAACCTGCTTTCCAGAAAGGTTGAAAAAGGAATACTGGACACAGCCGAAAAGTATGGTGTCGGTTTTTGCGCCTTCAGCCCTTTAGCCCAAGGTTTATTAACAAACCGCTATTTAACGGGTATTCCTGATGGTTCCAGGATTACCAGAAGTAGCTTTCTGAAAAAAGAACAACTAACACCCGAACTCATGTCGGTCATATCCAACCTGAACGATTTGGCAATCAAAAGAGGCGAATCGTTGGCTCAGATGGCACTTGGTTGGCTACTCCATGATTTACGTGTCACAACGGTCATTGTCGGAGCAAGTTCTGTTGACCAGCTTTCTGACAGCCTGGGTTCTCTTACTGCTCATCAAAGCTTTTCCGAAGAGGAGCTAGACATCATCCAACATGTTGTGGAACAGCTGCCAGTATGATTTCATTTCCTGATATACTTTAAACCAATCATTATGGTCTCATCTATATGGTATTATCCTTCACGTTTCAGGCGTTACCTGCTGGTCTTGCCATTGCTTTGCTTTATATTTTCCGGTTGTGATACGGAATACACGACTATTCCCGACTGTGAAGTGTATTTGAGACGTAATATCATTAATGAAGGCTTCCTGACAGCCGGCGCCTACATTTATGTTGCTGAGCCAGTATTAGAAAGGGATATATTGGGTTATGGTGGCATCATCGTTGTATACACCTACGATCCTGTCGAACCATATTGTGCGTTTGATTTGGCTTGCCCGAACTGTGTTTCACCAACTATTCGCATCAGTGAACCCGATGATATGCTGGTCTGCACCTGCGAGACTTGTGGTGAGCGTTATGATTTGTTTTATGGTAATGGTAATCCATTGGATGGAATTTCAAAAGTCTACTTGAAAAAGTACAGTGCCTATATTGACCCTGGGAATGAGCTATACATCATAGTAACCCCATAACTTTTAAGCTTTCGGTATTATTTTTTCCGAAAAATCCCTATCTTTGCGCCCGCATTGCTGCAAAACGTCTTCGGGAAGCGTCCCGATGAACAACAATAATATTACGCGAAAATAGCTCAGTTGGTAGAGCATAACCTTGCCCCAAAGAATGGACACGGATCCTAACCTTGGCAAGAGACCGAAGAGAAGCGTCCCGAACACCAACTGGTTACATACTGCGAAAATAGCTCAGTTGGTAGAGCATAA
>Ga0153915_10002822_pt1 | contig 15859 bp, 13 predicted proteins | sample Opewatmetagenome_2_FD_107003 | JGI IMG/M metagenome (GOLD analysis project Ga0153915, IMG submission 107003) | Freshwater wetland microbial communities from Ohio, USA - Open water 3 Core 3 Depth 3 metaG | ecosystem: Environmental > Aquatic > Freshwater > Wetlands | place: USA: Ohio, Lake Erie...
CTCGGTACCGACCTGCCGCTCAAGGACATCGTGGACGCCGCCTGGACCCTGGTGCCCCAGGTTGTCGCACTCTCTGCCGCCGACCCGGCGAACGTGAGCAGCCGGTTGCCGGAGCTGCGCCGCCTGCGGCGCCTCCTCCCCCCGGGGACGCTCGTCGTCCTGGGCGGACAGGGATCGGAGATCAATGGCTCCCGGCTCCGGCGTGCGGGCCTCAAGGTCGGCGCCGAGGTGATTGCCCAACCGAAGGTCACGCCGGTCCGAAGCGGCGCGCGGAACCCATGAGCGCTGCCACGTCCGTTGCCGCTTCCGATCGCCTCGCGTAGCTGGCCGTGGGTGCGCCTCCGGTGTATCTTCTCCTCCCCCAAGTACAGCACGCGTCAGGCGGAGAATCGAGCCGTGTCGAACGACGAACCTGAATACCTCAAGGCCATCAAGCGCACCCAGGAACAGCAGAAGCAGGCTGGTCCGAAGGCGACGCCCGCGGCCGTTGCGAAGGCACCATCCCCGGCGGAGCGCGAGGCGCTCCGATGGGCGAAGGAGGTGGGTGGGAAGGAAATCCGGGTCGCGGGATCGCTGACCGGAGCCAAAGTAGCCATCCTGGTCCAGCCGATCACTCCGTTCGGCAAACCCCCGGTTTCGCTGGAGGGGCTCGCGAGCCGCGAAGCCCTGGCCGAGCGGATCAAGACGGCTCAGGGCGCGGGTGAGAACGTGATGGGCACTTTCGAGCTGACGACCGGACGCCCGCTGACGTTCGAGATTCAGGAGGGTAAGGTCGTCTTCAGCGCCGGCCCACCCCGCCAGATCATGAAGGCCCAGAGCCCCGAGCGGATGATCCGGCTCGCGGCGAAGCAGGCCGAGATCCTGGCGAAGACCCGCAAGGTGGACGATCGCGACCGTGGCGGAGGCCGCGGCCGCTAGCGGGCGTCGGCACGGTGCAGGGGAGGGGGGCGGACCCGTTGGTCCGCCCCCGGTCGTTTCCACCTGCGATCTTCGCGGCCAGTGATCCGGGCCACAGCGGCGCCTACTTACGTGCCCTACCTCATAGTCCATACCTTACAAGCCGCCGCTCCTCCTCCGATCTCTGGCACACGCGCAAGGCGCTCGGGATCCCGATGCCTCAGGCCAAGCCACGCAAGCGCTTCACCAGGCGGACCATCGTCGTGCTCGTCCTGCTGGCCGTCCTCATCGCAGGCATGGCTTGGGATGGGTGTCCGCTGGGTGGTCTGATTCTCCGTGAGGCCGTCGCCCTCAAGTTCCGCGACGTGCGGCGGGTGACTCCGGGTGAGCTGGTTGCATGGATGCGGGATCCGAACCGTCCTCCGCCTCTGCTGGTGGATGCCCGCCCACCGGTCCAGTACGGGTGGAGCCATGTGGACGGCGCCGTGAACCTCGACCCTTCGCAACCGGACCTGAGCCGCCTCGAGAACGTGCGCCGCGACACTCCGGTGGTCGTCTACGACGGTCCCGGAGTCGTCGGAGCCGCGATGGTGAAGGCGCTCACCGGCGCCGGCTTCACGCGGGTATCGAACCTCGATGGCGGACTCTTCCGCTGGGTCAACGAGGGGAATCCTGTGGTGAACGACCAGGGTGCCGCGACCACGGTGTCGCCGATCAGTTGGAGCTGGGGCAGGCTGCTCAAGGCCCGGTATCGTCTGTGAGGCTGCCGCATGCCGGCACCGCCTTCGCGATGGCGGTGCTCGTTGCGCTGCTTGGTCTCAGTCTCCGTCCCCCCGGCCCCCTTCCTCCGCTCGGCCCGCTGCTCGATCCCGTCGCCGGGGCATGGAGCGCTGCCCGCCAGGCCGAGTTCCCGCGCGCTGCTTCCGCGGTGATACCGGGTCTGACTCACACCGTCGACGTCCGGTACGACGACCGCGGGGTCCCGCACATCTTCAGCCGCACGGAGACCGACGCCGTTCGGGCGCTGGGCTACGTCGTTGCCCGCGACCGCCTCTTTCAGCTCGAACTGCAGGCGCGGGCGGGCGCCGGCAGGCTGACGGAGCTCGCGGGACGGGACGCGCTCGGTCTCGACCGCGAGATGCGCGGCCTGGGCCTCCCCGATGCCGCGCGTCGCCGGCTCGCGGCGCTGCCCGACCGCGAGTTGCGCCTGCTCGAGGCGTTTTCCGATGGCGTAAATGCCTGGATCGGAGGTCTGGGGCGGGACCGGCCGCTCGAGTACGCTCTCCTTGGCCGGGTGCCGGAGCGCTGGACGCCGCTCAACAGCCTGCACCTGCTCGGCCGCATGGGCTGGACCCTCGCATACAGCAATCTCGAGGACCTCCACGCGGCCGCGGTGCAGGCAGTCGGCGCTCGTGCCGCGGATGCGCTGTATCCCATCGAAAGCCCGGTGCAGGAGCCGCTCCAGCCGAACGGACAGCGTGCGCCGAGATTCAGCCGGATTCCGCTGCCGCCGCCGGCCGGCGATCTCGCGACCGAACGCACGGCAAGTTCCAAGGCTGCGGCCCTCGCCGAATCGGCCGCGATCGAGGCCGACGCCCCTGGCTCCAACAACTGGGCGGTGGCACCCTCGCGCAGCGCCTCCCGCCACGCCCTCCTCGCGGGCGATCAGCACCTCGAGCTCACCCTTCCCGCGATCTGGTACGAGGTTCACCTGGTGGTTGCCGATTCGCTCGATGTCTACGGGGTCACCATTCCCGGGGCGCCCGGCGTGCTCATCGGATTCAATCGCGACGTGGCGTGGACCTTCACCAACACCGAGGCGGACGTGCTGGATCAGTACGCCGAAGTGGTCGACGACGCGCAAAGCCCCTCCCGCTATCGGGTCGATGGAACCTGGCGGCAGCTGCGGCTGGAAACCGAGCGCTTCCTTGGGCGCCGCGGGGAGCTGCTCGCGGTCGATACGATCCGCTATACCCATCGGGGTCCGCTGCGACAGAGCGGCTCCGGCTGGCGCTCCGTGCGATGGACCGTGCTCGAGTCGGGGGGAGCACTCGGTGCCTTCGGGAGGGCGGCCCGCGCGGCGACGGCGGCCGGCTGGCTCGATTCAATGGCCCGATACCAGGCCCCCGCGCAGAACATGCTGGTGGCGGACCGGCAGGGGACCATTGCCATCCGCTCGAACGGTCGCTTTCCGATCCGCCCCGGCGGCCGGGGTGATGTGGTGCAGCGGGGTGATACCTCGGCGAGCGACTGGAGCGGAGATTGGGGAATGGCGGAGCTGCCGCAGGCCAGCAACCCGCCGCAGGGGTACCTCGCCTCCGCCAACCAGCAGCCGGTGGATCCCCGGGTGAACCCACGCTATCTCGGTGCCAACTGGTTCTCGCCCTGGCGAGCCATCCGTATCAACCAGCTGCTGCGGGGGGACAGCACCGTGACTCCGGACGACATGCGCCGGTTCCAGACCGACCCCGGCAGCCCGGCCGCCGACATATTCGTGCCGGCCTTTCTCGCCGCCGCCGCGCAGTTTGCCCAGGACGACACGGTTCGTCGCGCGGCGGCGCTGCTGTCGCAGTGGGACCGAAGGTACACCCGGGAGAACACTCGCGCGGTACTGTACGAGGCGGCCGTCCGCCAGCTGCAGATGCTCCTGTGGGACGAGCTGGGCGGGGTCCAGCCTGCCCCGGGACTCGCCCTCACCGCCGCGATGCTATGGGATTCCACCAGCACGTGGTGGGACGACCATCGCACAGCTCAGGTGATCGAGGACCGCGACCGCCTGTTGTCACGTGCCCTGGCCCTGGCCCTTCGTGAGACGCTCCGGCTTCACGGTGAGCCCGACGCGGGTGGCTGGCGGTGGGATCGGATCCGGCGTGCCAACATCTATCACCTGCTCCGAATTCCAGCGCTGTCCGCCCTCCGCGTGCCGGTGCAGGGCGGGCAGTCGACGCTCAATCCCTCCAGCGGAAGGGGAGACTTCGGGCCCAGCTGGCGCATGGTGGTAGAACTCGGACCGGAGCTGAGGGCGTGGGGGGTCTATCCGGGCGGACAGTCCGGCAACCCCGCGAGCGCGCGGTACCTCGATCGGCTGCCGCACTGGCGAGACGGGGAGCTGGACACTTTGCGACTCCCGCGAGCGGCGACTGACCTGAGTGGCCAGGAAACCAGCGCGCTCGAATTGCTGCCCGTGGGAGAGTCGCGATGATCGATTTCCTGCTCCTGTCCATCGCCTTCGTTGCCGGCACCTGGTTTGGCGGCTGGTGGACGCTGGCGGTCGTTGCCGCGGCCTGGTCGGTGTGGCGTCGCCGGCCGGCCTGGCATGCCGGCCTCGCCGGCGCAGTCTCCTGGGGTGCATTGCTCGGACTCACGATTCCGACCGCACCCCTTTGGCGCCTCGCTCCACGGCTCGGCGGGATTCTCGGCCTGCCCGGTTGGGCCATGCTGTTGCTCCCGCCCCTGTTCGCATTCCTTCTTGCCTGGAGCTCGGCCCGGGTGGCCAGGTTTCCCTTTCGCACCCGGGGCGACCAGGATCGGGACAAGGAGTGAGGAGTAAGAAGTGAAAGGCCTGACACCCCCACACCCGACGCCGGACACACCTCACGCCTGACGCCTCACTTCTCGGCGACCTTCATCGCGAACGTGACCACCGCACCGCCTGGCTCCCGTACGCTGAACTCGTCCATGCCGTAGAAGGTCTGATGGCGCTCGGCCACCCGGGGGAGGCCCGCCAGCGCCTGGTCGACCCGGTCGAGATCGGCCACTTCGATAAACAGGACGATCGCATGTCCCCGGGGGCTCGCGGCCGCCGCCGGCGATTCCGCCTCCAGGGACGCCCACGTCTGGTACATGACCTCGATGCCGTCCCGGATCAGTAGCGCGAACTGAGGCCTTCCATCAGGACCCGGGACCTCCGCCACTTTGGCGAATCCGAGGCGGTCGGTCCAGAAGGAAAGGCAGGGCTCCACCTGGTTGACGAAGATGACCGGGGTGAGTCGGTTGACCAGCGGCTGGACAGGCACTGGGGACCTCCGGGAGTGGGCGGCCGGGTCACGGCCGGCAGGAGTTAGTCTCGTTTAGACTAGCGAATAGTATAAATGAGACTATATTGGGTGTCAAGCGATGCCTGCCACTCTCACCCTCCCGGATCTCGTGGTGCTGAGCCTGCTCCGTGAGCGGCCCATGCACGGGTACGAGCTCAACCAGGAACTCGAGCGACGGGAAGTGCGCGACTGGGCGGGAATCTCCCGACCCCAGGTCTACTACTCCCTCAAGAAGCTCGCGCACAGCGGCCACATCACCCGGGCGGGAGAGGGATCGTCCCGGGCCGGGCCGGAGCGCCAGGTCTTCCGGCTCTCGCCCTCCGGACGGCGGGCGCTTGCCACAGCTCTCGGCCGAGAGGAGTGGGCCACCCAGCGCCCGCCGCCGCCGTTCCTGACCTGGATGGCGCTCTCCCCCTTCGCCGAGCCGGATGACCGGGTACGCCTGATCCGACGTCGCCGCTCATATCTTGAGGAGCAGCTGGTGCGGGAGCGGGCTACCCTCGAGGCGATTCTGGCCGATACCGGTCCTATGGTAGCCGCCGCCGCCCACATCGTTCGCCTGGTTATCCGTCAGTGGGAGGTCGAGGTCGAGTGGCTGGCGGAGGTCGAACGACAGTTAGGAGTTCCGAGTTCCGAGCTCCGGGACGGGGCCTTCAACTCGGAACTCGGAACTCAGCATTCGGAACCAGGCACCGGGAACTTGTGAGGCTGGGCACACTTGTCTACATTTGAGACACACGTTAACCGCGGAGGGACCCCTGTACCCTATCGCTGGATCCTGTAACTGAAGCCAAGGAAGCTGTTGTGTCACGAGCAAACCGTCGTGCCCCGTCCTCGCCCCCACCACCCAGAGCGCGCAATCTCGGCCGTCGCTCGATGGATGCCCACCGCAGGTGGCTCATCGATCGTTACGGGTCGATCTGTGCCTACTGCGGCGCGGACATCGCAGAGGACCGTACCACCCTCGACCACGTCTATCCCCGGAAAGGCCAGACGGCCTACGACCGGCCGGACAACCTGGTCATCGCATGCCAGCCGTGCAATTCCGCCAAAGCTGATACCCCGTTCATCGCGTTCATCGCCCAGAAGCGCTCTCGCGGCGTGTTCCTGCTCCACTACGGAGAGCATCTCTCCGACTGGGTCAAGGACATGATCCGCCAGGCCTCGGAGCGGGAGTTTCTCCCCTCGAACAAGACCCGGTTCATTCCCCACGTCGGGAATGGCAACGGGAACGGGAGTCACTAGGCGGGAGGGCGGGCAGGCGGAAAAAGACCGACGGGGCCGGGCATGCAATCTGATGCCTGGCCCCGCGAGCATTTTCCCGCCTTCCCGCCGCCCCGCCTGACCGCCTTACTTCAACGCCTCCTCGACGATCCGCTTCTGCTCCGCGGCGTGGGCGGCGGGATATCCCTCCGCCGGGCTGGCGCGCTCCGGCCGGCCGGCGTACCGCAGGGCGACTCCCGCGGCGAGCAGGGCGCGGAGCCGGGCTTCGAGGTAGTTCCAGGCGCCCATGTTTCGCGGTTCTTCCTGGACCCATACCACCTCGCTCAGACTCGGGTAGCCGGCGAGCATCGCGGCGAGCTCCTGGTCTGGGAAGGTGTACAGCTGCTCCAATCGCACTAGCGCGACCCGCGAGCGGTCCGCGCCTGCGGCACCGGCGAGCAGCTCGTAGTACACCTTGCCGGAGCATAGGACCACGCGGCGAACCTGGTCCCGGTGGCTGTGGGCGAGGGGATCATCCATGACCGCCTGGAACGCACCGGTGGTCAGGTCTTCGAGCCGGCTGGTGGCCAGCGGCAGCCGCAGCAGGCTCTTCGGGGTCATGATAACCAGCGGGCGCTGTCGGGTCCGCCTGGCCTGGCGCCGGAGCAGATGGAAGTACTGAGCCGGAGTGGTCGGGTTTGCGACCCGGATGTTGCCTTCGGCGCAGAGCTGAAGGAAGCGCTCCAGCCTGGCGCTCGAGTGCTCCGGCCCCTGTCCCTCGTAGCCGTGGGGCAGGAGCAAGGTGAGTCGGGTGCTGAGGCCCCACTTGGACAGGCCCGACACCATGAACTGGTCCACGATCACCTGGGCGCCGTTGACGAAGTCGCCGAACTGCGCCTCCCACAGCACCAGGGTCTCCGGTGCTGCCGCGCTGTAGCCATACTCGAACCCGAGGGTGGCCAGCTCCGAGAGAGGGCTGTTGTGCAGCTCCATGCTCGCCAGCGCCCCGGGCAGATTCCGGATCGGCGCGAAGGTGCGGCCATCATGCGCGTCGTGCAGCACCATGTGACGCTGGCTGAAGGTGCCTCGCTCGGTATCCTGCCCGGTGAACCGGATCGGGATGCCTTCGACGAGCAGGGCGGCGAGCGCGAGAGCCTCGGCGTGGGCCCAGTCGATCCCGCCCTCGGGGCCCAGCACCGCGCGCCGCCGTTCCAGTGTCTTGAGCAGCTTCGGGTTGACGCTGAATCCGTCGGGGAAGGTCAGCAGCTGGTCGTTGAGCGCACGTAGCAGTTCGGCCTGGACCGCGGTCTCGGGCTCGATGCCGCTCGAGCGATCCGGCGCCTTGGGGGGCTCCTGCGGCGCGGCCTTCCCCATGCTGCTCTTGAAGGCCTGCTGGATGTCGACCAGCCGCTGATAGCTGGACGCGTATGCCTCTTCAGTCTCAGCCGGAGTCATCACTCCGCGCCGGTTGAGCAGGGCCGCGTACTGCTCCCGCACCGTCGGGAGACTGCGGATCCGCTCGTACATCTGCGGCTGGGTATAGTTGGGCTCGTCCCCCTCGTTGTGACCGTGACGGCGGTAGCCCACCAGGTCGATCAGCACGTCCTCGCGGAATCGCTCCCGATACTGCATGGCGAGCCGGACGGCGTCGAGGCACGCCTCGGCGTCGTCCGCATTGACGTGGATGATCGGGACGTCGAAGCCCTTTGCCAGGTCGCTCGCGTGCCGGGTGGAGCGGGCATCACGCATGTCGGTGGTGAATCCGACCTGGTTGTTGGTGATGATGTGGACCGTTCCGCCGGTCCGGTACCCCGCGAGCGCGCCGAGATTGAAGGTCTCCGCGACCACCCCCTGGCCGGCAAAGGCGGCGTCGCCATGGATGATCACCGGCAGCGCGTTGCTGGGGTCGTGGTGCGGCTCCCGCCCCTTGCGGCTGGTCTGCTCCGCCCGGGCCCGCCCGTCTACCACCGGCCCGACGAATTCAAGGTGACTTGGATTGGGGCACAGGGTCACCGTAAGCGCCTTGCCCGCACGGGTCCTGTAAGCGCCCTCGGCCCCGTGGTGGTACTTCACGTCGCCGGTGCCGCCCTCGGGGGTGAGGGTCCCCGCCTCGACGTGTCGCCCGCCCTCGAACTCGGCGAAGATGGTCTCGTATGGCCGCCCGACGGTGTGCGCCAGGACGTTGAGCCGCCCGCGGTGGGCCATGCCGATCACCACCTCACGGGTCCCCTGCTGGGCCGCCAGCTCGATGATGGTATCGAGCATAGGCACCAGCATGTCCACTCCCTCGATGGAAAAACGCTTCTGTCCCAGGTAGGCCTTGTGCAGGAACTTCTCCATCGCCTCCACCTGGGAGAGCCGCTGGTACAGCCACTTCTGCTCCTCCGCCATCAGCGGTTGCCGGTGCGATCCGGACTCGATCATCTGGCGGAACCAGACCCGCTCCCCGTGGTTGGAGATATGCTCCTGCTCGTAGGCCAGGGTACTGCAATAGGCCTCCTGCAGCTGGGGCAGCGCCTCGGCGAGCGTAGCTCCCGGCACCGAGATCCGGAGCACCGCGCTCGGGATGGCCGCCATCACCTCGGCGTTCAGGCCCAAGGGTGCCGGATCGAGCGCCGGGTCGCCGATCGGCTCGCTGCCGAGCGGATCGAGCCGGGCCGCGAGGTGGCCGTGGGTACGGTGGGCCTTCACCAGTGCCATCGCTGCCGCGACGTGATACAGGTCCGCCTGCGATTCGCGCACCGGCGCGGGAACCGGCCGGGTGGGCCGGGCGGCAGGGCCGGGGAGGGAGGACAGGCCGACACCCAGGCTGGCGAAGACTTCCTCGTAGAAGCGGTCGTCCCCCTGCAGGAGATTGTCGACGGTCCGCAGGAACTCGCCCGACTCGGCGCCCTGGATGACTCTGTGATCATAGGTGCTGGTGATCGTCATGACTTTCGCGATCCCCAGCTCCCGGAGCTTGTCGTCGGACAGGTCGGAGAAGGTCGGGGGGTACTCGATGGCCCCCACGGCGATGATGCTCCCCTGACCGGGCATCAGGCGCGGCACCGAGGCCACCGTGCCGAGCCCTCCTGGATTGGTCAGGGTCATGTTGCCGCCCGCAAACGCGTCCGGCATCAACTTGTTGCCCCGGGCCTTCTCCACCAGCGACTCGTATACCTGGTGGAACTGGGCGAAGCTCAGACGGGCCGCGTCGTGGATCACCGGCACCACCAGCCCACGGCTCCCGTCCTTACGCTCGACGTCCACCGCGATGCCCAGGTGGACCGCGGTGCCCGGCACCCGGTGCGGTGCGCCGTCGATCTCGCTGTAGACCGTGGTGAGGGCGGAGTGCCGCTGCCCGGCGCGGGCCACGGCATAGCCAATCAGGTGGGTGAAGGAGACCTTTTCCGGGCGTCCGGCCGTCCGAAGCGCGCTGTTGAGCTCCCGTCGCCGCGACTCGAGGGTCGATACCGCGAGCTCGCGGAACGAGGTGGCCGTCGGCATCGACCGGCTCTCGTTCATGTTCGCCACCAGGCGGGCGGCCGGCCCGACGATGGGGACGGCCCCCGCCGGTGGAGGGGCGGACGGGCGGACGGGCTGACCGGCGGGCGCCTCGCGGGGCGTTTCGCCAACCAAAGGCTGGCTCTGCAGGGCGGCGCTGTCCGCCCGTCCGCTCGTCCGCCCGTCCGCTGCCTTCCCGTCCCCCGTTACCGAGGGGTGATTGCCGTTCGCCTCCGCCTCAGGGCCCAGCCCGGCAAACCCGCGTTGGAAGTACTCGCGCCATTCCTGCGAGACCCCGGACGGGTCCCGGAGGAACTCTTCGTACATGATCTGGGCGAAGCCGGCGTTAGCGGTTTCGAAAACGTTCGGATCCACGGGGCTATCACTGCCTTTCAGCTGAGAGACCGAAACCGTCAGGAAAGATAACCGCCGGTCCGGGGACCAGGCCAAACCTGCTACTGGACAAGGACCGCAGTCCTTGTCCGGACAGCTCGTTGGCGTAGGATTCCGCAGGGTCACGTATCCGCCAGGGGATCCGGCGCCGCCTTCAACCCGTTTCGAGGCTGTCGATCAGACAGTGGCAGTGGCCGGCTGCGGCCGCGGCTCCAGCGCGCAGGGGAAGTTCGAGGTCTATTCGGGAGTCCGGAGTCAAACCGCTATCTTGCAGTCCCCTGCCCGCGCGGCCACTATTGCTCGGTCCATCGGAACCCGATGACCGGTGGAGTCATGGAGATTTCCATGCCCGACCAGCGACCAACCTTTTCCGGAGAGCCTCTATGACCTCTAGACTGCGCCAGAGCCTTGCTTTGGGTCTGGCGGTCGTGGCGGGCAATATCGCATGTGGCGGCGGCTCCGGCGGAGGGCCGTCGGGCCCCATCAAGAAGACCGTGTTGGTGGCCAACAATGAATTCCAGCCGCCGACCGTAAACATCACCGTCGGCGACACGGTGGTCTGGGCGTGGTCGGCAGGCAGCGTTGGCCACAACATCATCCCCACCGGCCCCACCACGTTCGCCAAGAAAGGGAACGACGTTGCCCCGGGCGGAGGCACTCTCGGCATCGATTTCTTCAACGCTCCGACCAGCCATGAGGTGGTCTTCGGAGCCGCCGGGACCTACGAGTACTACTGCTCTCAGCACGGTACCACCGGCGGGCCGAGTGGGAACACCGGCATGGCGGGGAAGGTCGTCGTCGGGCCGTAATGTGGAGTGGGGCAGGCGCACGGAATGACGGTGAGGCATGAACGGTGAACGGCGCAGGGGCCTGTTCACCGTTCACCGTTCACCTCCCACCCAGGTGGCGCGTCCCACCGGGAGTAGATGTGGCCAAACCCTCGTAACGAGGTGCTCATCTCAAGGAGGAGGTCATGCGGAGTTCGCTGAAGTGGGCGGCCGGGTGGTCGGCGGCTGCAGCTGTTATAGCGGCATGCGGCGGGGGTGGTGGCGGGGGTGGCTCGGGGCCGAGTGTGACCATCGCGAAGGCCGGGGCGCCGAACGGTGACGCTCAGACCGCGGTGGTCGCGAGCGTCCTGCCGGTGTCGCTGCGGGTGGTCGTGTTGGAGGACGGCGCCCCCAAGGCGGGCGTCACGGTCGCCTGGAGTGCCGCGGCTCTCGCGGGTAGCGTGGCGCCGACCTCCTCGGTGACCGATGCCGCCGGCGAAGCCACCACCCAGTGGACGCTGGGCCAGGGGGCAGGAGCCCAGACGGCGCGGGCGACCCTGTCGAACGCCAGCGGTTCGCCGGTCACCTTCAACGCGACCGCCACGCCCGGACCCGCTACCGCCTTCACCAAGTCCGCGGGGGACGGGCAGTTCACCGTGATCAGCACCGCGTTCACTGACGCGCTCGCGGTCAAGGTCGCGGACCAGTTCGGCAACGGGATCGCGGGCGTCACCGTCACCTGGGCGGTACAGAGCGGCACGGTCACCCTCAATGGCGGCACCACCTCCGTCACCAATTCGCTGGGTATCGCCACCAAGGCGGTGACGGCCGGCGCTGCTCCCGGTGATGCCGTGGTCCGGGCCACCAACGGGGCGGTCGCGGGCAACCTCGACTTCAATCTGACGGCTACACTGGCACCGGTCAGCGTCAACGTCGGCAGCAACTTCTTCCACAGCGTGAAGAACGGTACCGAAGACCCCGCCATCGATACGGCAAAGGTGGGCCAGCCGGTTGTATGGACGGTGACCGGTGGCACCCACACGGTCCGGTCACTCGGCTCGCCAAGCTTCACCAGCAGCGGCAACCTCACCGCTACGAGCTACCGGATCATCTTCTCGACCACCGGCACGTACCAGTATGACTGCGCGATCCACACGGCCGTCGAGATGAATGGCCGGGTGGAGGTCATTCCCTAGCGGAAGAGGGTTGATGGTGAAGGCTCAACGGGCGAGTGGCCGCCGCACAGCCGTGCGGCGGCCACTCGCCCTTCACCACCGTGCGCCGTTCACCCTTTACCGGGCTCGACTCACCTTCCAGCTCTCGGCTTGGTCTTCGACCACCCTGCGATACCGCTCCGCCTCTTCGCCGATCCTTTCCTCACCCCAGCCCAGTTCCTCGCCCACCAGCTGTGCCGTGCGGTGGGCGGCGCCGAGGCCATGATCGGCGGTTTCGTAGTACAGTTGCAGCCTCCGGATCAGCACGTCCTCCACCCGCTGGGCCAATTCCCGCCGGGCGGCGTGCAGCACCTGCGCCTCGATGGCGGGATGGCCGGTAGCCAGCGGGCGGGCGAGCTCGTGCCGTTCCCGCACGAGATTGAACACCGCGGCGCACTCGGTGCCGTGACAGCGGATCAGGTAGTCGACCGTTTCGATCGGAAGCCCCAGCTCGACCCCGGGCTGCCGTAGCGGCTCGAGGTCGCGCACTTCGCCCCCGGGCAACGGTTCTCGATCGGTCGGGGCTCTGGGCGGGCGTGCGCGGCCGTCGAGCTGGTGCAGGATCTCGGTCACCTGGTCCACCAGCTCCGCGGCCATGACGCGGTAGGTGGTCAACTTGCCGCCGGCGATACTCAACATGCCGCCCGGACCGCGATGGATCATGTGCTCGCGGGGGATCTGCGACGCGGCCACGGCTGCCTCGGGTGCCACGAGCGGCCGAAGGGCCGCCCAGGTGGCGAGCACGTCGGCCTCCGAAAGCCGGGCATTGGGGAAGGCGGCATTGGCGGACCGGAGCAGGTAGACGATATCCGCGGGGGTCGCGCACACCTCGTCGGGGCTCTGCTCAGTTTCCGTGTCGGTTGTGCCGATATAGGACAAATCACCCCAGGGGAGGACGAACATCACCCGGCCATCGATGGGACTGGTCAGGGTGATGGCTGCTTCGTGGCCCAGCCGCTCGCGCCGCACCATGACGTGCACACCCTTGGTGGGCCGGAGCATGGGGAAGCCGGCGGGGTCCTCGAGTCGCCGGATCCGGTCGCACCAGGGTCCGGTCGCGTTGACCACGAGATGGGCATGGATGCTGCCTTCCGAGCCATCGAGACGGTCGCGAACTCGGGCCCCCCGCACCTGCCCATCGGCTCGAACCAGGTCTTCCACCGCCACGTAGTTGGCGACCTGGGCACCGTGGCGGATGGCGGAGCGCGCCGTGGCCAGGACCAGGCGGGCATCGTCGCACTGGGCGTCGTAGTAACGGACCCCGCCCACCAGTCCCCGCTCCTTGACCATCGGCTCCTCCTTGAGGAGGCTCCGCTTGCCGAGCAACCGATGCCACCGCACATTGCGGAAGGCGGCGAGGAGGTCGTAGACCCAGATCCCGGCCCAGACCTTCCACAGCGGCACGCGGTCGCCCTGGTGGACCGGGAAGACGAATGGCAGCGGGCGCACCAGGTGGGGTGCGGTAGTGAGCAGGACCCTGCGTTCGCGGAGGGCTTCGAAGACCAGCTTGAGGTCACCCTCTTCGAGGTAGCGCAGCCCGCCGTGGATGAGGCGGCTGGACCGTGAGCTGGTGCCGAATCCCAGGTCGTGTTGATCAACCAGTATCGTCCGGAGGCCGCGCATGGCGGCGTCCCGGGCGATGCCGGCGCCCGTGATCCCGCCCCCGATGACCAGCAGGTCGGCGGGATGCGCCGCTAGTTGTGCTACAGAGGGACGATGTCCGATTTCACGCGCGGGTCCCCCCCGCCCGTTCTCTACCTTCCGCGGCCGAGCACCTGGCTCACGTGGCATGATTACCTCTTCCGGCCCGGGGTGACGGTGATCGACCTCGCCGCCGGCGAAGGGCGGCACGCGCTCAAGGCGGCCCAGTGGGGCGCGACGGTGACCGCGATCGACGCGGACGAGACCAAGCTGGAGACCGGGCGTGATGCCGCCGGCCGGCTCGGTGTCTCAGTCGATTTCCAGGTAGTCGACCTCACGGGTCCCTGGCCGGAGTTCGGCACTTTTGATGTCGTCCTGGTGTTCAATTATCTTGACCGGGCCCGGATGGACGACGTGCGTGGTCTGGTCGCCCCGGGCGGCGTGCTGGTGATGGAGACCTATCTCGAGTGGCAAAGGGCACTTGGCTGGGGTCCGGGAAAGAGCGAACATCTGCTGGCGCCGGGTGAACTGGCCCGCCTGGCTGCCCCGCTCGAGACCCTGCACGGCCGAGAGGTCTTCGAACCGGTGGAGAGCAACAAGGTGCGGGCTGTCGCGTCGATTGTCGCGCAGAACCTAGCGTAGGCCCGCCCGCCGCTGTCGGGCGGCTGACGGTATCGTAAGGCCTCCCCCCGACGCGCGCCAACGCCGGCCCAACGGTTGAATCGCATGGCATCCCCCCGCCGTCCCACGATCGTCGCCGGCCTCCGCACCCCCTTTGCCAAGAGTGGCACCGTCTTCAAGGACGTGACGGCTGTGCAGCTGGCACGCCGCGTCACGCAGGAGCTGCTGGAGCGCACCGCACTCGACGGCCGGGAAGTCGATGAAGTTGCCTTCGGGCAGGTGATCTCCTCGGTACTCGCGCCCAACGTCGCGCGCGAGGTGAGCCTCCTGCCACAGCTCCCCCGGGAGATTCCCGCCTTTTCGCTCAACCGCGCCTGTGCTTCCGCCGGCTCGGCCATCACCTACGCATCGGACCAGATCACCCTCGGTCACGCCGACGTACTGCTTGCAGGCGGTGTGGAGTCCCTCTCCGACATCCCCATTCTCCATTCCAAACGGATGAGCCAGATCCTGGTGGAGGCCAGCAAGGCCAGGACGCTGGGTCAGCGGCTGGCCACCTTCTCCAGGGTCCGTCCGGCCGACCTCGTGCCGGTCTCTCCTGCGATCGCCGAGCCCTCCACCGGGGAATCGATGGGGCAGTCGGCTGAGAAGATGGCGAAGGAGAACGGCATCACCCGCGAGGCCCAGGACCGGGTGGCCCTCATGAGTCACCACCGCGCTGCCGCCGCGACCGCCAGCGGGCGATTCGTCTCGGAGATCGCGCCCTGGTTCGGAGGGCGCGGCATGGACGAGGTGATTACCACTGACAACCTCATCCGGGCCGACACCTCATTGGAGGCGCTGGCGGGGCTCAAGCCGGTCTTCGACCGGCGCTACGGCAGCGTCACCGCGGGCAACTCGTCGCCACTCACGGACGGCGCCGCAGTCACGCTGATGATGGAGGAGTCGAAGGCCCGGGCGCTGGGTTACCGGCCGCTCGCAGCGGTGCGCAGTTACGCCGTGGCCGCAGTCGATCCCGGCTGGCAGCTGCTGATGGGGCCGGCCTATGCGGTGCCCAAAGCCCTGGACCGGGCTGGCATCGGCTGGAAGGACCTCGGCCTGGTCGAGATCCACGAGGCCTTCGCCGCGCAGGTGCTCTCCAACGCCCAGGCCTGGGCTTCAAAGGAATGGGCCAGGAAGCTGGGCCGCCCCGAACCGGTGGGCGAGGTCGACTGGGACCGGACCAATGTCCACGGGGGCTCGATCGCGATCGGCCACCCCTTCGGCGCCACCGGCGCCCGTATCGCGACCACCCTCGCCAACGAGATGGTGGCGCGCGACGTCGAGTTCGGGCTCATCTCGATCTGCGCGCAGGGCGGGATGGGTTTTGCCATGGTTCTGCAGAGAGTGTAGCTCGTCGATGAGTTCCGAGTTCCGAGTTCCGAGTTTCGAGTGGTGCAATCCGGCCACTGGCGCGACTCGCCGAGCTTCGGGCAGTTCGACTCGGAACCCGGAACTCGGAACTCGGAACTGACATGCCAGCTCTCACAGCCTCCCAGCACGGCAGTACCGCGGTTCTGACCCTGGATCTGCCCGGCGAGCCGGTCAACAAGCTCTCCGCCCA
>Ga0153915_10002823_pt1 | contig 15857 bp, 15 predicted proteins | sample Opewatmetagenome_2_FD_107003 | JGI IMG/M metagenome (GOLD analysis project Ga0153915, IMG submission 107003) | Freshwater wetland microbial communities from Ohio, USA - Open water 3 Core 3 Depth 3 metaG | ecosystem: Environmental > Aquatic > Freshwater > Wetlands | place: USA: Ohio, Lake Erie...
CGACGACCGCAAGGCTTCGCAAACGGGTACGTATTAATGCAATACGCGCCCGTTTGCGATCGTCGATTATACGGGCTTTGACGCAGCCAAATCGCCCACTTTATTGTTTCACAGACCCTAAAAAGCCAATTTCAAGTTGTTTGGTATATTTACAAAAACCATATCAACACAAACTGAAGTATAAAAAATTTTTCACTCAGTTCCGTCTTGCCATTGGAATTCAAAAAAAGTACCATCTTTGTATTTGGAAATAAATCCATCCCCTGAACAATGAAACGATCGATCATTTTTTTAACTTTTTTGTTTTCCGCCAGCGCAGGATACACACTGACGCTCGACGAATGCCTGTTAACAGCACGAACGAATAACCATCGAATAGAAATCGCTCATCTGGACGTTGATCTGGCAAAAGCCTCCAAAAACGAAGCTTTTTCAAATTTACTGCCCCGCTTTCAGGTCGAAGGTCGATATGAACTTAAAAACAGCCAGCGCGATTACAGCGTTTTTACTGACTTTGGCAGTGCATTTTCATCAAAAACGATTGGAGTAACTGGCAACCTTCTACTCTTCGATTTTTTTTCGACATGGAATTTCTATCGTGCTGGGCAATGGAATGTAATTGCAGCTGAAAACAACTTTGATAAAGCTCTAATTCTTTTAGACGAAGAGGTAAAAGCCTGCTATTTCCGATATTTGGAAACAGGAAAAAACATCGATGTGGTTGAAGAGTCGATCCATTCCTTGGAACGGCAGTTGCAAACCACGAAAGACTATTTCGAACAAGGACTGATCTCAAAAACCGACGTATTATCCGTGGAGGTTTTGCTTGCAGAAAAGAAAAAAGCACGGCTTCGCGCGCACAATGATCAAATCGAAGCACAAATGGCCTTGAACCGGCTGCTTGGCTTTGAATTATTCGAGCCTCTTTATTTAGAAGAAGTGCCGATGACATCCTACCAGGATCGTTCGGTAGAATCTCTCCAAAAACTCGCAACCAATAACCGCAGCGACAGACAAGCACTGCTCGCACAGATCCAATCGATGGAAGCTCGTTATAAAGCCACCCGCTCCATGCATGCGCCCAAATTTTTCCTTTTTGGAGGCTACAATTTCCTCGAAAGCGCGCCGCCGCAAACTCACAGAATGAACACACCGGACAAAAACTGGCTCTCCGGCGGCATCGGCTTGCAAATGCCTCTTTTCGAAGGAGGAAAGACCCAGTCCCAGGTAGAAAAAGCCTACGATCAGTTATGCCAGGCCAAAGCACAACTCGAAGAATTAGATTCCCTACTAACCATGGAAGTTCAAAAGTCGTATCTTATTTGGCAAGAGCAATTTGCCAACATTTCCATCGAGGAAACAGCGATTATGCTGGCTGAAGAAAATCTTCGTTCCATCACAGACAGATATTCGCAAGGCCTCGTATCGATCAATGATGTACTGAAAGCTCACGAACAATTATCTCAATCGAAAATGGGACAAAACCGATCGATTTATCGTTACCATACTGCATATGCCCACCTCATTACCGTCGTTGGAGGAAAATTATGAAAATCCGCTCCTTGATTTTACTGATATTCGTTCCATTAGCTTTAACAGCAATTGAGCAAGAAGGTTCCTATCCAATCATCGGAACACTATCCCCCATTCATGAAGCTAAAATTGGATCGCAAGTATCGGGAAGAGTTAAAACTATCCATGTACGCATGGGTGATCGAATCAAAAAAGGCGATGTTCTCGTCGAACTCGATCCATTATTTTTGGAAATCGAATTGAAAAGACAGACAGCGCTCTTCGAATTATCGAAAGCTTGCTACGATGAGGCTTTGGCAGAATATCAACGGCTTCAGCCCCTTTGGGAAAAAGAACCTCCCTCCATTTCCAAAAAAAGCTACGAAGACGCCCAGATTCGCTGTAAGCAGCGAAAAGCTCAATGTGATCAGGCTTCTGCCGATTTGGAAAACACCAAGCAAAGGCTTCTGGAAACAAGAATCATCGCTCCATTCGATGGAGTCATCGTCAAAAGAAATGTTGATTTTGGCGAATCAGTAACGACCATGCCAGCAGTGACAGTCGCTGAGATCATTGATGATACGAAACTCTTATTTGAATTTTCGCTTCCGCAAGATCTTCTTGAAAAGGTGACGGTACAAACGGCACGAGTTACTTTAGAAATTCCTGGTTTGAATACCTATGAAGGGACGTTATCCGTATTGTCGCCTCAGCTAGAAAAAGATACACGGACTTTCCTCTGTCAGGTAATCGTCGACAATCTCGATGGAAAAATCCGTCCGGGAATCTTTGTCAAAGGAACTATTTATTGGAATAATTAAGGATAGCCGTGTTCATTACTGATACTTCTGTTAAACGCCCCGTTTTCATGTCCATGATGCTTCTCGGATTCGTTCTATTCGGGTGTATCTATTTTTTCCGCATGGGCATCGACCTTTTTCCCAAGATTGAGTTTCCTGTTGTAACCGTTGTTTCCGTACTACCTGGCGCGGATCCGCAAACAACGGAAACCATGGTCACCGATCCGATCGAAGAAGCTCTCTCGACAATCAGTTCCATCAAAACACTACGCTCCAAAAGCGGCGATGGCGTCTCACAAGTCATCATCGAATTTGAATTGGAAAAAGATATCAATGTAGCATATCAGGAAGTCCAAGCCAAAATCGGAGCCATCCGTTCTTCTCTTCCCAACGATCTCATCGCTCCCGTCATACAAAAATTCGATTTTGATTCTCTTCCCATTCTTTCCATTTTTATTTCGGGTTCCGTTCCGACAGACACCCTTACCCAAATCGCCAAAAAAGAAGTCAAAGAAGTACTGCAGAGAATTCCAAATGTTGGCGAAATCAAAATGGTCGGCGGCCGGGAAAAGAAAATGTGGCTTTATCTGGATCGCGATCGATTGCAAAGCCATCAAATAACCATTGCAGAGATCGAGCAAGCCCTCAAAATGCACCATATAGAAATTCCCGGCGGAAGGGTGCAAACTGCCTCATTAGAAATGCCAGTCAAAGTCAACGCAGAATTTTCATCTGCCAATGAACTATCCGATTGGATCGTCGCCAATAAAAAAGGTTCTCTAATTCGCGTCAAAGACTTAGGCCGCGTTGAAGAAAGCCTCGAGGAAGAGAGAAGCCACTCCCAATTCAATGATACTCCGGCGATTGCCCTTCTCGTTCAACGACAATCAGGTTCCAATACGGTAGAAGTAGCGGAAGCCGTCAAAAAACAGTGCGAATACATTCAATCGCTGCTCGAAAAACAGCAGATCCACTTACAAGTCGCGCAAGACAGCTCTCTTTATATCCATCGATCCGTCGATGAAGTCTATTTCCATCTCATTTTCGGCGGCGGGCTGGCCTTGGTGATCGTTCTTCTCTTTTTAAGAAATTTCCGCAGTACCCTCGTCTGCTCCTTGGCTTTACCCACCGCAGTCATTGGGACATTCTCGTTCATGTATCTTATGGGCTTCACCCAAAACGTAATGACGCTGCTCGCCCTCTCGATTGCGATCGGTCTTCTCATTGACGATGCAATCGTCGTGCAGGAAAACATCATGCGCCATATCGAGATCGGCCACCCTCCAAAAGAAGCTGCTCTCATTGCAACCCGTCAAATTGCGTTGGCTGTTTTAGCGACTACACTCTCCGTTGTCGCGGTATTCGTACCGGTGGCATTCGTCAAGGGAATGATCGGCCGCTTTTTTTATCAATTCGGGATGACGATTGTTTTTGCAGTGCTCATTTCCCTTTTTGTCTCTTTTACGCTGAATCCAATGTTTTCCGCCTATTTTCTCCGGCATCAAAAAACAGGAAGAATACACGAGAGTTTCGAAAAAATTTTCCGCCGAATCGAAGATGCGTATGGTTCGCTGCTCCGCATATCGCTCAACCATCGCAAATGGGTACTCGTCATTGCCGGATGTTCTTTAATTGCCGCGCTCTACACATCAAAATGGATCCGATTTGAGTTCCGTCCGCAAGAAGATCAAAGCGAGTTTCAAATCACCGTCGAATTGCCAAGAGGTTCGACAATCGACATGACTAAAAAATTTCTCAAAAATGTCCACAGCGCAATCAAAGATGAATCTTGGCTTTCCTATACCTTTTACACAATCGGCGGCAACCAAATGCAAAACGTCCATGTAGGGACTTTGTATGTCAAAATGACGGACAAAAACCAGCGGACAATTTCTCAAGAAGCGGTCATGAACGGCTTGAGAAAGCGACTCGATACCGTACATGGAGGAAAAATCGCCGTCGAACCATTCAATAAAATGGCGGGCGGAATGGGATCGTCCGAAATCGCATTGGAGATCAAAGGACCCGATCTCAAGCAGCTCGACGCCTATTCCCAAGTACTCATGGAAAAAATGCGCCATTCCAAAGGATACCTAGACATCCGGACGTCCTATGAAGGGAGCAAACCGCAAGTCGATGTGGCCATCCGCCGCGATTTGGCGGCTGATTTAGGCGTCAGCCCCTTAATGGTTGCATCCACCATTAAAACTGCTATCGGTGGAAGCGATGTAGCCAAATTTAAACAAGGCAAGGACCGTTACAATATAGCAATCCGCTTCGATGAACCTTTCCGGCAAAATCTCGACCAGATCGAACTCTTATCGGTAAAAAACAACACCGGCAAATTGATTCCTCTGAAAAATGTGATCGAAGCAAGACGAATCGATGGCCCCTGCGAGATCGATCGTTATAACCGTTCCCGGCAGATTTCTCTATTTGCGAACCTGGATCATAGTGAAAAAGTGATTGGACAAGCGATGGGTGAACTGCAGCAAATGATCCATGAGATAGATCTTCCATTGGGATACTCGATCGAATTTTCCGGCCAGGCAAAAATATTCAAGGAGTCGTTCACCAACTTGGCATTCGCTCTTTTATTGGCTGTCCTAATTGTTTACATGGTTCTGGCCGCCCAATTTGAAAGCTTCCTCTATCCTTTCATCATCATGCTTTCCCTCCCCCTTTCGCTCATTGGAGCGCTGGGCGCTTTGGTTATTTTTGGAAAGACGATGAGTATTTTTTCGATGATCGGAATCATCATGCTGATGGGCCTTGTGACAAAAAACGGCATTCTGCTCGTCGACTTGATCAATAACCTCTATATGAAAAATCCACAAGCTCGCTTTGATGCTGTAATCGAAGGGGGTAAACAGAGGCTGCGCCCGATTCTCATGACAACCCTATCGATCATTTTTGGCATGCTCCCAATCGCGCTGGGTGTAGGTACGGGATCGGAATCCCAAGCGCCCATGGCAATTGCCGTTATTGGCGGCCTTATTACCTCGACACTGCTGACTCTTGTCGTTGTTCCTGTCGTTTATACCTTATTCGATGATCTAGTTGGTCTTTCACAAAATTCCTTGATACCGTAAAGTTTTCTGGAATTTTGCGGTGCGGAACGATGAATAGTTTGCTTTGCTGTCAAGAAAGCACAAAACAGGCGCTTGAAAAACTTATCAGAGCAACTACGGCTCCCATCAGAAAGGTATTCCGAGTGCGGATTATTCTCCTTGCTATGCAAGGAAACTCTCATTCAGGTAAAAGAACAGTGCGTGAAGAACCAGACAGGAATTTTTAAATGCGTTTTTTTGTTTTATTTTTTCTCATGTTCATCAATCAAGTTCAAGGTACGATTGCCGAAAAAAAAAATCATTACGACTTTTTAATTTCTGATTCAATTCCTTGTGATGAAAAAACATTACATACTATTCCATACACACTATTTTTGACATATTCCGATTTCAATAAAATTCCAAATAAGGTGTGGGATTTGCTGCATGCGTTTGCTTCCAATTATGATATTCAGTTTTTCGATGACATGGATTGTATAAGTTTTTTACAAACTTATTTCAAACCTAAAATTGCTCGAAGATTCAGGTCATTAAAATGTCCTGCTCACAAGGCCGATCTTTTTAGATACTGTATTCTTTACATGTACGGAGGCGTTTACTTTGACATAAAAATCAAGCCAGACTTTCCTTTAATTGAAATTTTTGATCATAATAAACGAGATGTTTTTTACACGGTTTTATCCGCGGGACAACCCAGCATCTTTCAGGGAGTGATTGCTACATATCCCAGAAATCCCATTTTTATCGACCTTATCCAACATATACTTACAACACCCAATTCTCTGTTGGAGAAAGATTATTCAGCGTTCACAAAGTATTTTTACAAAATACTCACATCTGTTACGAAATGCGAATTACATGCTGGAGAGTATTATTTGAATTCAGATCTAGGGACCGTCATTTTATTTCAAGAACTCAACAAGAAAGTAGCCAGTGACGATAGAACGGACAGACGGGAAGGTTATTATAATATATTTAGAAACGAATCCGATGCATTCAGAATCATGAAAACGAGGTATAATGACTTCCCTTGGTAACTTTATATACCCAAAGAACCTGCATTTTGCAAGAGATTCAGCTATACAAGCCGAATCCACGTCAACTCATGTTTATTATGAAACAAATGAAAACAGGAACTTTTTTCAAAACATTCGAATTCTCTTATTATCGACCGATCCACGGCGCCCTGAAATTTAATTGTACAGATAAAGTTAGTCTTTGAACAACTGGGTACGCACTTTTGCAACCATCCCAAGAGTTTCTCGGGAAAACAAATGACATCGCAAAAGACCCAATCCTGACCGGCTAAATCCTCTGGTTTGGTAGAAAAGGCGTCCCGTTTGATAAACGAAACATTGGGAAGCGCGGCGATTTCAGAATCAAGGGGCGCGCGATCAATCGCAACTACATGAGTGCCTAATTGCTGCAATACCCAAGTCCAACTGCCGGGGCAAGCGCCGAGATCCAGGCATTTATGTCCGGCTTGCGGCCATCGGCCAATGCGTGTCAAGATTTCCCAAAGCTTCAAATAAGCCCTTCCCGGCGGGATCTCCGATTCTTGAAATCGAATCTCGCCATTTGCAAACGGACTTAAACAATGAGGCGCAGCCAATAGCATGTTCGAATCGAGAAGCGTCCAAGAACCTGGAGATAAAGCAGGCAACGGAGAAGGAAATGACCGTGGTTTGGGCGAAAAGTAAGGCAACTGCTTAGAAATCAATAAGCCGCGACGAATCAATTGATGGGGATAAAACGACCACAAAGGATGAAGAGCTCGCAGCTGTTTTGCTGCATCGGAGATCGAACAAAAGGGGATGTTAACTGGGTTGAACCAGATATTTTGAGCCCAATGGACATGTTGAGGCGAGCCGGGAACGAGAAAAAGACGCCCAAATTGTTCGATGGGACCTTGCAATTCTTGCTTTAGCTCTTCTTCGAAACCCTCAGCTGCCAAATAACCCGTTTTCATGATGGTCCATGCTGACGATAATGTTCTCCCAGACAAAGCCCGGCCGCGACGGAAACATTCAAGCTTTCGATAGCTCCGCTACCCGGGATCTGAATATGGCAATCAGTCATCGATTGAAAGGAATTGCTGATGCCATTGCTTTCGGAGCCAAGCGCAATAATTGAGCGGCTGGGAAAAGAAAACCGATAGATCGATGAACCGCTATGCGATGAGGTTGTGATGAATGAAAACCCCATCTTTTTGAGCTGCGCGATTAGCCGAAACGGTTTGTTTGTCGCAGAAAGCCTAACAACCTCAGCAGCTCCTTTGGCGATCCGGCATGCGGAGGGCGTCAAAGCTGGCAATTGACCAACCTCTCCCAAGATAAAAGGAACGCCAAAATGCGCGCATGTGCGCATGATCGAACCAAGATTGTGCGGATTTTGAACGCCATCAAGATATAAAAGGCAGCTTTTCGAATGATTTCTTAAACCTGAAATGAGATTCTCCTCCGACAGAAAGGGAAGTTCTTTCGCTAATATGCAGATGCCTTCATGATGAACGGAGTCGCTCACCTGGTTCAATTCGGTTGACGGGATGATATGATAAGCTTTTTTTTGATCGGCGCACCATCGCAGCAATTTCGAAAAAACTTTTACATTGGTCGGGTCAATATAAACCCGGATGATATCCTGCCGCCGTTTTTCCCAAAGCGCGAGGCAAGCATGCAAACCATAATATTTTATCTCATTGCTCGATCTATTTTTCATTATTCTAAACTCAATCAAATTTCTGTAAAGATTATGAAAGATCGATCCATTTCCTAAAAGAACTGTCATAATTTGATGATAAATCTTATGATAGACTCAATTGTAAAAAGATATGTCGAAGAAAAAATCTAAGCATCCACACAAGCGCCAAAAGCGATCCGCCAATCCTAATCTCGTAACCGGCACAATCTCCATCCATCCTGTTAAAGGATTTGGTTTTGTCAATGTCGAGGGAATGGAAAAAGATATTTTTATTCCTAAGCACGGCATTCGGGACGCCGTGAATGGAGACACTGTTGAAGCAGAAGTACTTGATATCACACCCAAAGGCCCCGAAGGACGCATCGTTGCCGTTTTACAGAGAAGCCGAACTCACCTGGGTTGCACAATCATTGAACGCCAAGGCCATCAATATGTGGCTTTTGCCCCATTGCTTGGCTCGCAAAAGGCTGTTTTTGTCTCAGCAAAAACAAAGCTTAAAAATGGTGACCGGATCATCTGCCAGGTTCTCGATTGGAATGGAGAAGGAAATGTCGTCGAAGCCCGTATGACTCGATGGCTCGGCCATATCTCAGATCCTTCGTGCGATGTGATGGCAGCCATTGAGGAATTCGAGCTCCCTCACGAATTCAGCAAAGAAGCCATTCTCGAAGCAAAATCATTCAAAAAACGGGTAAGCATTGAGGATCGCACGGATTTAACGGGCTTGGAATGCGTAACTATCGATCCCGATACAGCCAAGGATTTTGATGACGCCATTTCGATTGTTCGCGGCGACAATGGACATTATCGATTAGGCGTTCATATTGCCGATGCTGCCGCCTATGTCAAAAAGGGTTCTGCTCTTGATAAAGATGCATATCTGCATTGCAATTCGACCTATTTTCCCGGCTTCTGCCTGCCCATGCTACCATCCGAACTGTCGAATGAACTCTGCAGCCTTAAACCCCGCGTCAAACGATTGACCATTTCCGTAATGGCTGAATTTGATTCAAAAGGCGAGTTGATCGATTATCAAATTTTTCGCAGCTGTATCAAAAGCCGTAAGCGTTTGACTTACAAGGAGGCTTTTGCCATCCTCCAAAAAGAAAAAAAATCAACTCTTTTGCCGCTTCTCGAGCAAATGGTCGAGCTATGCAATCTATTAAAACAAAAACGTTTCAATCGCGGAAGCATCGATTTTGCCATGACAGAGGGCGTCGTCATCGTCAATGCAAAAGGCGAATCGCAGCGCATCGAGCGCGTCGAGTATGACATTACCCATCAGATGATTGAAGAATTCATGCTCAAAGCCAACGAGATCGTCGCCGTTCACCTCAATAAAATGGGAAAGCAGTTGATCTATCGAATCCACGACGAACCATCAGCTGAGACGTTCGAAGATTTTTACAATTACGCCCGCGCGCTGGGCTTTTTCCTGCCGCCCAAACCTACGCATAGCGATATTCAAAAACTCTTCGAACAGGCCAAAGATACCGCATTAGCATCCCAGCTATCAGTCAGCTTCATCCGCAGCATGAAATTAGCCTTTTACTCTCCGGACAATATCGGGCATTACGGTTTGGCGCTGGAACATTATTGTCATTTTACCAGCCCCATCCGCCGTTATACAGACCTCATCATCCAACGACTACTCTTCAATGAAGAAGACACGAAAGCGGATCTCTCTGAAATCGCAGACACCTGCTCGCAGAAAGAAAGACTTTCCTGCCGTGCGGAAAGTTCCGTTGTTCTCTTGAAAAAACTAAGGCTGGCTGCTTCTCATTATACAAACCACCCCCATGAAGATTATTCAGCAGTTGTCACTCGCGTGAAACCATTTGTTCTATATTTCGAAATTCCTCAATTCGATTTAGAAGGGTCGCTCCATATTTCGGAACTCGGCAATGATTATTTCGAATATGACGCAAAACGACTGTTGTTCCGAGGCAGACACACCGGAATTACCTTTAGCTGTGGAGAAATTCTTTTTGTCCGAATTCGAGAAATCGATCTAATCCGTCAACAGGCGCGTTGGGAAATCACTCCGAAAGTTACAAAAAAGAAATGAAGCCTCTGCCCCTTTCGTTCTATCAAAGCGATGATGTAGTTTCGATCGCAAAAAAATTGATTGGCAAAGGACTTTTTACCCATTTTGGACCCCAAACCGGCGGACTCATTATTGAGACCGAAGCATACGCCGGCATTTATGACCGTGCTAGCCATGCTTTTGGAGGACGGCGGACTGCACGTACGGAAATCATGTATGGCCCTGGCGGAAAAGCCTACGTTTATTTTTGCTATGGGATGCATTATTTGTTAAATGCTGTCACTGCAGCTAAAAACATCCCACACGCCGTACTCATCCGTGCCATTTTGCCTCTGGAAGGCATTGAGACAATGCTGGAAAGAAGAAACAAGAAAAAGGCTGACCAAACACTATGCAACGGCCCTGGCAGTGTTTGCAAAGCCCTTGGCATCACGAAAGAACATAATGGGCTCCCTTTAAACCATCCGCCGCTGATGATCTGCGATCTGGGCCACCAAATACGAGAAGATCAAATCCATGCCACGCCTCGAATTGGAGTGGATTACGCTGGCTCAGATGCTTCCCTTCCTTACAGGTTTCAATTGGGTGTCCCTGACTTCGTTGCCAAATAATAGAGCTCTCGCGATATTGAGTATTATGATGAAAAAATATTTTTTTACTGGTCTTGTGACTCTGCTGCCGCTAGCCGTGACAGTGATGGCGGTGATGTTCATCGTAAATCTCTTGACAAAGCCCTTCATGGGAATAGTCACCCATCCATTGAGTTCGCTGCCGATCGAATCGGAAAATTTGATCCGCACAATCAGCCAAATACTGATTCTCGTCACCATTTTTTTATTTACTTTATGCGTCGGACTGGTAGCACGCCGCTTTTTCTTCAAAATTTTAATGCAGATGGGCGAAAAGCTTTTAAGCAATATTCCCATCGTCAACAAAATCTATAAAACGATCCGCGAGATCTTCCATACGCTTCTTTCCGGAGAAAAAAATTCTCTGCAGCAAGTAGTCATGTTTCCTTTTCCTCACCACGGAAGCTATGTTCTCGGCCTCGTATCGCGCGATGCCCCGCATACCTGCAGTGCAGCGGGCAATCAAGACCTCGTTTCTATTTTTGTCCCTGCAACGCCGAATCCAATGACTGGGTTTTTGATCATGCGGCCTCGTTCCGAACTCGTCTATCTCGAAATGCGTAGTGAGGATGCGATCAAATACATTGTCTCATGCGGAGTGGTGCCTCCAAAATCAATCAAAGAGCTGCAGTCATGAAAAAATACCTCTTCACCGGCATGATCATTCTTCTCCCGATTGTTTTGACGATCGTCATAATCGTTTTCCTCTTTGATTTTTTTGCAGACCCATTCATGAAGCCCGTCGCCTACCTTCTCGCACTTTTAGAAACACATCTGACGGTTACTATTCCTGCGGGAATCAGCACTTTTCTCGCCCGTTTGATCGCCCTGGGCTTGCTATTGATTTTCATATTGTTGCTGGGAATGCTTGCCCGGTGGATCTTCATTCAAAATATAATCAAGGGAATGCATCAGCTGCTATCGCGCATCCCCTTGATAAAGACGGTATTCAAAGTAAGCCATGACGTCTTTTCAGCGCTTTTTTCAGAAGGAAAAAAGACGTTCGAACGGCCGGTCATGATTCCCTTTCCTGCAAACCCCAATCAATCGATTGGCTTTCTGGTCGGCACAGTGCCCGCAGAATGCCAAAATAAGATCGATGCACCCTTGAGCGCTGTGTTTATGCCGACATCTCCGCATCCGATTTCCGGTTTTTTATTTTTAGTCGAACAGAAAAACATCAAATCTCTCGACATGTCGAATGAAGATGCCCTAAAATTCTTAGTTTCTTGCGGAATGATCGTCCCAGAAAATCATGACAGACATTGAAACAACTCGTGTAATTTTTATCCAAGTGAACAGCGCATCAGCAAAAGTGCAGCATATAGTGCAAAAAGCGCAAACTCACTTTTCTCGAAAAGAACGCTTTCTTATCATCGTCGATGATGATAAAGCCGCCTCATATACTGATGAGCTTCTCTGGCATCATACGGCAGAGATTTTCCTACCCCATGCCATCTACAGCAGCGAAACGCAAGAATGGATCGCTATCACTAAAGAAAAGAAAAATATTAACAATGCACGCTACGCATTCAATTTATGCTCCACTCCCCTTCTAACCCAAGGATCTTTCCGCGTCATATATGATTTCGATGACGCAACATCCCCGCATAAAAAAAATCTTTCAGAAACACGTTTTGAAGCCTATAAACAGGCCCGTTTTCTTATAGAATCTACTTTTTAATTGAAGAACTCCTCCTTGAAGGGGCGGGGTTGCGGCAAGCGGTGCGTTCAAACTATTTATACCCAAAGAGCTTGAAAAATCTGGTAGGGCGCAAAAGATAGTTTTTCGATATCGGATATAGATCCAAAATTGATTCTTGAAAATATTGAGAATCCGCCCTATTATTACGGCCTGAATTTTAATTGGTGAGATCCCATGACACGCATTAGCAAACAAGGCAAATTACGAAAAATCTCTTATCACCGTCCACGTCCGCCGGCACCTAAGACTGGACCGAAAAAAGACAATCTACAAAACGGTTATCACTCTCATGAAAATGCAGTTCCCGTTGAAATGGCATCTTTCCGATTCATACCTAAAATCTCTTAACCTTGCGGATCTATCATGACCAGACATTCCAGCTACGGCAAAACGAGCAAAACAGTAAAAAAACGCAACGTCCTTAAGCGCTTTGAACGCATTGACGCTTTGCGAAAAATCGGCAAATGGATTGACGGCAAAAACACGAAAGTCACCGGCCTCCCCAAGACGCCATCAGCTTAATTCAGAGCAAAAGCCTATCATACGGCTCGCAAACCGGCAAAAAGACATGAAGTTATTTTTGCCGGCTGTGCGAAGTATTGTGCGAAAAGTTCTTCAACTATATCAATCGAATTGCAGCGAAGTAACTGTCTATTTCGTTACCGATCGACGCATCTGCGATTTACATCAACAGTTTTTCAACGACCCTAGCTCAACAGATTGTATTTCTTTTCCAATCGACCACGAGCTGCTAGGTGAAATTTTTGTATGCCCGAAAACGGCTCTCCAGTATTGCGCGGATCGAGGACTAGATCCATTCGAAGAAGTTGCATTATATGTCATTCACGGTATTTTACATCTGTTGGGTTACGACGATCTGGAACCTCTCCAAAGAAGAACCATGCGTAAAAATGAAAAAAAGTGTATGGCAGAGTGTAAAACCATAATCGACTCTTTGCGGCACCAATGATTTCTGTTTTTTTACTGGAAAGTCCTCTCCCTGCATTATTTCTATTGTTCGCAACCCTTTGCATGACCGTGCTCAGCACAGCCATATTGAGTCTTGGACAAATCAAATCCAAGGAAATCATCCATCACTCCCTATTCTTCTTCCAACCGCTGTTAAGACGTTTTTTCCCTCAGCACGAATGGGATACGCTTCAAGTGGCAATCAATCTGAGCAAAAACATCTACCAACTGCTATATACTCTAAGCGGCTTCTTTTTTCTGGCGACATCCGTCCCCTATTTCCGCGAACTTCTCAATAATGCGCCAACGAACCATGATTGGCCTCCGCTGATACTATCGGCAATCGCCCTTTTAGGAATTTCTTTGATCTGCGACTTCCTAGCCCGTCTAGTAGCAAGCGCCCGGCCTCGCATCGCGTTAAAATTATGCGCTCCATTTGCCTCATTCTTCCTCGCTCTAGCCTTTCCAATCGTCAGTCTGCTGCTGCATTTAACACGGGGAATCGTCCGTCGAACACAAGCCCGTGAAGAAAAAACAGAGTTTATGCCAAGCCGCGCACAGATCAAAGAATTGATCCGCGAATCAGAATTGCAACACCACCTCGACCCGTTCGATCAAAAATTAATCAGCTCATTTGTGAATTTCAGAGAAAGAGTCGCCAATGAAATCATGGTTCCGCGCGTCGATATTTTTAGTCTGCCTGTCGAAACGACTATCCGTGATGCAGGCCGCCTAATGGCCAAACAAGAATACAGCCGCATACCGGTATATCGCGATTCGCTCGACCAGATCGTCGGCGTCGTTTTATATAAAGACCTATTGAAATTTTACGTAGGAGCCACCTCGGGCAATATTACTCTTGACTCTCCTCTCGAATCCATTGCCAAGCCCGTTATCTATTCACCGGAAAACAAGAAAATCACACAACTTCTTCAAGATTTCCGCAACAAACAGCTCCATATGGCGATTATCGTCGATGAATACGGCGGCACGGAAGGGATCGTCACCATCGAGGACATTCTGGAAGAGCTTGTAGGGGAAATTGAAGACGAATACGATATCGGCGAAGACCAACCCTTTTACGCCCTGCCGGACGGAACCTGGATCGTCGACGCAAAAATGAATATCCTCGATATTGAAGAACAGCTCGGGATCCGGATACCGCCCAATCCAGAATACGAAACCATCGGCGGCTACATTTTCCATTGCGCAGGAACGATCCCCGCCAAAGGCTGGCGCCTGATGCATGACGAATTCGATCTCGAAGTGCTGAGCTCTACCGAGCGCTCGCTAAAAAAAATCAAGATCATCCCCCATCTAAGCCCCGCCGAATAACTGACAGAATACTGCTGACCAATAGCTGCAAAGCCTCACCGATCGGCAAGGCAAAATAGATAAAATTTCGCGATTTTTTTGATTCGGAGAGGGATAAACCCATTATTCGGGTTATTAACAAAGTCTCTTAAAACACTCAACGAAATCATTGATAAAATCTTACGCAATCCTTAAAATACAACAACACATAAACAGAGGTTTGCTATGTCAGTTCATCCATGCGCACCAGTTATTCATCCTACCTGTCCGGCAGTTTCTCCCTTACAGCCAGTATCACCCCAAATGGCCGTACAAATTCCGATGATTAGTCAAACATTTAGAAATTTCGTATTTCAATGCGATGCTGTGTTATCTCAACTACATTCAGCACTTACAGTAGAATCTGCAGATACGGCAACCTCAAACACATCATTGATGGGATGGATCATCTCCAATCAGTCCTATCAAAAAAATCATCAAGCAGCAAATGCTATCGATTCGCTGTCTATGGAAGCTGCCCGTATTAATCAAATGATCGTAAGCATGGGACTACTCTCAATACCGCCGCTTGATACAACCATCAATGGCAACGCGATCAGAATCGCTGAAAATGATGAACACCACTTCTTCATCGATTGGTTTACAGATGGCGCATACAGCTCATTGGCTAGCATGAATACAGCAGGCCGTCTGCAAGAAGCGATTTTCAGGGTAAACAATGTACGCAACCAAGCGCAATCCGTGCTTTTTTCTTTACCTCTGGTAGCACAATCTCCTGTGACGCCAACCTGTCACCCAGTTGCGCCGTCCCCAGTAGTAATGCCAACTTGTCACCCAGTTATGCCATCACCAGTAGTAATGCAGGGCTGTCCCGCAGCGTAAATAATACCATTAGATTCGAATAATTCTGGATTTACCATATATACCTAAAGAACCTGAAAAATCGGCTTTTGGGCTTGGCCCAAAACCGATTTTTCAGGTTCTTTAGGTATAGGGTCTGTGAAACAATAAAGTGAACGGTTTGGGTAGCGTGAAAGCTCCGTATAATCGACGACCGCAAGGCTTCGCAAACGGGTACGTATTAATGCAATACGCGCCCGTTTGCGATCG
>Ga0153915_10002824_pt1 | contig 15856 bp, 13 predicted proteins | sample Opewatmetagenome_2_FD_107003 | JGI IMG/M metagenome (GOLD analysis project Ga0153915, IMG submission 107003) | Freshwater wetland microbial communities from Ohio, USA - Open water 3 Core 3 Depth 3 metaG | ecosystem: Environmental > Aquatic > Freshwater > Wetlands | place: USA: Ohio, Lake Erie...
ACGATCGCAAACGGGCGCGTATTGCATTAATACGTACCCGTTTGCGAAGCCTTGCGGTCGTCGATTATACGGAGCTTTCACGCTACCCAAACCGTTCACTTTATTGTTTCACAGACCCTAAGATACAGCGACCATGTTAGAGGCAAGGGAAAAGCTCTGTTTCAACTAGCTTCGAAGCGTAAGCTCGAAGGCATTGTTGCCAAAAAGAGCGATAGCCCTTATCAATTCCGCCGCAGCCGCTCTTGGCTGAAAATCAAGACAAAAATGCGGCAGGAAGTCGTTATTGGAGGATACACTCAGCCGCAAAGAAGCCGTGTCGGTTTTGGCGCTTTGCTGGTGGGCGTTTATGAAAAGGGGCGTCTGGTTTTCGTCGGACATGTTGGCACGGGTTTTAGTCATCATCAATTGAAGGAAATTCATCAGCAGATGAAAAAGCTCATCATTTTTCATTGCCCCTTTATGCAAGAACCTCCTGCTAATGCTACAGTTACTTGGGTCAAACCTCGTTTAGTTTGCGAAGTGTCATTTGCTGAATGGACGCGCGAAAAGATTATGCGCCAGCCAGTATTCAAAGGTATGCGAATCGATAAACATCCTAAAGAAGCTATCCGCGAGATTCCAAAGATGATCAATGGATCAGCCAATCGCTAGCGGCTTGAATCGATGGAGTTGTTGGACTGGATGTGGAAATGATCACGGGTAATTTCGCCAGTAAAAATGCATCATTCGAATCCCTAAGTGCGATGAGAATCATCGGTTTTTGAGCGCTGAGTTTTTTCATTAGAGCTAGCTGCGTAGGATTTTTCCACGCATTGTAGGAACAAAAGATCACCGCATCTGATTCGTCTGCAAGCTTTTGGGCTGCGGCGATTTCTTCGTCGACGGGATTCAATGATTTGAAATAGAAATCCCTGGTAGTCTTGCCAATTAGGCAAAGAGTTGTGTCATTAATGCGCTCACGAACGATCTCTGGTGCAATGAGTGCGATGCGCGATGAGTGAAGCGGCAAACCGATGTTATTGCGGATTCCTAAAATGGATCGGTCCGCGATTTTTTTGGCTAGCAAGCTGTGATTACTATCGATGACAGGGGTGGTGTGCCATCGGGAAGATGAAAGATCATAGCGTTTTTTTAATTCGAGGATTCGGCTAACTGATTGATTAACTTTTTCTTCCGAGATACGTCCTGTACGAACAGCTTCGACGAGAACACGGTGGATGTTTTCGATATCTGATACGCTTAATTCGAATCCTTGAGCCGCTCCTTGCAGTTGCTTGCCGCCAAGCATTAAAATATCGCATCCTGCATTGAATGCGCGAATCGCCGCTTCAGCTACGAGTCGATCACAATTGTTTAGCACCCCTTCCATTACGAGCGAGTCGGATACAATCACCCCTCGAAAACCGAGTTTATTGCGCAATAAGGAAAGAATGCTTTTCGAAAGCGTCGCGCAGTTCTTGGGATCGATCGCTGGTATCATGATATGCGCTGTCATTATCGTGTCAGTCTGATTGCAAAGATCGGAAAAGGGAATCAGTTCGTTTTTTTCAAGCTCATCGATTGTCTTTGCGACAATGGGCAAATTTTCATGGGAATCGATCTTCGTATCACCGTGTCCTGGAAAATGCTTCAAAGAAGTAATAATTCCAGCTTTGTGATAGCCGTCTAGCGCTTTTTGTGCGAATGCCGATACTGTTTTCGGGGAACTCCCGAAGCTACGAATGCCGATCACATTTGTTTGGTTATTATTGACATCGGCAACTGGAGCAAGATTCATATTCACGCCCACAGCCGCCAGTTCCTCGCCAATGGCTTCTGCGGCAGCTTCGGCTAAATTGAGATCTCCAGAATTCCCTAGCGCCATATTTCCGGGAAAACTCGTAAACCCATGATTGAGCCGAGAGACAAGACCGCCTTCCTGATCGACTGCAATCAATAGGGGAATAGATAGCCGATTTGCGGCAGCTAACCGCTGCAATCCTGCGCTTAATGAACTTACTTGTTCGGGACTTTCCAGGCCGTTTGCCCAATTATAATAAATCACACTTCCGACATGGACTTTTTGAATTAGGGTTTGAGCGCCTCCGTTTGCTTCTTTTCCATTGAAATGAACCATGAGCAGCTGACCCACTTTCTCTTCCAACGTCATATCTTGAATAGAGGCGCAGCAAGGTGCGAATGCCAAGCACATTAAAAGACGTAAAATGTTCATTTAAGACCTCATATTGAAGAGAGTTTTGCGCTGCGGTTCATTAAAAGAGCGTCAGCAAAAACAAGTGCTGCCATCGCTTCTACAACGGGAACGGCGCGGATCGCTACGCAAAGATCGTGCCGAGCATTTGAGGGCATTTGAAGCATTGTTTTTTCTTTTTTCCGATTTACTGTAGACATTGGACGTTGAATGCTCGATGTAGGCTTGAAGGCAACGCGAAAAAAAATAGGAGAACCATTCGAAATTCCGCCAAGAGTTCCTCCGGCATAATTGGTATCTGTTCCAACATGCCCATGTTGATCGACATCAAAGATATCATTATGTTCAGATCCTTTCATGGAAGAAGAAGCAAAACCTGACCCTATCTCAAATCCCTTGGAAGCTGGAATTGACAGCATAGCAGATGCTAGCATTGCTTGCAGTTTACAGTAGATCGGATCTCCGAATCCTGCAGGAAGATGAGCAATGCATGACACGACTCCGCCCAGAGAATCTTTGGCCTCTTTGATTTTTTTTAATTCTTCGATCATTGAACAGCTGGCTGTTTCGTCCGGGCAAAAAACAGGGCTTGATCTAATTTTTTCTCGAAGAACCTTCATATCCGAGAGATTGATCTCTTTGATTGCGACCGGGCCGATTAGAGAAATGTACGCAGCGCAATCGATGCCGAAATGCGCTAGCATTTTTTTAGCTACTGCGCCTGCTGCTACACGCGCGGCTGTCTCGCGGGCTGAAGCTCTTCCTCCGCCTCGATAATCGAAAACACCATACTTTTCCAGATAGGCGAAATTCGCATGTCCAGGACGGTAAAGGTCTTTTATCGATTCATATTGACTGCTATCGGCATCCCTGTTTTGAATGACGATTGCGATGGGCGCGCCGGTTGTTATTCCTTCAAACATACCAGACAAGATTTCTACTCGATCAGGTTCCGAACGAGGCGATGTAAATGGATTTTTTGCGCATTGCCGCATAGAAAGCTGGTATTCAATTTCTTCATTTGAAAGAGGCAATCCTGCTGGACAGCCATCAATTACAACTCCAATTGCTGGTCCATGAGACTCTCCAAATGTTGTAACGCGAAAGATCTGGCCAAAAAAGTTAGAAGCCATAGCATTCTCCTAAGGAGACACAGATTGAATGCTGTTTTGAAGATCGATAGTGATTTTCGTCGTGAGATCGAGTTTGGAGCACGAAGCTAACTTTTTGTAAGTTAGCGAAGTGCGAAAACTTGACCGGAACAGAAAATTCGCATCGAGATTCAAACATGATTTATTCAGTGTCTCCTAAGCTGATCGAAATCAAGCCGGCGATGATACGGGCATCATCGAGATTATCGGTATCGATTTTAGGCGCTCTGATTGATTCATAGATCTTAGTGCGCTCATCGTAAATCGTTCGAAGGGAATTGATCGGATCGTTCGCATCGATAAATGCAGGAGTGTCTTTTTTGAAAATCCTTTGCTGAACCGTCTTAAAACTGGCCGCAAGATAGATCAAACATCCCGTCTTTTGTAATTTTTTTACATTTTCGGGGTTTAGAATTGTTCCGCCCCCAAGTGCGATTACCGAACGAGTGTTTTGCGCAAGCGATTGAATAACAACGTTTTCTTGATTTCTAAATTCTTTTTCACCGAGAATGCGATAGATTTGACTAATCGGAAGGCTATGTGAAAAACCCTCAATAATCCGTTCATCTGTATCAATGAATGGTCTATTGAGTTCTTGGGCTAGCATTTTTCCAAAATGCGTTTTGCCGGAGCATTTAAAACCGAATAAAATAATATTCATCGTTGAATTTTCGCCCCCAGCATTCGAAGATCTTCATAAAAAGAAGAATAGCTTTTGGCTGAGCAATCAATATTACGGATGACGCTCGGTGACTGTGCGGCAAGCGCTGCCGTGCTGAGGCTAAGCGCAATGCGATGATCATCAAATGTATCGAGTTCTGCGCCATGCAAAGTAGATCGATAGATGATCAAACCATCAGGCCGCTCTTCGATTTGAGCATTCATTTTTTTAAGTTCTCGAGTGATAGCAGCAATGCGATCGCTTTCTTTTTTTCGGGCAATCGATCCATTCACAATTTGAGTCCGGCCTTCTGCAAAACAACCGAGGACAGCTAAAATTGGGAGAGCATCGATATAATCATTGATATCGATTGTTATGCCTTTTAGATATTGATTTTTTTCAACTTTCAATGTTCTTGCCATTCGATCAATTTCAAATCGCGCACCCATTTTTTCAAGAACTGAAATGATCGCTTTATCTCCCTGAATATCATTCATATCGATATTGTGAAGAGTAATAGCCGATGATGTAATCAATGCGGCTGCAATGGGATAAGCGGCAGAACTGAAATCGCCAGGGACTCGATAGGTAAATGCTTCGATTTCGGTTGAGCCTTCCAATTGGTAAAGCATATGATTTTTCGCAAGGCAGGGGATTTTCATTCTGCGAAACCAATCGAGAGTTAGATCGATCCATGGTTTTTCGCCGGGCTGAACAACTGTGATTTCGATGGGATGACGGGCGAACGCCGCCGCGATTAACAGTCCCGAGACCGGCTGAGAATCCTGGCCATCAATGACAGCTTTATTTTTTGTCAAAGCGCCTTTGACAATAATTGGAGCATAACCATCTCCTCTTGAGGAAAATGCAGTCGCGCCGAGCTGGGTCAATCCATCGAGTAAGGGTTGAACGGGGCGGTTACGCCGAATCGAATGATCTCCTGTTAGAACAGTATATTGCGGGCATAAACCAGCGAGTGCTCCAATAAATCTTAGTACTTGTCCCGAATTGCCGCATTGAATGATGTCATCGGCTATTTGAGGGGTTCCATTGAACCCCTGAATAACTAAATCAAAAGATTCGGAATGGATCTTTGCTCCGAACATTCGAAGAGCTTGTACCATTGATACTGTATCGGGCGATGGTAAAAATTGCTCGACCCTTGAAATTCCTTTAGCTAAAGCTGCGAAAAGTATGGCTCTCATAGTGTGAGATTTGGAAGAGGGGATATTCAATGAACCTTGAAGTTGCGACGGTTCGATGGAAATATCAGCCATAAGTCTTTTCCATCCAGTCAAGAGTTTCGGTCATTTTTTGCTGCGTAATCGGACAACAATAATTCCCATTGAATTCCATTGCGTGTCCAATGCGATCAATTATTACAAACCGGATTTGCCCTCCGGCGTTTTTTTTGTCGTGCGTCATGGCTTCAATCAATTCTTTGCGGTCATACGTCCGGGGAAGTTTTAGCGTAAATGAGCGATAAGCTGCTTGAACTCTTTCAAACTCATCTTTCGAAAGATATCCGAGATTCATACTCATATAACTTTCAGCGCAGCATCCCATTGCGACGGCTTCTCCATGCGATATTTCGAAATGCGATATCAATTCAATCCCGTGACCAATGGTATGTCCGAAATTCAAAAGACGGCGAAGCCCCTTTTCCTGTGGGTCTTTTTGGATAATCTCTATTTTAGCCAGTATTGCTTTTAGGATTGCGCTATTGCTTTTTATACCACGCGCGGCCTGAAAATTCCAAGTTTCAGGCCTCGCGTGGCATACCTCATTTTCAGCAAGATCGAAGATCGAAGCATCGTAAACGAGTCCAATTTTGAGAATTTCTGCTACGCCGTTGAACCATTCACGCTTAGGCAGTGTTCTGAGTATCATGGGGTCGGCGATAATGGCTCGCGGAAAATAAATTGTGCCGACCAGGTTTTTCCCAAATGGCGTATCGACAGCCGTTTTGCCGCCGATAGCTGCATCTACCATAGCTAACAGCGTGCTGGGAATCAAAATTAGATCAATCCCGCGCATGTACGTCGAAGCGACAAACCCAGCCAAATCCATCGCAACGCCGCCGCCGATGACAATAAGCGTTGTATCTCTGCCATAATTTGCTCGAAAAAAAATGTCTTGGATTTGTTCGGCTGCCGATAATGTCTTCGCATTTTCATTTGCTACAATCAATTCAACGCGGGCGTTCAATTGGCTTGCTAGTTTTTCAGCCAGGCCTTGCAGCACCAGATCGGCTAAAATAATGATACGATTGCATCTGTTGTTTAGATTCGATAGTAAATCGCTATCTAATATAAGATCGCCAAAGTATAAATCGGTTATTGGCTTTAAGAAGGTCGGTTGAATCTCGATTTTTTTCATGGGTAAAAATTTAAAGAAGACAGTATATCAGATTTTCATGTTGTTTGGGTATAATTATGGTTTCAAAGGCGAATTAAAGGCACACGCATGTTTTCAGAAAAACTTCGCTCTCTAATTAAACTGGGGGCCGCCATTGCACTCGGCGTGCTAATTTGGTTGATCCCCGCACCTCAAGGATTGACTATTGCCGCTTGGCGATTATTTGCTTTGTTTTTTTCCACAATTGTTTGCATCGTTTTGAATCCCTATCCGATGGGGGTGATTACTATCTTTGCTTTAACGATCGCGATATTGACCCATACGATCAGCTGGAATGATGTTTGCTCCGGTTTCGGGAATGATATTGTTTGGTTGATAGTATTTGTTTTTTTTATTGCAAAGGCTTTTGTGGCTTCAGGTTTAGGAAGCCGAATCGGCTACACTATCATAAAGCTATTCGGCCATCATAGTTTAGGGTTAGGTTACGGGATTGTTGCTACCAATTTTATCGTATCTCCCTGCATTCCCAGCGTCACCGCCCGAGCGGGCGGTGTGATCTTCCCAATGATTAAAAGCGTCACAGAAGTTTTTACAGGGAAATCTGCCGATCCTCGAATGGGGGCTTTTTTGACTTTATGCGCCTATCAAAGCATGGCAATCACTAGTGCAATGTTTTTGACTGCTATGGCGGGTAATCCGATGATCGCTACGCTTGCAAAAGATAGTTCAGTTGCAATTTCTTGGGCAAACTGGGCGTTGGCTGCTATTGTTCCTGGGGTGATTTCTTTGGCTGTTTTGCCTTATTTTATTTATCGATTTTGGCCCCCGGCAAGTTCTCACACTCCTCATGTAAAAGAAATGGCCAGGGAAAAATTGCGTGCGATGGGGCCAATGTCAAAGCAAGAAAAAATTGTATTATTTACCATGGTGCTGCTGATAGCCCTTTGGATTTATGGCCATTTCATCGGCATGAAAGAAACCGTTGCAGCTATGGCTGGCGTCTCTATTTTGTTACTCACGGGGATCTTGCGATGGAAGGATGTTTTGGAAGAGCAGAACGCCTGGGATACATTAATCTGGTTTGCCTCTCTAATGATTCTCGCTTCCCAACTGAACAAGACCGGCTTTTCATCCTGGTTTAGCCAGCTGATCGTTGGGCATGTAGAAGGGTTTCATTGGGGATGGGGATTTATCATCCTGATTTTATTTTATTTTTATACACACTATTTTTTTGCAAGCGCTGTTGCTCATATTGGAGCCATGTATGTTCCTTTTTTGCTCGTCTCGATTCTTATCGGCACGCCATCTCTATTAGCCGCTCTTGTGCTGGCTTTCATTAGCAATCTTAACATTGGGTTGACGCATTACGGATCAGGCGCCGCTCCAATCCTGTTCAGTGGTGGGTATGTTTCGGTTGGCCAATGGTGGAAAACTGGGTTCTTATTCAGTGTGATTTTATTATTTATTTGGATCGTTGTTGGAGGAGTTTGGTGGAAAATTATCGGCCTGTGGTAATTGTTGCAATTGTAATCATAAATTAACTGCTTATTATGCTTTTGTTTAGTTGATTTAATTTCATTTCGTTTATATAATTGTCTTAAAATATCGAGATTAAATTATGTCGGCTACAGCAATCACTTCGGAATGTAAAGAGATCCACCTGATCATTGATGCGCCCAAACATGATGATAAAAAAATGAGTGAGACAACAAAAAAAGTTTTAAAGTCTGTGGCTGTTGTTTTATTAATTTTAGGAGTATCTTTATTGATCGGCGGAGGAATATTTTGTGGGATTGGAGCATTCTTGGCGATCCCTGCAGCCGCATTCGCATGTATTCCGACAGTGCTTCCTCTTGCTTTAACTATGCTATTGGCTGGATGCAATTTGTTGATGATGTCCGACCGTGGAACATTTAAATCCAAAATGATCACTGCAGACCTGAAGATCCAATAATCTTTTCCCCTCAAGGGAAATCTTTTTTTGATATTTGAGACCCCGGAAACATCCGGTCCATTTCTAAGTTCAATAAAAGAACGTTAACTCTTTTTTCACCGAAAACTCCCAGCCAGCGTTTCGAAGTTTCTTTGCGGATCAGATCTCGAAGAATATTTAGAGGGATATGCCTGTTCGCCGCAACACGATTGGCTTGAAAAAGGGCGTTTTGAACGCTGATATGCGGATCTAGACCGCTTCCTGATGCTGTGACGGCGTCAGCGGGAATCTGTTCGGAAGGAGATAATTGGTTTTCGGTGCGATAATTTTCGATGCGTCCTTGCAGCGCCTCAATCAATTTTCTGGAAGTTGGCCCCAAATTACTCGCGCCCGAAGCCATTGCGTCATATCCATTCTCCCCAGCATAAGAAGGTCTTGGATGAAAATAATGATCCGAGGAAAAGTTTTGTCCGATTAATTTCGATCCGACAATGCGGTTTTGCTGATCTTTTACAATCGATCCGTTGGAATGGTTCGGGAAAAAAAATTGGCCGGCAACATAAATGGCAAAGGGATAAATAATCCCAAATACGATTGTGAAAAGAAGCAAAGAGATAACCGTAATTCGTATCTGATCTTTCATAAAAGGCCTAGATTGTGAATGAGAAGATCTATTGCTTTGATTCCAATAAAAGGAAGAATAATCCCACCTGCTCCGTAGACCAAAAGATTGCGATGTAAAAGATGGGAGGCGCTCTGCGGAGTGAATTTGATGCCTTTGAATGCGAGAGGAATCAACGCAATGATAATCAGGGCATTGAATATCACTGCACTCAATACTGCGCTTTCCGGGCTGATGAGGTTCATTACATTCATAACCGAAAGAGTAGGGAAAAGAGGAATTAATAGAGCTGGAATGATCGCAAAATATTTTGCTAGATCGTTTGCGATGCTGAAAGCTGTCAATGCACCGCGCGTCATGAGCATTTGTTTACCGATCTCGATGATTTCGAAAAGTTTAGTAGGATCGGAATCAAGGTCGATCATATTTCCAGCTTCTTTAGCCGCTTGCGTTCCTGCGTTCATTGCGACTCCGACATCCGCAAACGCTAATGCTGGGGCATCATTTACTCCATCACCAGTCATAGCCACTAAATAACCAGCATCTTGCTGTTCGAATAGAAATGAAAGTTTATCTTCAGGGGATGCTTGCGCGCGAAATTCATCAACGCCAGCTTCTTTAGCAATTGCAGCGGCAGTGATTGGGTTGTCTCCCGTAATCATGATTGTTCGTAATCCCAGCGTACGAAGTCTTTGAAATTGAGTGGCTAGTCCCTGTTTAATAACATCTTTAAGATGGATGATTCCTAAAATGCTGTTATTTTCAGATACAAGCAGGGGAGTGCCGCCTGATTTTGAAATTTCCTGGACTGCTTCGGCCACTTCATATGGCATACGGGTTTGGCAAAATGCCTCGATAGTGTCGATAGCTCCTTTGCGGATTTTTTTACCCGGAATATTAATCCCGCTTAAGCGTGTAGATGCGCTAAATGGAATCACTTCTGCATTTTGAATTTCAGCCTCTACTGCACTTGGAACATTCTTCTCAATCCAGGCAATTACGCTCTTCCCTTCGCCTGTTTGATCGTAAAATGAACACAGATAAGCGGCTTTTGCCAAAGCTTCTAATGAAGCGACAGGCGAGGGAATCAGTTCTGTCGCTTGGCGATTGCCGACAGTTATTGTGCCGGTTTTGTCGATGAGGATAACGTCGATGTCGCCAGCCGCTTCGACAGCTTGTCCACTCATGGCCAGTACATGCTTTTTCATAAGGCGATTGATGCCTGCAATCCCGATGGCGCTAAGCAATCCGCCAATTGTTGTCGGAATGACGCAAATCAAAAGACTGATCAGCATTGTCAAAGAAATGTCGGCTTTAAAATAAAATCCGAAAATTTTAAAGGAAGCTACAACTACCAGAAAAATAAAGGTTAGACCAGATAGCAAAATTGTCAAAGCAAGCTCATTATGAGTTCTTTTGCGTTTAGCGCCTTCAATCAATTGAATCATGCGATCCAGAAATGACTGACCAGCTTGAGAACTGATGCAGACTTTGATTTGATCGGAAAGTACTTTCGTCCCCGCTAAAACTCCCGTGTGATCGGAACCTGCAGAGCGAATAACGGGATTTGATTCGCCAGTAACCGATGATTCGTCGATGGAAGCGATCCCCTCTATAATTTCGCCATCGCCAGGGATTGTTTCATTAGCGGTTACTAAAACAATATCGCCTTTTTTTAACTCGCTTGATTTAACTCGCCGTTCTTCATTGTTAGAGTCTACGAGGCGAGCGTATAAATCGACGCGGGATGCTCGAAGCGATTCTGCTTGCGCTCGGTTCCGGCTTTCGGCCATAGCTTCTGCGAAATTGGCAAAAAAAACGGTAAACCACAACCAAATGCTGATTTGAAGGATAAAAGAAAACTCAGAATGTGGAGCTAAAAAGAGATTGACTGTCGTTAGAAATGCGCCCAGTTCTGTAATGAATATTACTGGATTGCGCAAGAGCGAAAAAGGATTCAATTTTTTGAGCGCATTCCACAAAGCGCTTTTCAAAATTGCTGCGTTCACAAGCGCGACTGAATGACGATCCATGCTGCCTCAGAACAAAATTCCTTCGAACATAAAAAACTCCTCCAGAATCGGCCCCATTACAAGCGCTGGAAGAAATGTGAGTGCGCCAAATAGTAAAAGAATGGTCATCAAGAAAAGCGTGAACACGACTCCGTGAACAACAAGATCATTTGGAGTGTGTGGAGCTTTTTTCTTTTGTGCTAAGGATCCCGAAAGCGCTAAGACGGGAACGAGGATACCAAATCGGCCGACAAGCATCGACATACTAAGTGTAACATTATAAAACACATTGTTAGCTTTTAATCCAGCAAATGCGCTGCCGTTATTGGCTGTAGTTGAAATATAGGCATATAAAATCTCACTAAATCCATGCGGACCCGCTCCTTCAACCGATTCTAATCCCAATTTGCTGATCATAGCCCAAGCGGTTAAACCCAATATGACAAAACCAAAACAGAGTAAAACGATAACTGTCAGCTTAATGTCATACGCCTCGATTTTTTTCCCAAGATATTCGGGGGTACGTCCGATAATCAATCCGGCAAAGAAGATAGTAACAAAAACATATATCAGCATGATATAGAGGCCGGAACCGCATCCTCCGAAAATTGCTTCAGAAAATAGCATATTGATCATTGGCACTAAACCGCCGGCGGGCGTCAATGAGTCAAGTGTGCCGCATACAGCACCACAAGATACGTCTGTTGTTACAGATGTAAATAGCGCAGTGAAAGCTGGCCCAAATCTTTGCTCTTTGCCCTCCATATTGCCTCCAATAATTCCTAATTTGGAGAGAAGGGGAGTGGCTGATGTTTCAGACCATATGCAAAGCCAGGCGCTGCCTAACAAAAGGAGAATCAAGGTCGCAAAGATCGACCATGCGTGCTTTTTGTGACGAACTTCCAGGCCAAAGTAATATATTTGGCTGGCTGGAATCAGTAAAACCGCCAGAATTTGAATCAAGTTGCTCAGCGGCGTTGGGTTTTCATACGGATGCGCGGAATTAGCATTGAAAAAGCCTCCGCCATTAGTTCCGAGTAATTTTATCCCTTCTTGAGAGGCTACAGGGCCTTGAGCAATTAATTGGCTGGCACCTTCAAGAGTTTGAGCATGAATCGGTGGAGAAAAATTCTGAGGAATACCTTCTGCAAGAAAAGCTACAGCAAATAGAATCGCTAAGGGTAAAAGGAGGTAGTAGCAGATTCGAATCAAGTCGGTCCAAAAATTCCCAATTAAATTAGTTTGACTACGCGCTAATGCGCGCACCAGTGTAGCGCTGATTGCGATTGCGACAGCTGGCGAAATAAAATTTTGCACAGTCAGTCCCGCCATCTGAGAAAAATATGACATTGTATTTTCACCCGCATAACTCTGCCAATTTGTATTGGTCATAAAACTGATTGCTGTATTCAGATTGAGATGCCAGGATGGCGCGGGAAGATTGAGAGGGTTAAACGGAAGATAGGGCTGTAAATAGAGAATTAACATTAACAAGAAAAGAGAGCCTAAGCTAAATGTCAGCACAGAGAACAGATATTCTACCCATGTCTGCTCTTTCGCTGGGGTTATGCGCAGTAATTTAAATGTTGTTTTCTCTAATGGTTTAATTAACGGGTCTAAAAATGTAGAAGCGTTAGGGTCAAGCACACGGCACATATAAATGCCGCAAGGTTTGATACACAAAATCACAAGTGCTAGAATCAAGACGATTTGCAACCATGCGACAATAGGTATCATCAGAATTTCTCCGGCCAGACAATCGAAATTAACAAATAAGCCAGCGTTGCGAGAGATAACAATCCGATGATCAATTGAAAAAACAAAAAAAAACCTCTGCAAATTCTTTAAAGTCAGTAAAGTTGAAGAACTCCAAGACTGACCCATTATTTTCTACTATTTGAGAGCAAATGTTTATTTGTCAATCGTAGAGCTATTTTTAGGCTTGGCCAAAGCTCCAAGAATCAAAGATCTCAAACGAATGCGTATTAATACAATACGCATCCGTTTCTAAGGAGCTTTCTCTCAAGCCGAAAACGATTTTCCTGGTTTTTTGGGTATACTCAAAAAGAAGCCCTCTATGGATGGAATTTCGGCATTGGAGTACACTGTTCTTTTTTATTCAAACAGCTATCACGGGTGGTCTCATGCAACGCTTTTCGTGGCAAGAATTCATTCCGAAATCTTACCTTTACCTTCGACATAAATATAACTGGGATACTTTTAAGAAAGATTTGATCGCAGGGATGACCGTCGGTGTCATTGCCCTCCCTTTGGCAATGGCTTTCGGAATTGCTTCCGGCGTGTCGCCTGAGCGGGGAATTATCACTGCTATCATAGCAGGATTTCTCATCTCAGCTTTGGGGGGAAGCCGCGTTCAGGTAGGCGGGCCAACAGGGGCATTTGTCGTAATTGTTTACGGCATCGTTCAACGTAATGGCTATCAAGGCCTTGCTGTTTGCACTTTGCTTGCGGCTATTATGATCATGGCTATGGGACTTTGCCGGCTGGGATCGTGGATTAAGTATGTTCCGCATTCATTGATTACCGGGTTTACGACAGGAATTGCCGTCATCATTTTTTCATCGCAGATCAAGGATTTTTTTGGTCTGAACATGGGGGCTGTTCCCGCTGATTTCATTGACAAATGGAGTGCCTATTTTCAAGCGATGCCAACTATTCATATTCCCACGCTTCTCATGGGCGCTCTATCATTGGCATTCATTCTGGTTTTACGAAAATTTTTCCCACGCATTCCTTGGGGAATAGCAACGATCGTTTTGGCTACATTAGCTTATTTAGCACTGGATCTTCCTCTTCAAACGATCGAATCGCGCTTTGGAGAACTTCCCCGCACACTTCCCGTACCTGCATTTCCATCTCTGTATATTCCCGCTGAAAAGATTTCTGAATATTTTTTTGATGCGCTAGCAATCGCATTTTTGGGAAGTATCGAATCTCTTTTATCGGCCGTCATTGCAGATGGAATGATCGGAGGCCGTCATAAATCCAATTGCGAGCTTCTCGGACAAGGGGTTGCTAATTTCGCTTGCGTGCTTTTTGGCGGCATTCCAGCAACAGGGGCCATCGCTAGAACTGCAGCAAACGTAAAAACCGGCGGGCAAACGCCTATGGCGGGAATGATCCATGCAGTTGTTTTATTCCTCATCATTCTTTTATTAGCGCCGATTGTCAGCAAAATTCCTTTGGCCGCTCTTGCGTCCGTCCTCATCATGGTGGCATGGAACATGAGCGAGATCGATTATTTTTGCGCGCTTCTAAGAGCGCCTCGCGGAGATGTCGCGATATTGTTAAGCGCATTTTTATTGACTGTTTTGGTTGACATCACCTTCGCAATTGCTTTTGGCATGATTTTGGCAATGTTCATTTTTATGAAACGAATGAGCGAATATTCACAAACGATCCAATTGACAACTTTGTTTACTGACAATGGCAATGAATTCCCGGAGCGCACAGATCCCGACGCTATTTCTAAAAAAACGATCCCTCCGCATGTAGAAGTATACGAAATCAATGGTCCGTTTTTCTTTGGTGCCGCTGATATACTGCAAGATGTTCTAACTAATTTGCAGACTTATCCTAAAGTTTTCATTTTACGGATGCGTCACGTGCCAATTATTGATGCATCAGGAATGCACGCATTGAGAGAATTTTATCATCGCTGTGAAAAATCACACATTCACTTACTGCTTTCGGATGTTCATGGAAGGCCGCAGCATGCCTTGAGAAGATTTCGTATGAATGAACTGATAGGCGAGCAAAATATTTTTGCTGATATTAATTCAGCGCTTTCGCGCGCTGATCAAATCGTTTCTCTTCTCAATACGGAGATATCTCACAAAACATCTGAAACAGATCCAAAATAATTTTACGAACGTGTGCTGCTTTCTATTTTGACAATGCAAGTTTGTTTGGATAAACTTTATGCAACTTTTTAAGGAAGGTGGCTATGTTAAAAAAGATTTTTGGATGGATAGTGATGGGATGTGTATTACTCACAGGACAAGGTTTTACAATGAGCCAATCTAATCAAAAGACTTCTACAATCGTTATTTTGCTGGGACCTCCAGGAGCTGGTAAAGGTACCCATGCCAGTCCGTTAAGCGAACAATTATCCTTACCACATATTTCAACGGGTGATCTGTTCCGCGAAAATATCCGCAACAACACGGAACTTGGCCAAAAAGTAAAACTTTTTATGGATCAAGGCAAATTAGTTCCCGATGACCTGGTATTGGATATGTTATTCGATCGAATGAGCGCTCCGGATTGTGCTCGTGGTTGCATTCTTGATGGGTTTCCGCGTACTTTAGCTCAAGCCAAAGCATTGGATGAAAAACTCGATAAAAAAACCCGTGTTATCGCTCTTAATTTCAACGTGCCAGACTCGGTTTTGATTGAACGAATTTCTGGGCGGATGGTATGTAAGGATTGCAAAAAGCCTTATCACAAAAGATTCGATCCACCGCGCCAAGCGAATGTTTGCGACGCCTGCGGCGGTACTTTAATCACTCGCGATGATGACCAAGAAAGCATTGTCCGCAAGAGACTCGAGGTTTATCACGCTGAATCTCAGCCGTTGATTGAATATTATGCCAAGAAAAAAGACGTGCTTCACGAAATCGATAGTCAAAATTCCAAAGAGCAAGTTTTCCGAGAGGTTATGGTTGCTCTTTCAAGCATAAAACCAAACAAGCAGCAATAAGCAAGAACCTAAAAAACGTGTCAAATTTGTCTATACTGCGCCCGGTCTGAAATGATGAATTTGGGTCGCGTCAAAGCCCGTGTAATCGGCGATCGCAAGTTGATTCGTATTGCATTAATACGGATCAACTTGCGAAGCCTGCGGTCGTCGATTCTACGGAGCTTTCACGCTGTCCCAAATTCATCATTTCAGACCGGGCGCAGTA
>Ga0153915_10002825_pt1 | contig 15855 bp, 11 predicted proteins | sample Opewatmetagenome_2_FD_107003 | JGI IMG/M metagenome (GOLD analysis project Ga0153915, IMG submission 107003) | Freshwater wetland microbial communities from Ohio, USA - Open water 3 Core 3 Depth 3 metaG | ecosystem: Environmental > Aquatic > Freshwater > Wetlands | place: USA: Ohio, Lake Erie...
GTTTCGGCCTTGTTCCAGACCCTCATGAAATCCTTATGGGTCTCGTTGTAGAGCCAATCAAAATAGGGCGTGCCCATCAGGTAGTTGACGAAGTCCGGCGAGGCGATGCCGTAAACCTCGTTGCCGTTGGCTTTGTCCGGCCCACCCTTGATCTGTTCCATGATAAAAGAGTGAGCCAAGACGTCCCAGGCCGCGGCCGTCATCGACAGGCCGAGAACAAGGACCACTCCAAACAATGCTTTTTTCTTCATGATTTGCTCCTCCTTAGCTCGGATAGAAGATTCCCCCAATTAAGAACAGCGCGACTTTTATGTGTGGTTATCACCCCCTTTTCCCTAAGGCACTACCGAACATTCATTCAACGGCATCACCGCGTTTTTCAACGGGCAGTCGGGAACAGGAACACGTCCGGAGACAGGGAAAGATCTTTTGAGGAGATTCAACCCTCCGCCCTTTTCCTTGCTTTCGGCCCCCAAAATATAAGGCCGTATTCCCACGTTTGTCAAGCCTTTTTTCTCCCGGCCCATTTCCCCTCACTTGGTTGCAATATCCCCCCCATATTCAGTAAAATATGGGCTCAATAGAGAATATCTGGCTGGAATGCCCAATAAGCCGAAACCTTCGTCTCAAGGAGATCGTCCCGTGCCCAAGCCTGTTTTCACCTATGCCCTGGCTAACCCTCTTGGCGTCCTTCTCAATAAGAATCCCCGGGATTTTACGCGTTCCGATTTCCTCAAAGTCATAGGGGAGAAACGCCTGGAGCGGATCACCTTCCATTACACCGCTCTCGACGGCAAGCTGAAAGAACTGAAGATCCCGGTCGCCAGCCCCGCGCAGGTCGAGTGCATCCTCGCCCAGGGGGAAAGGGTGGACGGCTCGCAGCTTTTCAAGGGAATGGTCGATACATCCCTTTCCGACCTCTATGTCGTCCCTTCCTACAGGACGGCGTTCCTCAACCCCTTTGACGGGGGGAGCCTGGACTTCGTCTGCCGGTACCTGACCCGGGAAGGCGACCTCGCTCCGTTCACGCTGGACGGTATTCTGAGCAGGGCGTGCGAGATCTTCCACCGCAGCTCGGGACTCGAGCTCCAGGCCATGGGTGAATTGGAGTTCTACCTGCTCAGCGACCGCAGCCCCAACCTCTATCCGGCGCAAAAGCAGCAGGGCTATCATGCCGCTTCCCCTTACTTCAAGAGCGGCCAGGTCCTGGATGAGATCGTCCGCTCGATCGCTCAGATCACCGGGGCGGCCAAGTATGCGCACAGCGAAGTCGGCTACGTCGAGAGCATGGGCTCGGACCTCGAGGAGATCCGCGGCAAGGAGGCCGAGCAGTTGGAGGTCGAGTTCATGCTGCGGCCGGCCGAAGAGATGGCCGACGCCCTCGTCCTGGGCCGCTGGCTCATCCGCAATATCGCCTGCAAGCATGGCTGCGTGGCCACGTTCACGCCCAAGATCGAGGAGGGGATCGCCGGGAACGGCCTTCATTTCCATCTCGAACTTCTCAAGAACGGCAAGAGCGTCATGGCTGACGAGAAGGGCCAACTCACGACCCGGGCGCGCCGGGTGATCGGCGGGCTCTGCCATTACGCCGATTCTCTGACCGCCTTCGGGAACACGGTTTCGTCGGCCTACCTCCGGCTGGTCCCCCATCAGGAGGCGCCGACCCGAGTTTGCTGGAGCGATCTCAACCGGAGCGCCCTGATCCGCGTTCCCCTGGGCTGGGCCAATCTGGGCGACCTGGCCAAGAAGGTTAACCCCCAGGAAACGAGCGCTTTCTCGGAGGCCCAAAGCCGGCAGACGGTCGAGCTCCGTAGCCCCGACGGAAGCGCCATCATCCATCTCTTGCTGGCCGGGATCGTCATGGCCGCTGACTGGGCTTTCCGCGAGGACGACTCGCTGTTCAAGAAGGACCTGCCGCTGGAGCTGGCGGAAAAACTCTATGTCAAGGGCAATGTCTTTACCGACCAGGCTCTGCTCCGCAGGCTGCCGTCCCTCCCCCGCAGCTGTGTCGAGTCCTCCCGCTTGCTCCTGGAGAAGCGGGACCTCTACGAAAGGGACGGGATTTTCCCACCCAGCGTCATCGACTATGTGGCCAGGATGCTCCGGGCGGAGAACGACGACACCATGAACAAGCGGTTGGCCGACCTCCCGGCCGAGGACAGGCTCCACGAGACCCGCCGGATCATGCACAAGGACCTGCACCGGCATTGAGACGCAAGCGCCGCTAAAACCCGAGCTTATGCCCAAAGAAACGATGACGCCGCGGGAGCGCTGGCTGGCGGTACTCGAGCGCCGTTCGCCCGACCGCGTGCCCATGGATTACTGGGGGACCGACGAGACCTCGGCGCTCTTGCGAAAACGCCTGGGCTGCCGGACGATCGACCAGGCACTGGCCAGGCTTCACGTGGATTTTGTCGTCAAGCTGAGGCCCAAATACAAAGGTCCCCGTCTGCCCCGGCGCACGGACGTCTTCGCCTGTAAATTCAACTACGCGGATTACGGAAGAGGCGTCTATGATGAATGCGTCTATTCTCCCCTCGCCGGTTTTGATTCCGTCGAGGAGATCGAGCGTCATTATCGCTGGCCGAATCCTGACTGGTGGGACTATGGCGGGATTCCGGGCCAGATAAGAGGGAGGGAGATGTATCCCATCCGGGGGGGCGGCTCCGAGCCGTTCCTGACCTATAAGTACATGCGGGGCCAGGAGCAGGCGTTCATCGACCTGATCGAACACCCCGAGATCGTCCATTATTGCCTGGGGAAGCTCTTCGACTTGGCCTACGAAAACACGGTCCGGATCTACGAGCAGGTCCCCGGGAAGGTCATGCTGAGCTACGTAGCCGAAGATATGGGCGGGCAGAACGACCTCATGATCTCACCCGCCCATGTCCGCGAGTTTCTCCTGCCGGGGATGAAGAGGATCATCGAACTGGCCCACGGAGCCGGGGTTTATGTCTTCCACCATAACGACGGCAATGTCCGCCGGATCGTCCCCGACATGGTTGCCTCCGGGATCGACCTCCTCAACCCCATCCAGTGGTGGAACACAGGGCTCGACCGGGCCGAGCTCAAGCGGGAGTTCGGGGACCGGCTTGTGTTCCACGGAGGCATGGACAACCAGAACACCCTTCCTTTCGGCAGCCGGGAGGATGTCATTCGCGAAGTCTGGGATAACATTGAGATCCTTGGTCGGGGGGGAGGGTACATCCTCGCCCCTTGCCACAATATCCAGTCCATCACCCCGGTCGAGAACATCATCACCATGTATGAAGCCGGGTACGAGATGGGCTGGATCTGAGCCCGCTCCGGATTCGCCTTTATTGCCTCTCTAGTTTTCAGCCTTCCGCCGGGCCTTGAATTCCTCGGCCAGCGTCTTCCACAGGGAATTGAACCTCAACTGGAGGGAGTCATAGAGCGCGGACCTGCCCTCGTCCGGCGTGATCGTCGTCTTCGCCGTCTTGACTTTTTCTTTAACGATCTCGGAGATCCCGGCGCCCGCGCCTTTTTCCCTCTCAAAAGTCCAAAGGGATTGAAGGGCGGCTCCGTAGGCCGCCGCCTCCTGCTCGGCTAGTGTGACAACGGGCGTCTTGAAAACATCAGCGACGATCTGGAGCCACAAGCGGCTCTTGGAGCCCCCGCCGGTCGCCCGGATTTCAGTGGGGCTGAGCCCGAGCGACCTCATCCGGCCAAAGCCGTAGCCCAGGTTGAGGACGGTCCCCTCCATGATCGCCCTGGCGAGGTGGGCGGCGTTGAAGGTTCTCTTGTCCAGTCCGAAAAACACTCCGCTCGAAAAGGGGAGAACAGGGACTCTCTCGCCGTCGATAAAGGGCAGGAAGATCAGGCCGTCGGCGCCTGCCGGGGCCCGGGACGCCAGCGTCTCCAATTCCTGATTGGAGAGCCCGTGCATCGATTTGAAGTATTCCGTCGTGTTGGTGACATTCATCGTGCAGAGAAGGGGCAGCCAGCCGCCCGTGCTGTCGCAGAAAGCGGCGATCTCCCCCTCCGGGTCGATAAACGGCTCACCATAATAGGAATATACAGTTCCCGATGTCCCCAGGCTGGCGGTGCAGATGCCGGGGATAACGTTTCCCGTGCCGACCGCCCCCATCATGTTGTCCCCGCCGCCGCTCGAGAGGAGGACCCTGGTCATCCCGTATCGCGAGGCGATCTGCTTCTTGATATAGCCAAGAGGCTCCGCCGGATGACGGAGGGCAGGAAGCTTGGCCTCGAGGGCCGGGTCGATGACAGCGACTGCTTCGCGGTGCCAGACGCGCTGCCGGATGTCCATCAGACCGGTCCCGGACGCATCCCCAAATTCCATGGCGGCCTTACCGCTGAGCCAGAAATTGAGATAGTTGTGAGGCAGGAGGACGGTCGTTGTCCGCTCAAAGTTCTTCGGCTCATTCCGCTTGAGCCAGAGGATCTTTGAGGCGGTGTACCCGACAGCCAGGTTGATCCCGAGCTTCCTTATGCAGCTCTTCTTCCCGCCCAGCTCTTCGATGAGGAATTCGTTCTCTGCGATGGTCGATGTGTCATTCCAGAGCTTGGCTGGCCTGACCGGCCGTCCGGCCTTGTCCAAGGGGACGAACCCATGTTGCTGTCCCGAGACGCCGAGTGAGACGATCTTCTTAGGATTGACTCTTGATTCTTTAAGGGCAACCGCCATGGCCTTCTGCATCGCCTCTACCCAGACTTTCGGGTCCTGCTCGCTCTCGCCCGGTTTGAGGTTCGGTATCGAATGGTGGGGCGCATAGCCGCGTCCCCGCACCTTGCCCCTGAAATCAACGACGAGGGCTTTTGTCCCCTGCGTCCCTGAGTCTATCCCGATGGCATGCATAAAATCCTCCCTCGACGGATCCGCATCTCCCCGCTAGCGCATTTTATTGAGCAAATCAAAATACGGAGAATAGTCAATCGGCCGGCGGAGCTTTGTGCTTCTGTAGAGCTCCAGGTATCCGCCCCTTGTTTTGCGCCTTTGGCGATAGGCGACAATGTCCTTGATGATCCGGGCTTGGGAGGAGAATTCTTTGATCGCCTCGATGACTTGCCTCTCCTCCTCTTCCGTGGCCAGTATCCCGAGGTCGGCGCGGGTTGCCTGACCTTCCGGGGCAGGCGAGAAATCGCTCCAAACAGAGTAAGCAAGGTATGTCCTGATACGGAACGATTCGCCGAGATCAGCGAGGATCGGATCTTGTGCTTGAGGAGAGGTGTAAATGCCGGAATAGAATACGGCGGTATGGTCCCAGTGCTCGAAGTGCCCGCTCGAGAAAATGATCCGGGAAATGTGCCCCCGGCGAATAGCCGAGACGAGCTTATCAAACAACAGTCCTCTCCCCCGGGGCGGCTGGCGGTCGAGATGGGCCATCAGAGAAAAATCAGGGATGTTGAAGAAGCGGATATCGCCCTTTTGGACACCGAGCGCCTCATAGGCGCGGCTTGTCTCGTTCTTTCTCCTCTGGACGATCCCCTTTTTTTCGGCCAGAGTCGAATAGCCGGCGTCTCCCCGGCAGAAAACAAAGACCGAGGGCACACCTCCAGACTTCACCGCGGCCCGGATGAGGTGGCCTGCTCCGAGTATGGCATCGTCATCATGAGGGGAGAAGAAAGCCAGGCGCTCGCCCTTTTTCCATCCCGGGAAGAGAAGGTGGATCCGACCGCGCTTCACAACCTTGGTGAAATCGACGAATTCCATCAGAATACCCTCAGAGGATTGCGGAGTTTTCTCAGAAGTCCGTCCAGACCGCTTTTCACCTGCCCACTCACACCGGCTTATAGTAGGGGTTGATCCTTCCTGCAGGGATGTCCGCGAGGCCTTTCCCCGCCAGGTCCTGAACCGCCAGAGGGATGCGGTTATAAACGCCGATTTCCTTTCCCTTCTTCCAGAAGGAGTCCTCGATGACCGCATATTCGACCGGAAAGACAAGTTCATGCTTCTCGTCAAACCCCATGAAGGCCACATCGATCATCAGGGCGGCATTCCCGGCCAGCCGGTTTTCTGAATAGGGGGTGACGGCTCCATATCCCTCCTGGCATTCCGAGCATCCGGTGTTGTGGATGAAGGTGTAAGGCTCGCGGGGAGATAGCCGGCGGCCGCGCTTGTCCCTGACCCTGGTCCTTTCCAGGTATTTTTTCCCCTTGCGGTCTATGGCCGACGACGGCAGACCTTTGCGGGCGGCTTCGGCGGCGGCCTGAATGACAGTATGATAGAGGCCCTCCAGGGCGTCCAGGAAAGCCTTCTCCTGCTTCGTCCATTCAGCTCCCGCCTTGACCGTCCGGCGCATGATCCCGTGATAGCCGTTGAAGGTGGGGCTGAGACCTAGCGATATGAATTCGCCCCTCTTGATCAATCGGTTCGTGGCCGGTCCGAGGACTGTCCGTCCCCGGGTCCCCGAGGAAACGATCGTCGGAAAACCGGTCCGCCCGGCGCCGAGCCTTTTCATGATATAGTCTGCAGAAGCCGCGATATCCAGCTCCCGCACTCCCGGCTTGAGCATGGCCAACATCCCCAGGAAGGCCGCATCGGCCACCGCGTTGGCGGCTCCGCTAACCTGAAGCTCGGCGATGCTCTTTTCGTACTTGATCAAGCGCAGCAGTTCGAGGTCAAAGACGACATTGTCGGCGCCGAACCGGCCCTGGAACATGGCGACATGGTCGTGGGGGATGAACTGGCCGCTCGAGAATAGGGCGATCTTGACCGGTCGTCCAGGGCGGAAAGGCACCAGACCGTAGACGAGGTCATCGAGCCGGCCGAATTTGGCGAACCGGTAATCTTCGTCCGAGATCTGGTATTCGCGCAAGAGGGCGATTTCCGCGCCGGACGCTCTGACGCAGTCCTCGATGACATGGCCGCCTTCCGACCCGGCCACGACGACCGCCTTTCCCTCGGCGGGGACCAGGATGCCGTAGCGCTCGATGATCGGATCGAAGACTCCGGCGAGCCAGGCCCCATCGGAACGGTCGAGCTCGCTGCCGCAGGCGTATCCGAGGTCGTAGCCTTTCTCGCGCATGGCCTTTTGCACCCGGGCCCAGCGGGCGGCGTACTCTTTTTTGGCGATTCCAACGCTACGGTCGATCTTCGGACCATGAACAGCAATGATCTTTTCCAGAGTGTCGGTACTCATTTTTTCTTCTTCCCTCCTATAGCGTGCTCGACTCCCTCCTCGAAGGGCTCCGTCAGAATGGGGGTGACCCATCCGTCGGGGCTTTCGGAGAAGGTTTCGATGGACTCCATGATGCTCAGGGGATACTTGAGGGCACTGAAGAGCGCGTCCACCTGGGTGGAATAGCCCTGCTCTTTCTTGAACGAGAAAGGGTAGAAGGCAACCCGCTCGGAGTATAGGCTGCCTTTGCGAACGGGGAGCATGCGGGTCTGGTTGTTGGTGCCGAAAGAGTAGACCAGCCCCCTCGCCAAATAATACCAGGGTCCGTTCTGGATGTAGACGAAGGGCTGCTCGCTCGAAGCTTCGCCTCCCTCGATGTTGGTCATGGCCAGGTCGAGGTAGAGGTTGGCAAAGGCGATGCCCGTGTCTTGATTATAGAACGTGACCCAGGGCGTGTCCGGCCGGAGGGCGACCACGTGTTCGGGATGCATGCGGGTGTGCCGGAGGTCGATGGCTTCAACGCGGCCGTCTATCGTCTTGTAGGCCACGTTCCTGAACACTTTCTTGTTGAAGACGAGCTCCCCGTTGCGGAGCGCTTGAACAAACATGTTTTCGGTGATATCGATCGTCGTCTGGACAAGGATGTAGGGCACATCCGCGTAGAAATGATAGGTCACACTGCACAGGGCTTGCGGGTAGAAGGGGAGGGGAGCGGCGATCCTTATTGAATAGAAGACCGGCCCGCTCACTTCTGTGTAAGGCGGATTCTCCCAGTCCGAGGTGTGCGTCCAAGTATGCGGCGGCGAATAGAGGCAGGGGTTCCAATGGATGGACCCGTTGGTCTCGAGCTTGTGCTCGAAAAGAGCCTTTGAGGATTTTTCCGTGATCTCATAAATAACCCCGCTTTTCTTGTTGAGGGTCACCCTGTAGAAGTTGTTTTCGATGGACTTGCCTATGGGCTGGCCGGCTCCGGCGCCAAGGACCCTGAGGTCGCCGCCGTAAGCAGGCCTGGGGGCAGCCGGGTTGTTGTAGAAGACGAGGTAGGTGGCCTTTTCCTTAGGCTTGAGGTTGGCCAGAAAGGCGAGGCTCAGGGAGGTTGTGGGGTGATAGCGGATGAGCGGCTGGCCGGTTTTTTCGTCCTTTTCCTCGACGGACAGGAGGTTGGGGTCCGACCAGGTGATAAGGTCATAGACCTGGGAAGGGATCTCTGCGTAGGTGACATCATCTCCGGTGCGTTCCGCTTTGATGACCCTGATCTCATCGCCGGACATGAGGTAGTTGGCGAAGATCCCTATGGTCGCATGGATGGGGAACTTCAGGCGCTCGATGCCGTTTTCTTCGGCCACGACCAGCGCCAGGTAGTTTTTCCAGGAGGGATCCCAGTAACCCTTGAGGGCTGGAGAGGAGACTTTCTGGCTCAGGGTAGCGGTCTTTTGGGTTTTGAGGTTCTCTAGCTGGACTTGGATTTGGTAGGCTTGGTTGGCCTGCCAGGAGAACCGGACTTTGATTTCGAAAGGCTTTTGCCCTTGGATGTCATTCCCCAATACGTCCTGGCCGCCCTGATAAAGCAGAAAATCCTTGGCTCGCACGCCGTTTACAGCGACTCGCGACACCCGCCAGGCTCCTTGGGAAAGTGAAGCGACCTCGCTGAAGGCCGTCTTGATGAAATACCACGGCTCGCCCGCAACGGGGTAGCCGAATTCAGCGGCCGCGCTCGGATTGACCAGATTCAATGACAGCGAGAACAGCAATATCATGATTTTCTTCATTGATTCCTCCGGGTTGGACACAACTGAGAGAACCGGTTTGCATAAAACATGAGAGGTGATTCATTTTCTATCAAAATCCTTGTTCAATATCAAGGCGAAAACTGGGGGACGTTCTCCTGAGGGGCACCCTGAATTGATTTCGGAAGATTCTCTGTGATAGATATCATTTCCTACGGGCGAGTGAGAGGATGAGCCGGGGCCTGGATCCGATTCGAGATAAGAATGGCTCCCAAGGAAGGGAAAATGAGAGGAGGAGAGATGGAAGGGTTGAAGAAAAAACATGCTCCCGTCACCGCGATTGCGTTATCGATCTTCCTTTTTGCCGCCTTGACTTTGGCCACGACTTCCTGTCAAGCCGACTCTGAAGACCTTTCTCTCTGGAAAATGTATGAGAGCAAGATCAAGCCCCGGCAGTTTGTCGACTTGACCCACTCCTTCTCAGCCGGAATCCCGCGCTGGCCGGGTTTTCCCGCGGAAGAGCGCAAGATCATCTATACCTATGAAGAGGATGGATTCTTTGCCGAGCTGTTTACTCATGTCGGGCAGTATGGCACGCATTGTGACCCGCCCGGCCATTTTCATAAGGGCCTTCGGATGATCGACGATATCCCGGTCAAGGAAATGATGCTCCCCCTCGTGGTCATCGATTGCAGTCAAAAGGTCGCCGCCAACCCCGATTATCAGCTCATCTTGGGAGACCTTAAGGCGTGGGAAGAAGAACACGGCCGGATCCCGGCGGGGTCGTTTGTCGCCATGCGCTCGGATTGGCACAAAAGGTTCTCCGACTTCGAAGCCTTCTATAACAAAGACTCAAATGGACAGGCCCACTATCCGGGCTGGACCATTGAAGCGCTCAAGTTCCTGTTCGATGAACGCGGGGTGACGGCCATCGGCCATGAGCCCATCGATGCGGATGCCGCCGTCGCCCAGAAAGAAGGGTTCTTCTCCTGCGAAAGCTATGTGCTCGAAACCAACCGCTTTCAGGTCGAGCTCATCGCCAATCTGGACAAGGTCCCGGAGGCCGGCGCCCTTCTGGTTTGCTCTTGGCCGAAACCCAAAGCGGGCTCCGGATTTCCCGCCCGTCTCTTTGCCATCGTACCCTGATGAGACTCAGCCCGATCGACTGGCTGGTGGTAGCCGCATACTTCGCCTTCAATCTGGCCATTGGCCTGTATTACCGCAAGAGGGCCACAAGTAGCGTCAGCGATTTCTTCATCGGTGGCCGGAAAGTCGTCTGGTGGCTGGCAGGGACTTCGATGGTCGCCACGACCTTTGCCGCCGATACGCCGCTGGCTGTCACCGGTCTCGTTGCCAAGAACGGGATTGCCGGGAATTGGATCTGGTGGAGCATGGCCCTGAGCGGTATGATGACCGTTTTCTTCTATGCCCGGCTGTGGCGGCGCGCCGGCGTCCTGACCGATGTCGAGTTCGCCGAGATCCGTTACAGCGGCGGCCCGGCCAGGTTCCTGCGCGGTTTCCGGGCGCTCTACCTGGGACTTCCCATCAACCTCGTCATCATGGGCTGGGTCAACCTGGCCATCGTCAAGATCCTGATGCTGATCCTGGGGCTGACTAAGGTCCAAGCGCTCGTCGTGGCCGTCGCGATCATGTTCATAACGGCGTCCATTTCGACCTTAAGCGGTCTGTGGGGCGTCCTTGTGACCGATTTGTTTCAATTTGTACTCAAAATGAGTATGGTCATCCTGCTGGCCATATTTGCCGTTAAGTCAATCGGCGGGATGAGCGGCCTCGTCAGCGGGATCCGGTCCGTTGAACAGAGCCGAGGATCGAGCGGTTCTCTCCTGTCCTTTGTCCCCGACATCCATTCCACCTGGATGCCGCTCATCACCTTTTTCGTCTATATCGCCGTCAACTGGTGGGCCTCCTGGTATCCAGGAGCCGAGCCGGGAGGCGGCGGGTTCATCGCCCAGCGCATGCTGTGCGCCAAGGATGAGAAACACTCGCTCCTGGCGACCCTCTGGTTCAACCTGGCTCACTACGCCCTCCGGCCCTGGCCATGGATCCTGGTTGCCCTGGTCGCCGTCGTCAGGTTCAGTGCCGACCCGGCCTTCGCCTCCGACCCCGAGTCCGGATATATCCGCATCGTCATGACGGACCTGCCGGTGTCCCTCCGCGGACTGATGATCGCCGCCTTTGCCGCCGCTTACATGTCCACCATCGGGACCCAGCTCAACTGGGGAGCCAGCTACCTGGTCAACGACTTCTACCGGCGGTTCCTCGTGCGCGGGCGCGGGGAGGTTCATTACGTGAAGATATCCCAACTCGCGACCATGCTGCTGATGTTCCTGTCCGCGGTCGTCACTTTCTTTATGGGTTCGATCGCCGATGCCTGGAAGTTCATCATCGCCCTCGGGGCCGGAACCGGGCTGGTCTATCTGCTCCGCTGGTTCTGGTGGCGGATCAATGCCTGGAGTGAGGTGGCGGCCATGGTGGCCGCCTTTGTAACCTCATTGAGCGTCCAGTTCGGGTTTCAATTAAACGAAAGCGACCCCCGGGAGTTTGCCTACATTGTCCTCATTACCGTAGGCGTGACAACCGCTGTCTGGCTCGCGGTCACCTTCCTGACAAAGCCGGAGCCGAAGGAGACCCTGCTGGCTTTCTACAGGCGGGTCCGGCCGAGCGCAACGCTCTGGGGTCCGATCGCCAAGGAAGCCACGGATGTCGTTCCCCAAAAGGACGGCCTATTTAACCTGATGGATTGGCTTCTGGGCGTGGCGATGATCTACATGTTCCTCTTTGGCGCCGGGAAGATCATCTTCGGCCAGCTCTTTACAGGCTTGGTCTTCGTCGGGGTCGGCCTTGTCCTTGGCGCCGTTATCTACAGGGACCTGGATCGGCGCGGCTGGAAGGTCATCACTGAATAGGATGAAATTCTTGATGAGGGACATCTGAAAAACGATAATGATGTTTTCGTATTTTTTCCGCCGGAGACACCCTTTCGGAATCTATTCTTATCGCATTAATCCTCCTTGCCCCCTTAGACAATTAAGGGGGCATCAGGTAGGTGTCTCCGGAGAGGTCGGAGGCATATGATGGATCACAAAATTTTATACCTCTCGAGGGCGGATGTGGAGGCGGCCGACGTTCCGATGGCGAGGATCATCGCCGGCCTGGAAGCGATGTTCCGCGAGAAAGGGGAGGGCCGGGTGGAGATGCCGCCGAAGCCGGGCATCCATCCGCGCCCCGATTCGTTCATCCATGCCATGCCGGCTTACATCCCCGGGTTGAAATCGGCCGGAATGAAGTGGGTCAGCGGGTTTCCCGACAATATCGGCAAGGGGATGCCCTACATCAGCGGCCTGATCATTCTCAACGACCCGGAAACGGGCTTTCCCGTCTCCGTCATGGACGGCACCTGGATCACGGCCAAACGAACGGGCGCGGCTACGGCCGTCGCGGCCAAATACCTGGCCCGTCCGGATTCCAGGATCGTCGGCATCCTCGGCTGCGGCGTCCAGGGGAGGAGCAACCTGGAGGCGCTTGGGGCCCTTTTCCCGGTTCAGCGCGTGCTGGCCTACGACGCACGCAGTGAAGCCAGCGAATCATATGCCCAAGAGATGTCAGCGGCGCTCGACCTTGAAGTCCGACCTGTCAAATTCCCCCGGGAGGCCGTCAGCGGTTGTGACATCGTGATCACGGCCGGCCCGATCCTCAAGGTTCCCCATGCCACGATCCAACCCGGTTGGTTGGATGAAGGCGCCTTTGCTTCGCTCGTCGATTATGACTCCTACTGGCATCGCGCGGCGCTCAGGGAAGTCGATAAGTTCTGCACCGACGACGTCCCCCAGCTTGAATACTCCAAGACGATGGGCTACTTCCAGGACATCCCCGCCATCTACGCTGAACTCGGCGAGTTGGTCACGGGACGGAAGCCGGGCCGAGAAACCGTCCGTGAGCGGACAATGGCCTGCAACCTAGGTCTCGCTCTGGACGATATGGCGACGGCGCCCCTCGTCCTCAAGCTGGCGGCCGAAAAGGGACTGGGAACGCCACTCCCGCTCTAGGGCAGACTCAGGATATCCTGGGGCCTTAGTCCTGAGGCGTCGAGTCAGGACTTCACCTTCAGGCCCATATTAAAGAACATGAAGGACCATGTGTCCGTGAGGTGTTCAATCGCCTTGGTGACATTGCTGGCGCCGTGTCCCGACTTGGTGTCGATCCGGATCAATACGGGGTTCTTGCAGCCCTGCTTCTCCTGCAGCGTCGCGGTGAACTTGAAAGAATGAGCCGGTACCACCCGGTCATCGTGATCGGCTGTTGTCACGAGCGTCGCCGGGTAGCAGACGCCGTCCTTGATGTTGTGGAGCGGGGAGTAGGCGTAAAGATATTTGAACTGTTCGGGGTTGTCGCTCGATCCATATTCCACGGTCTAGCCCCAGCCGACAGTGAACTTGTGGAAGCGCAGCATATCCATGACACCTACGGCCGGAAAGGTAACCTTGTAGAGTTCGGGCCGCTGCGTCATACAGGCGCCGACAAGAAGCCCCCCATTGGAAGCGCCGGAGATGGCCAGCTTATCTGAAGAGGTGTATCTTTCCTGGATTAGGTATTCGGCGGCGGCGATGAAATCGTCAAAGACATTTTGCTTTTTATCCAGCATCCCGGCTTTGTGCCAGGCTTCGCCGTATTCACCGCCTCCCCTCAGGTTGGCCATTGCGTAGACGCCGTCGTTCTCGAGCAGGATAAGATTGGAGATGTTGAAATAGGGGGTCGAGCTAGCGTTGAAGCCGCCGTAAGCATAGAGCAGCGTGGGACGTTTTCCATCGAACACGAGGCCCTTCTTGTGGACGATGAACATCGGGATCTTTGTCCCGTCCTTGCTCGGATAGAAGACCTGCCTGACCTCGTAATCGTCGGGGTTGAACTTCACCTCGGTCTTGCGGAAGACCTCGGATGTTCCCGTCGGGATATCGTACTTATAGATCGTCGGTGGGTAGGTGAATGAGGTGAAGGTGTAGAAGCCGAGAGTATCCTCCTTTTTACCGCTGAACCCGCCGGCCGTCCCGAGCGCCGGGAGCGGGATCTCCTTCTCCAGGTTGCCCGCCAGGTCATACTGGTAGATGTGGGTGCTGGCATCCTTCAGGTAAGAAGCAAAGATCTTGCCGCCGAGGACGCCGGCGTCATTCAGGACCTCCGGTTTTTCAGGAATGAGAACGGTCCAGTTCTCCTTGGCCGGCTTCTGAGTGTCGACGAGCATGATCTTGCCGTTCGGAGCGTCCATGTCGGTCCCAAGGACAAGCTTCTCTTCGAGGTTGTTGACGACGGAGGTGTTGTATTCAAACCCCTGGACGAGGGGGACAAACTCCGGTTTTTTCGCTTTCAGGTCCATGAAGGAGAGTTCGTTACCGTGGGTCCCTTCCGATGTCGAAAGGAACAGGAAGCGTTCGTCTTCTGTGACATCCAAGTTATGGTAGCGGCGGGGATGGACGGGGTCTTCGTAGATCAGCTTGTCTTCAGCCTGCGATGTCCCGAGCTTGTGAAAATAGATCCTCTGATTCTCGTTGGCCGCGGTGAGTTCCTTGCCTTCGGCCGGTTTTTCGAACCCGGAATAATAGAATCCGTCACCCTGCCAGGCGGCGCCGCCGAACTTGGTCCACTGGATGCGGTCCTCGAGCTCCCGGCCGGTCTCGATCTCCATGACCCTCATCTCCGTCCAGTCGGAACCGCCCTCCGACCGCGAGTAGGCCGCATAGCGGTCGTCGTTGGAGAACCCGCTCAGGAAAGCTCGGGTGGTCCCGTCCGGGGAGAGAGCATTGGGGTCGAGGAAGACCCTGGGCACGCCGTCCAGCCCTTCCTGGATATAGATAACGCTCTGGTTCTGGAGGCCGTCATTTTTCATGAAGAAATAGTATTTCCCGATCCGGAAGGGAGCGGAATAACGGGGATAGTTGTAGATCTCGGTCAGCCGCGTCCGGATCTGCTCTCGGAACGGGATCTTGGCCAGGTAATCAAAGGTGACCTTGTTCTCGGCTTCCACCCATTTCGCCGTGGCCTCGGACTTATCGTCCTCGAACCAGCGGTAGGGGTCAGCCACCTTGGCCCCGAAATAATCATCCACCACATCCCCTTTCTCAGTGACGGGGTAAGCGATGGAGGCTTGTTTTCCTTTGCAGCCGAACGGCAGCAGGGAAAGCAGCAGAAGGGCGATCAGGAGGAGGGATTGCTTTTTTCGCATGATGTCTCCTTTAGGTCTCATCCAGGTTCTTCGATAAGGCCATTTTAGCCGGGAGAGGCCTTGATATCAATGGGAGACGGGCGCTGGGAGCCTGCAAGCCTACCTTTTCCGGCTGGATACGGCCAGGTCGCCGCACTTGATTCCCCGGGGGTTGAAACATTTGTTGCAAGAGATGCAGGCGGACTTATCGATTTCTCCGAGCCGGAACTTCTTGACCAAGGCCGGCTCCCGGATCAGAGGCCGGCTCAGGGAGATCAGGTCAACTTTGCCTTCTTCGACGGCCCTTTCCATGGTGCGGAATGTCCGGAAGCCCCCGAGGCCGAATACGGGGATTCCGAGCACTTTTTTGAACCGGGAAGCGGCCTCGACGAAATAGCCCTCTTCCTCCGGAGACCTGAGCCCCTTCCAGACAGAGCCTTGGCCCGCTTCGGACATGCCTCCGCTGACCTCGACGCCGTCCAGGCCGTCAGCCTCGAGAAGCCGGGCGATCTCCAGGCTTTCCTCGATGGAGAGTCCTTGCGGGATGAAATCCGATGAGTTGAGCTTGGCGACGACGGGAAATTCAGGCCCGTTTTCGGCTTTCAGCCCGCGCAGGACTTCGCGCACGAGACGTGCCCGGTTAACGAGAGGGCCGCCGTATTCATCCTCGCGCCGATTGGTGTAGGGAGAGATGAAACTGCTCAGGAGGTACCCGTGGGCGATGTGGACCTGAACCCCGTCGAACCCGGCCGACTTGGCTCTCCGTCCCGCTTGAACAAAATCATCAACCGTAGCCTTGATTTCTTCCCCA
>Ga0153915_10002826_pt1 | contig 15854 bp, 13 predicted proteins | sample Opewatmetagenome_2_FD_107003 | JGI IMG/M metagenome (GOLD analysis project Ga0153915, IMG submission 107003) | Freshwater wetland microbial communities from Ohio, USA - Open water 3 Core 3 Depth 3 metaG | ecosystem: Environmental > Aquatic > Freshwater > Wetlands | place: USA: Ohio, Lake Erie...
AGGCACTGGTGCGCGGCGACGAGGTGCAGCTCGCGGCGAGGGGCAAGGGCACGGATTGCTATCCCAAGAAGACGGCGGAGACCTGGATCCGCAAGGACCGGGTCAACGAGATCACCATGGTGAATCCGCGCAACGCGTATCAGAACTACCCGGCCGCGACCAACTCGACCGAGCGGATCCTGTACACCTACATGGGCAGCCTCCTGCCGCGCTTCGGCAACGTGAACTACTCGACCTCGGGCGAGCTCTCGCCCCTGCTCAACGATCCCTTCCTGCGCACGATAGGGATCGGGACGCGGGTTTTCCTGGGCGGCGCCCAGGGCTTCGTCTCCTGGAGGGGGACGCAGTTCAACACCGAGAAGCCGCGCTCCGAGCGGGGGATACCCGAGAGCAACGCCGCGACGCTGATGCTGACCGCCGACGTCAAGGAGATGTCGACCGACTTCCTCAGGGCCGCCTACTTCGAGAAGTACGGAGTCACGATCTACCTGGGCGTGGGAATACCGATTCCCGTGCTCGACGAGGACATGGCCGCCGCGGTCTCGATCAGAAACCGCGACATCCCCGCCCTCGTCTGCGACTACGGCGTCGACGGGCATCCAGCCATCGCCCGGACGAACTACGAGGCGCTCCGCTCCGGCGCGATCGAGGTCGAGGGAAGGCAGGTGAGGACGGCCCCGCTCTCGAGCCTCGCGCGGGCGCGGGCCATCGCGGCCCTATTGAAGCTTCGCGTCTCGTCGGGAGCGTTCCCGATCGCGCCGCCGGTCCAGGCCCTGCCGGCCCGCTCGAGCGTGGCAGGACTCTCCGAGAGGGGGCGCGCGCGATGAAGCACCGGTACATCCTCGAGTATTCGAGCGCGATCGTCGACGAGCCCATCATCTATACCCTCGTCAAGCGCTTCGACGTGAAGGTCAACATCCTCCGCGCCGAGATCTCCTCCGGGCACGAGGGCAGCATGCTCGTCGAGCTGGAGAGCGATCCCGAGAACATCGCGAAGAGCATGGACTACCTCGCCGAGCGCCAGATCAGGCTCCTCCCGATAACCCAGTCCCTGACCTTCCGCGAGGAGCTCTGCGTGGACTGCGGCGCCTGCACCGGCGTATGCTTCTCGGGCTGCCTCGGCATGGATCCCGAGAAGTGGGAGCTCGTCGTGGACCGCGAGAAGTGCATCGCCTGCGGGCTCTGCGTGAAGGCCTGCCCCTTCGGACTTTTCAGCCTGAAGTTCGGCGACTAGCCGGGCCGCGGCCTCGATGGCTTCCGCCGAATACGTAAGGCGATACTACCGCGAGCGTATGGGCTCGCGCTTCCGCGGCTTCCAGGCCTCGTACAAGGAAACTGACCTCTGGATCGGCGTCGACCCGGCTTCCTACGACGGTCGCATGGAGGACTTCGCGGCCTCGCGCGCGCGGTCGTATCGGCTCGAGCTCGAGTCCTACTGCGCCCGTCGTCCCGAATTCCTCTCGAGCCTCGCGCCGATCGCCGACGATTTGTCGGCTCCGAAGATCGCCCGCGTCATGATGGCCGCGACCGCCGCAGCGGGCGTGGGGCCCATGGCCTCGGTCGCGGGCGCGGTCGCCGACTTTGTCGGAGCCGACCTCGACGCGGAGTTCGGCTGCCGCGAGATCGTCGTAGAGAACGGCGGCGACCTGTGGATGAAATTCGCCGAGGCGATCGACGCCGCGGTCTTCGCGGGAACCTCGCCGCTCTCGGGGAAGGTCGGCGTCTCGATCCCGCCCGAGCTCTCGCCCCTGGGCCTGTGCACTTCGAGCGGGACCGTGGGGCCCTCGCTCAGCCTGGGGAGGGCCGACGCGGCCATGATCGCCGCTCGCGCCGACGCTGCCGCGACGCTGTCGCGCGCCGCCGCTCTCGCCGACGCCTGGGCGACGGCCCTGGGCAACGCGGTCGGCTCCGAGGACGACATCGAGCGGGCGCTCGACCTGACGGCGGGCGCCTCAGGCCTCGTCTCGGCCCTCGTGGTCAAGGGCGGACGCATGGGCATCCGCGGCGAGCTGAGGCTGAAGCTCTTCTCGGCCTAGAACGACTTCGACAGCCCGAGCGAGCACTCGAAGGCCTTGGGCAGGGCCCTCGCCTCGCTGCCCTCCGGGCCGAGGTATCCAGTCGCCGAGAGGCTCATCATCATGAGGTTCTTGGGAGACCAGCGCAGCTTGCCGCGCAGCGCGAGCGAGCCGTCGTCTATATTGACCAGGCCCGACGCGTCGAAGCCGAGATGGGCGTTCGCGATCTCGCCGAGCGAGAGGGAGAGGAGGGCGTAGTCGCGGTAGAGGGCGAAGAAGCGGTCGTCCCACCTCGAGTCGAGCGCCGACCAGCTTGTCCAATCGGCCGTCCCCGCGTAGCCCCGCATCGCCTCGAAGAACTCCCCGCCTTGATCGTCCGTCAGCCCGTCGTCCTGCCTGAGGTACTCGAGCCTGAGCGACAGGCTCTTCGCGATCTTCGAGCGGCTAACGTCGGCGGTCCAGGAGCCTCCGACGCAGAAGCGAAGCCAGGAGCCTTCCTCGGGCGCGAAGCCCGAGTCGATCTCGCGGGCGAGCGGCCTGTCGCGGAGCCAGATGAGGTCGCCGTAGAGGTCGAGGCCGGTCAGCGAGAGCTTCACGGCGCCGCCGACGAGGGGCAGCCGGTCCGCCTGGAAGGCCGCCTTCGCGCGGAGCTCGAGGGGATAGAGGATGGTGCCCGCGGCCGCGTAGAGGGGGAGTTCCTCGAGGTCGTCGAACTCGCCCGCGAAGGCAGTCGCCAGGCTCAGGTCGAGGTTGAAGTCCATGAAGGGCAAAAGGCCGATGAGCTCGATCGAGTCGCATCCGTCGGCCTCTCCTCGCTGATCCCAAGAAAGCCGGCGATTGACGACGTCCGAGGGGTTCCAATAGCCGCCGTCCTTCCATTGAAGCTCTCGCCGGCCGAAGGCGAGGGCCCAGCCTTCCCCGAAGGTCGCCTTGATCCACGCCTGGCTGATCGCTCCCGAGAGCTCCTCGGAGGCGTCGGCGTCGACCCAGGCCGAGACCTGCCCCGAGACTCCGCGCGCGCGGAAGCTGAGCGAGTAGCTGTCGTAGGAGTAGGCCGAGAGGTTCCAATCGCCGCAGGTCGGATTCGGCCAGAACGGCGAGTCCTGCCTGATCAAGGCGTCGGACGCGACGAGGCTGACATAGACTCCCTGGATGACCTTGGTCTCGTCGGGCATCGCGCTGCCTCCGACAGCGGCGCTGCCCCCGGCGACGGCGCTCTGGGCCGCGCAGGGAGCCGTCGCCGCCATAGCGGCCGCCGCGATGGCTGAAATCGCCGCGGCGACGACGCGGGCTCGGCTCGCCCTCATCCCTTTATCTCCCCGTCCTCGATCCTGACGACGCGCTTCGCGTACTTGAGAACGCGGTCGTCGTGCGTCGAGAAGACGAAGGTGGTCTTCTCCGCCTCGTTCAGGTCCCTCATGAGCTCGATGATCGAGAAGGCGGTCTTCGAGTCGAGGTTGGCCGTCGGCTCGTCCGCGAGGATGATCTCGGGCCTCTTGACGAGGGCCCGCGCGATGGCGACGCGCTGCCTCTGGCCGCCGGATAGCTCGGAGGGTTTGTGGTTGGCATACTCCGAGAGGCCGACCTCCTCGATCGCGCGCGCGACGCGCTGCTTCCAGGCCCGCCGCCCGCCCTCGGCCTTGGAGAGGATGAGGGACAGCTCGATGTTGTCGGCGACGTCGAAGACGGGCACCAGGTTGAAACCCTGGAAGATGAAGCCGATGCGCCTTCCCCGCGCGTCCGCCATGGCGTCGGCGGAGAGGCCGGTCGCGTCCACGTCGTCGATGAGGACCTTGCCCGAGGTCGCCCGGTCGAGGAGCCCGGCGATGTTCAGCATCGTCGTCTTGCCCGAGCCCGAGGGGCCGACGATGACGACGAACTCCCCCCGCTCGACGCGTACCGAGACGCCGCGCAGCGCCTCGACCTTGGTCTTCCCGAGGTCGTAGGTCTTCGTTACCGATCTGAGCTCTATCATTGCTTGTCGGGCTCCACTTTCGGCTGCCAGGTCCTCGCGAAGTTGAGCGAGAAGTACTTCTCGGGCATCTCGGACTTGGGAGCGAGATTCCAGAAGCGCGCCGTGGTCTTCTGGCCGGGGTCGAGGTCGTTGGCGATCGACAGGCGGAAGGCGGTCACCGTCCTGCCCGAGATCTCGAAGCTTCCGTAGACGATGCTCTTGAGCCGCTGGCCCGAGAGCGTGAAGTACTCGCGCTCGATGGTCAGGAAGCTGGACTCGTCGATGTAGGAGAGGATCCTCGCGTAGCCGTCCGCTCCCTTCCTGGCGATCAGCTCGAGGGCGACGCAGGAATGGTCCGTCCCGTCGAGGTCGCGCCTCGAGCCGCCGCGCTCGATGATCTTCGCGTCGTAGTAGCGCGCGAGCTCGTTGTACATCACGTCGGCGTAGGAGAGCCCCGAGCCGAGGAAGGCGGATTTGTAGCTCGTCTTGACCGTGTCGTCCGCCAGCGGCAGGTACATCCAGATCGCCGCGTCGATCCTGAGGTGGCACTGGCCGTAGGCCGAGTCCGGGTAGTAGGTGTAGAAGAGGTACTTGAGGTCGCCCTTCTTGAATCCCAGGAAGCGGTTCTCCTTGACGGGCTCGCCCTCGCGCTCGACCCTGAGCGCCCAGCGGAAGTCGGCGTTCCTGGGGACGAGGGCGATGTCGGCCTTCTTGAGGACGTCGAGCGCCTCGGCTGACTGGGCCTCGGCGGACTGGGCCGGGGCCGGGATCGCGGCGGACAGGGCCAGGGCGGCCGCGAGTATAGGGACCAAGGCCGATCTCGTGCTCATGCTCTGTACTCCTACTTCACGAAATGGAGGAGGCGGACGACGTCTCCCTTGAGCATCTTGGCGGCCGCGAGCGCGGCGACCGCGAAGGGTATTCCCATGCCGGCGACGTAGGTCGCCGCGACGGCCTTCAGGTCCGGAAGGATGGTCAGCGTGCGCTTGCCCCCCAGGATGACAGCGATGGTCCAGTTGTCGGCCGTGAACTTGAGGCTGGATAGCGGGCCGGTCGCCGCCAGGGCGATCAGCACTCCGACCGTGCAGGCGACCAGCGAGAAGACCAGGGTCTCGGACGCGAGGAGGAACACCGCGCTCCTCCTCCTCATGCCGAAGGCCATGAAGGTCCCGACGATCTTGATCCTGTCGATCAGCGTGATGAAGAGCACGTTGACGAGCGTGGCGACGGCGACGATGACGAAGGCGGCCAGGAAGATCCCGAAGAGGAGCTGGAAGAACTCGATGATCGTCTTCGAGTCGGAGTAGCGGGCCCGCGCGGTGCCATAGCCCGTGTACCTCGAGGCGGTGTTGCCGACGCAGTCCTCGATGAATTTCCTGAAAGAATCGTAGACTTTCTTGTATTCCATCTTCGATGGGAAGTCGCTGCCGGTCCCCCCGTTCGCGAGGTAGACGAAGTAGGTGTCGTCGGGCCTGCCTTCGTCCAGGGCGGCGTATTGGCCCGGGCTCAGGTAGATGAAGTTCGAGTTCCTGCCGGAGGGGAGGTAGTAGCCCGAGACCCTGAACCGGAAGCTGTTCAAGATCGTGTCCCTGTTCTTGTACACGAAGGTCAGGGCGTCCCCGATCGCGATCGACGCGCGAGAGCCCACGGGCACGAGGACCTCGCCTTCCTCGGGCATGGCGCCCTCCGCCAGGTCGACTCCCCAGGCGCGTTCGGCCTTCTCGACGTCCATCGCCGAGATCTTCCCGGTGCCCGACTTGTAGTAGGCGTCTCCGCTGGTGAAGGAGGCGGAGTAGTACTTCGTGGCCTTGAGCTGGTCGTTGAAGAAGACGGGCAGCCCCGCCTCGACGCGCCGCCACGGCGAGTCCTCGCCCGGCTTCGCCCGCGGCACGGCCGCCTCGTCGATCATCGACGGATTCGCGTAGAACGTGATGTCGCCCCAGCTTCGCGCGTAGGCGCCGGCCTGTCGCCAGAACCCGTTGAGCGCGAAGAGGGCGAGGCCGAGGCAAGCCGAGAAGGCGGCGATGAGGACGAAGGCCGTCGCGTATTTCGCGCGGTAATAGACAGCGTTACGGACCGCGTAGCGTCGCGAGAAGCGAAGCATCCCTACTCCTCCCTCAGTATCTCGACCGGATCGATCCGCTTGAGGAAGCGGTAGGGCTTGATCGAGGAGACGACGCAGATGAGGGCCGCGGAGGCCGCGACGATGAGCGCTCCCGTCGCGTTCGCCTTCGGGGACACGATGAAATTCCCGACGACCTTGAACGGCCGGATCGTCATCCCGGCAGCGATGTTCGCGGCGACGGCGAGGCAGAGGGGGAGGGCGAGCCCGATGGCGTTCTCGCCGAGGAGGAAACCCAGGAGGCGACGGTCGGAGCAGCCGAAGGCCTTCATGAGGCCGAAGTCGGCCTTGCGGTTCTGGAAGTTGATCGAGAGCATCGCCGAGATCGCCGCAATCATGATGACGACGAGGAAGACCGAGAAGAAGACGAGGACGGCCCTGTACAGGAGGTAGGTCTTGTACATGTTGCCCGAGGCCGTTACGACCGAATAGGCGGTGGCGGAGTAGGGGGCAACCGCCTTCCTTATCCTGTCCATGTTGAGCGCGTCGGCGATCGAGATGGCGTCGGCCGGCCGCCGCGGGGCGAGGACCAGGGGAAGCCCGATGCCCTCGGGCAGCGCGAGGAGGCGCCGGACATGACCGAGGTCGATGTAGACGAGCGGGACCCCCATGCTGTCGTCGTCCTTCATCGGGGTCGGCTCGATATCGCCCACCTCGACCTTGATGCCGTTGTAGTCCTTGAAGTAGTCCGTCGACAGGAGAGTCAGCGAGTCGCCGGTCAGGATGGAGCGCCACCCCGCGACCTTCGAGTCCACCATCAATAGGGGTTTCGCCTTATACGCGGCCTTCTGCTCCGCCGATAGGCGGCCCTTGAAGTATGGGAAGACCTCCTCGATCCGGTCGAAGTCGACGCCGACCACGAGGGCGTAGAACTGCCTGCCCGGATTGTTCCTGTACTGGAACATCGCGTAGAAGTACGAGATGTCCTGGACCTCGAACCTCTCCCCGAGGGCGGCCGCGACGGCGGAACGCTCGCCCTCCTTGAGGGCCAGGTCGGCGACGGAGTAGTTCGACTCGAGGAGGTCCAGGCCGGCCTTGCGCGCGACGAGGTACCGGGGCAGGAAATACTCGGCGTGCCGGTCGAAGAACGCGTTGAACGAATTGAGGAGGAGGTCGAAGGCCAGCATGATGAGCCCGAGCCCGATCGTGACGAAGGCGACGAGGCTGAGGGCCTTGAGCTTGTAGCCCGCGTAGAACCGCGCGGCCGTCCTTACCGTCTGCAATCGAGCGCCTCCGAGCGGCGCCCTGTCCGGCGCGCCGCCTTGCCGACCCGTGGCGGGAAGATGCGGTTACCTTAACGAATGTCCGAATCCCGCACAAGCGGGGCGGCGGTTATTCGAGAGAAGCGCTGAAGCTATCGAAAGGTTACTCGGATTCCCCCGGCCCTTGCCGCCTCATTGACCATCCCGCGCCGCCCGATCTACGATAGGATCGGCCGGCTCGCCTCCCGACCCGGCAGGAGCTCCCTCATGCATCCCTGGCTTCGGGCTCATCTAAAAAAGCATGTTGTCGCGTATTGTCTCGCGGTCTCCATGACCCTCGTGGTCTCCGCCATCAACCTCGTCAATCCCCTGCTAGCGGGCGTCCTCGTCGACCGGGTCATCATCGCCGGCGAGCTTTCCCTGTTATGGAAGATCCTCGGGATCATGGTCCTGGCCGTGGTCGTCAAGTCGACGATACGCTACTCGTACCAGATGATCTGCGAGCGCGTCTCGCAGGACGTCCTCCGCTCTTGCCGCCAGGAGCTCTTCGTCAAGCTCCAGAGGATGGACTTCGGCTACTTCGACCGGACGAAGACCGGCGACATCATGGCGCACATGACAGGCGACCTCGACGCCGTGCGCCACTTCATCGCCTGGGTCGTCTACCAGATCGCCGAGAACCTCATCATGTTCGTCGCGGCCATCGCGGCCCTCTTCTTCGTCGACTGGAGGCTCACGCTCGCGATGCTGGCGGTGGCGCCCTTCATCGGCGCGCTCACTTTCGCCCTCGCGAGGAAGGTAAAGCCGACCTTCGCGGCCGTGAGGGCGCAGTTCTCGCGCCTCAACTCGACGGTCCAGGAGAACATCGCCGGCAACAGGGTGGTCCGCGCCCTTACCCGCGAGGACTACGAGACGGACAAGTTCCAGGCCGAGAACGGCGCCTACCGCGACCGCAACGTCGAGTCCGCGGCTGTCTGGGCGAGGTACATCCCGCCGATCGAGTTCTTCTCGGGCGTCCTGCCCGTCATCCTGATACTGGTCGGCGGCGCCATGATAATCAGGGGCGAGATGACCCTCGGCGGACTCGTCACCTTCAACGGCCTCGTGTGGGCCATCAACCAGCCGATGCGCATGGCGGGCTGGCTCGTCAACGACGTGCAGCGCTACGCGGCCGCTGCCGACCGCCTGGACAAGCTGTTCGCCCTCCAGAGCGCCCTCCCCGGCGGTCGGAAGGGACTGAGGCCCGCCTCGATCGAAGGGCGGGTCGAGTTCAGGAACGTCTCCTTCTCGTACGGCGACGAGAACGTGCTCGAGGGAGTCGACTTCGTCGCCGAGCCCGGCCAGACCATCGGCATCCTGGGGCCGACGGGATCGGGCAAGTCGAGCATCGGCAGGCTCATGTGCCGCTACTACGACGCTACCTCCGGCGAGATCCTCCTCGACGGCGTCGACGTGCGCGACTACGACCTCGACTTCCTGCGCTCGAAGGTCGGCGTGGCGATGCAGGACGTCTTCCTCTTCTCGGACACTATCGAGGGCAACATCGCCTTCGGATGTCCCGACGCGCCGATGCGCGAGATCGTGCGGGCCGCCGAGCTCGCGAACGCCCACGAGTTCGTCGGGGAGCTCGACCAGGGCTACGACACGATCATCGGCGAGCGGGGGGTCGGGCTCTCGGGAGGGCAGCGGCAGCGCGTGGCGCTCGCGCGGCTGCTTTTGGCCTCGCCTCCCGTGATGATCTTGGACGATACAACCTCGTCGGTCGACATCGAGACGGAGGAGCGGATCCAGGAATCCCTCAAGTCCCTCCGCGGGACGAGGACCATGTTCATAATCGCCCATCGCGTCTCGTCCCTCATGCACGCCGACCGCATCCTGGTGATCAAGGACGGCCGCGTCGCGGAGCGAGGCACGCACGAGGAGCTCAGGGCGCTCGGCGGATACTACGAGGAAGTGTATCGGCACCAGACCGGCTCGGGAGCGCGGGCCGCTGCGCGCCCCGAAGGAACGACGTCGTCGCGCCCAGGGTGCGAGGAATAGGGAGAGGCGCGACGGATGGCCAGGAATAAGTACGACGTCGACGAGGACCTCTCGCATGAATTCGATGCCGCGAGCGTCCTTCGCATGCTCCGCTACCTCCGGCCGCACGGGCGCCGAGTCCTCGCGGCCGTCGCCCTGATGATCGCGGCCTCCCTCGTGTCCCTCCTCGGCCCCTACGCGATCAAAATCGCGATCGACGACTGCATCCCGCGGGGCGATATTCGAGGCCTCGCGGTCATCGCGGCGGTCCTCATAGCCGCGCAGGCCGTCGGCGCGGTCTGCCTGTGGATCAGGATCAAGGTCATGAACGACATCGGCCAGGGGGTCGTGCACTCGATCCGTTCGGACATCTTCCGCCGGCTGCAGGAGCTGCCCTTCTCGTACTTCGACTCGAGACCCCATGGCAAGATCCTCATCCGCGTCGTCAACTACGTCAACTCGCTCTCGGACCTCCTCTCGAACGGCATCATTAACCTGATTACCGACCTCTTCAGCCTCGTCTTCATCATCGTCTTCATGTTCGTGATCGACGCGAGGCTGACCCTCGTCTGCCTCGCCGGGCTCCCGGTTCTCGCCGTTGCCGTCCTCGCGCTCAAGAAGCGCCAGAGGGAGACCTGGCAGGACCTGAGCCGCAAGCAGTCGAACCTCAACGCCTACCTCCACGAGGCCCTCTCGGGCGTGAAGGTTACGCAGAGCCTCGCCCGCGCGGCCGAGAACGAACGGATCTTCGCGAGCCTCGGCGACAAGTGGCGCTCATCGTGGATGCGGGCGGTCGGCACCATCTTCCTCGTCTGGCCGACCATAGAGGTCATTTCGGTCCTGGGCGTCTGCCTCGTCTACCTCTGCGGCGTTTCGTGGCTGAAGGAGGGGATGACCGTGGGCGTCCTCGTGGCCTTCGTCGGCTATGTGTGGCGCTTCTGGTCGCCCATCTCGACGATCGGCAACTTCTATACCTCCCTCGTACAGGCCGCCGCCTATCTCGAGCGCATCTTCGAGACTATCGACGAGCCGGCCTCGATCTCGGACGCGCCCGGCTCGGTAGCGCTCCCGCCGATACGCGGGCACGTCGAGTTCCGCGACGTGCGCTTCTCCTACGAGCCCGGGAGGAGGACGCTCGACGGCGTGAGCTTCTCCGCGGAACCGGGCTCGAGGATCGCCATCGTGGGGCCGACGGGAGCGGGCAAGACGACCATCGTCAACCTCCTCTCGCGCTTCTACGCGCCGGACTCGGGCGCGATCCTCGTCGACGGCGCCGATATCCAGGACGTGACCGTCAAGTCGCTCCGCTCGCAGATGGGCGTCATGCTGCAGGACAGCTTCCTCTTCTCGGGCACGATCCTCGACAACATACGCTACGGGAGACTCGACGCCGCGGACGAGGAGGTCGTCGAGGCCGCGAAGGCGGTGCACGCCGACGCCTTCATATCGTCGCTGAAGGAAGGCTACGGCACGGCCGTGAACGAGCGCGGCATCAGGCTCTCGATGGGACAGCGCCAGCTCATCAGCTTCGCCCGGGCTCTGCTCGCGGACCCGGCGATCCTCATCCTCGACGAAGCGACTTCTTCCGTCGACACGGAGACGGAGCGCGCGATCCAGAAAGGGCTGGACCGCCTCCTTCGAGGCAGGACGTCGTTCGTCATCGCCCATCGCCTCTCGACGATCCGCGACGCCGACCGCATCCTCTTCATCGACAAGGGGAGGATACTCGAGGCCGGGACGCATGAGGAGCTGTCGGAGCTTCGCGGGGCCTACTACGGCCTCTACGCCTCGATGCACACCTTCGACTGAGCGATTCAGCGGAACGCTTGACGAAAAAGGTGTATACTACGGCGGAAAGGATGATCGACTATGTTAAATAAACTTATTATTATCGTCCCCTGCGTCGCCCTGCTTCTGTCCTGCGCGCCGAGCGGCGGCAAGGCTATAGAAGAATTATCGAGAGATGGCTGCGCCTCGTTCAACAATGATCGGTTCATAACTTTCTATAACGACAAGGTCCATATCGCCTCGTACGAGTACAAGAACAGCGCTGATATAAACGTCTATAAGGCGGATAAGCCGGCGTTCCTGGCGTCGGGCAAGACGCGGTACGGCTTTATCGGATTGAACGGCGATGTGCTGATGATTCGGGAGAAGGCGGGATCGACGTCGAGCCCTGTCAGGTTCATAGATCTGAAGGCGAAGAAAGATCTGCTGAAGAAGGGCTTCTTCAGCACGGCGACCTTTTCCCAGGAAGCGGAAAAAGAGGTGGTCCTGAAGAAGGTCGGCGACAGGCTGAATGAGCAGCAGCTTCCGTTGCTGAAGACGACGATCCAGAACATGGAAGAATACGCGCAGAATCTCGCCAAGTCAGGTTTGGCGATGGAGTTTTACCAGAAGTATAAATTCGATTTCGAGACGAAAAGCTTGGTAGAAGTTAATGAGATAATACCTGTCCTCTATAGGCGAAACGTCCTGATGTGAGGCCGCGCTGCGGGCGCCGGCCCGCGCGACTACTTGTCCCTGAGGACGACGTAGTCGACGAGGCCGTCGAGGACGGCGCGCGTTCCCGCGTCGAGGCCGCGAAGGCCGGCGATGCATGAGCGCGCGCGGCTCGCGAGGTCGCCTGACATGCTCGCGAGGCTTGCGCGGACGCCGAGCGACTCGGCGAGGCCGAGCGCGTACTCGATGTCCGCGTCGGTCGCGCGCGCGTTCCCGAAGATCGATCCAAGCTTTGCGCGATCCGCCGTCGGAGCGACGGCCAGGAGCCGGGAGCGGAGCAATGTCTTCTTCCCCTCGCGAACGTCCCCGCCCGAGCCCTTGCCCGTGACCGCGGGATCGCCGAAGAGGCCGAGCTCGTCGTCGCGGATCTGGAAGGCGATGCCGAGCGCCTCGCCGAGCTCGGAGAGCTCGGCCGCCGCATCCTCGTCGCCGGCCAGGAGGGCGCCGGCGGCGAGCGGCAGCGAGAAGCTGTAGCGCGCCGTTTTGCACAGGTAGAGCGAGAGTATCTCCTTCTCGCTTACGTCGGCCTCGGAGGAGCCCCAGCGGACGTCGGCCATCTGCGCGGCCGCGACCTCGGCGAGGCGCTCCGAGCAGAGCGCCGCGATCGAGGCGGCGAGGGGACGGCCCGCGAGGGCGTGGGAGAGCTCGGCAAAGGCCTCGAAGTAGCAGAGGTCCCCGACGCAGATGCCGAGGGCCTCGCCGACATGGAGGCCGTCGGGCGAGCCTGCCGACTTCGCCTCCCGCGCGTAGCGCGCGTGGATCGAGGGCGCGCCCCGGCGCGTCTCGTCGCGGTCCATGATGTCGTCGTGCACGAGGAGCCCCGCCTGGAACAGCTCCATGGCGACGGCCGTCGAGTCTGCGGCGCCCTCGGCCTCCGGATAGCTGCCGGCTCCGGCGGCCTCGAGCCCCAGGTAGACGAGACTTCCGCGGATCATCTTCCCGCGGAGGCAGTACTCGACGACGCGCCCTAAGGCCTCGCGGCCGCCGCCGGGGGCGCGCTCGAGCTCGCTTCCGCGGCGCTCGGCGAGAGACGCGAGGGCGGCGGCTATCCTGTCCCTGCGCGCTGCCAGGTAGCCGAGCGCCGTCCGCGCCCCGATGCCGTCGACGCCCTTCGCCATCAGTAGAGGACGAGCTCCTGGTCGAGGGACGCGTTACCCGAGATGGTCACGCTCGCCGACGAGCCGTAGCTGCCCGGGATGACGCAGTAGTCGCTTCCCTCTTCGTAGTAGACCGCCTCGACGACGAAGTCGCCGGCGATGAGCCCGGTGAGCGTGAATGACGACGAGCTATCGACGGCCAGGTCCTTGACGATCATCGCCGCGGGAGAATCGAGCGTATAGTTCCCGTCGCCATCGACGCTCACGACCCGCGATGCGCTGATGACCACCGAGCCGGTAGTCGGAGTGGAGCTCGCGAAGCCGAAGCTCCCCGAGAGCGCGATGCCCGGGCCGCCCGAGGCGCCTGAGACCGTCACGGGAATGTAAGAGATGGTGCCCGCGGTCTCGCCGGACTGATCGACGGGATAGACGAGGAGGATCTTGGGGCCGTTCGTGGTGCTAGAGACGTCGACGCTTGCCGTCCACGCTCCGTTTGAGACCGAGGCCGTGAAGACCGAGCAGTTCGGGCTGACGAGCCTGCCGCGGATGCCCGCGACTGTGGTGGACGCGGTGCCCGCTATCGGAGCGGAAGATCCGGAGAGCGTCGCGTTCTCAAAGGCCGAGTCGATATCTGCCTGGGCTGATGCGACGCTCCTCGTAATATTGAAAGTATATATGCCCGTCGTCGCTCCGTCGGCGGCGGTGATCGTGACCGTATAGGGATTGAGGCCGACGCTCAGGTCCCCGCCCACGGCGGTAATGCTCGCTCCCGAGGGGATCGTGTAGCTATTGAGGTACGCGCTGATGACATCGTAGCCGACGGTCGCGGAGTATACGCCGCTTCCGCCGGACCAATTGATGTTCACCTCTTCCTCGTCGAGGTTGAGGCCGCGGAGATCGATACCGGTCAGCTCGACCGAGCTCGAGGCGCCGGAAGCCGCGCGGTTTATGACGACAGTATAAGGGAGGGTATTGCCCGCCTTTGCCTCGACGCTGATGGTCGCCGTCGTCGTGCCTTCGGGGAGGCTGGTCAGCGAATTAGTTGATGTCTGCGTTATGGTCGCGCCAGAGTCGGCGGCCGTCGCGGCCAGCGTCACCGAGCTCGTCGAGTTGGGCAGATTGATCTGATACGAGGTCGTATCGTACGAGAAGGCGGGCGAGAAGAGGCCCGCGCTGGTCGTCAGCGACGCGAGGTAGGCGTTCGTCGAGGTCGAGGTCGAGGCAGCCGTCGCCCGGTACGCCGTGATCGTATACGTTTTCGTGGTCGTCCCGTCCTGGGCGGTGACCGCCACGGGGAACACGTTGGCGCCCTCGTATAGGGTATGAGAGCCGTCGCCCGAGATATCCGCCTTTGTGTCGGCCGCGGTGGCCCCGATCGTGAAGCTGACGACCCCGGATTCGAGGTAGACGGCATAGCTCGTGACCGCCGCGCTGAAAGCGGGCGTCAGCGTACCGGCGGATACCGTAAGGGCCGAGAGGTCCGCGATGGCGCTCGCCTCTTCCCTGGAGACCGAGACCGAATAGGTCTTCTTCGTCGCGCCGTCGGCCGCGGTAACCTGGACCGCGACGCTCAGCGAGGAACCGCTGAAGGCGAGCGAGCCCGTGCCGCTGACGGTCGCGCCGCTGTCGGTCGCGATGGCCGTCACGGTAATGCTGGCAGCATTGTAGGCGGCCGTCGTCGAATACGATATGACACTCGGGCTGAAGGAAAGGGCGGGGATCGTTCCGTCATTGGCGGTCAGAACGAGCGACTTGAGGGTCGCGTCGTTCGAAGGCGCCGGATCGCCCGAGCCGCCTGAGGGATTGCCGCAGGAAAACAGAAGGGCGAGACAGACGACAGCCGTTGCGCCCAGGCGCGCCGACTTCTTCATAAAGTTCTCTTTCATTTTTACCTCCCACGAGATCTTCTTAACTGATCGATACATATCGAACATAGGAAAAAAGTAGCGGCTCGCATTCGTTGATCATGATTATCCAGATGAATGCGAGAAACGATTTTTACATCATTAATATATCGCGATGGCTATATTCCGTCAACCAGGGCACTCTGCGGCCGCAGGCCTCTCGCTATCCTGGGCCCGGGCGGATACTATTATTGTTATGGCGAGCACGGACGATGAGGTCGCTGCCCCGGGGCAGCGGCTCGAGATACGGCTTCCGCTCAGGCACAATCCGCTCTTGCAGAAGATCGTCGACCGGGTCAACGCGGACGAGGAGCTCTACGCCCTGTGGACGGCCATGAACGTCAACGCGGTGACCAGGCTCGGGATGACCGACCACGGTCCGGTGCACTTCCAGATCGTGGCGAACATCGCGCTGCGTATGCTGAGACTCCTCGTCGAGCGCGGGGTCGAGCCCGGCATCGTCAAGGACCACGGCATGTCCCTTTCCGACGCCGAGACCGTCGTCGTCCTCGCCGCGCTCCTCCACGACCTGGGCATGTCGATCCAGCGCGCCGACCACGAGCTCTTCAGCCTTTTCGTCGCGCAGCCCATCATCGACCGCCTCCTCGACGGCCTGTACGCCGCGGGGCCCCGCGCCATCGTACGCTCGGAGGCGTTGCACGCCATCATCTCGCACCGCTCGGACGGACGACCCATGACACTCGAGGCCGGCATAGTCCGAGTAGCCGACGCCCTCGACATGACCAAGGGAAGGTCGCGCATCGGCTTCGAGGCCGGCGAGGTGAACATCCACTCGATCTCGGCGGCCTCGATCGAGCAGGTCGAGATCCAGGCCGGGACCGAGAAGCCGGTCCACGTCCAGGTAAGGATGAGCAACTCCGCCGGCATCTTCCAGATCGACGAGCTCCTCAAGGAGAAGCTGCGCGGCTCCGGGCTCGAGGCCTATGTGGAAGTCACGGCCCAAGTCGAGGGCGAGACGGAGAAGCCGTTGCTTAAGGAATTCAAACTATAGGTGTTCCGGCGAATCGGGCGGGCCGCG